>JACCEB011016917.1_pt1 | contig 20655 bp, 14 predicted proteins | sample 7454761 | NCBI WGS metagenome assembly JACCEB01 (sample SAMN15323454, study PRJNA562643) | freshwater metagenome | isolation source: river surface water | place: USA:Blue River Watershed | collected 2017-08-18 | reverse complement strand
ATATGTGGAAGCAGGAGATGCTTTTCAAATCGTTTTGTCACAAAGATTTGATACCAAAACCCAAGCAAAAGGACTAGATATTTATCGAGTGTTAAGGACCACAAATCCCAGTCCTTATATGTATTACTTAAATATTCCAACAATAGATTTAACTGCCACAGAATTTGAAATTATTGGATCAAGTCCTGAGGCATTAGTAACTATTAAGGATCGAAAAGCCATGATGCATCCGATTGCAGGCACTCGCCCTCGATCAAAAGATCAAGTAGAAGATGAAAAAACTGCAGTTGAATTACTAAATGATCCTAAGGAAAAAGCAGAACACTTAATGTTGGTCGATCTCGGAAGAAATGATTTAGGTAGAGTTTGTAAACCAGGAACCGTTGAAGTTGTGCAATTTATGCAAGTTGAAAGATATAGCCATGTAATGCATTTGGTGTCAACTGTCACAGGAATTTTAAATGACAACATCACCTCAGCAGATGCACTTAAGGCAACGTTTCCAGCAGGAACACTTTCAGGTGCACCAAAGGTAAGAGCCATGGAAATTATTGATGAACTAGAACCGGTCAAGCGTGGAATCTATGGTGGGGCATTGGGTTACTTTGATTTTGCCGGGAATATGGATGTAGCGATCACCATAAGAACTGCACTACTTAAAGATGGTGTTGCATATGTACAAGCGGGAGCAGGAGTAGTTGCTGATTCTGTGCCAAGCAGTGAAGACATGGAATGCCAGAACAAGGCGGCCGTGGTACTCAGAGCAGTAGCAGTAGCGTCATCATTAGGCTAATAACATAAATTTTCTACAGGGAGAATTAATTAATGTCCAAAGATAATCATGGTCAAACGCCAGCAGCTTGGACTGGTACTTTTGTAATTATTTCTGCCTCTGTTATCTCAACAGTTGGCTTGGTGCAAAATAACTGGAATATGTTTTGGGCAGGAATTGTTTTAACAGTTATAGGTGGAATCGTTTGGATAGTCTGGGAAAAAGCAAGTTCAAGAAGAAAATAGTTAAGGATAATTATGACGAGCGTTCTAGACGAGATAATTGTTGGCGTTCGTGAAGATTTAAGTGTCAGACAAGAAAAAACTTCGATTGAAGAATTGAAAGCATTAGCAGAAAAAGTTCCAGCTGCTTTAGATCCATTTCCAATATTTGATGAAGCAGGAGTTGCAGTAATTGCAGAAGTAAAAAGATCAAGTCCATCTAAAGGAGATCTGTCTGAGATCGTAGATCCAGCTTTACTCGCTAAAGAATATGAATCAGGCGGGGCAAGTTGCATCAGCGTTTTAACCGAAGAAAGAAGATTTAAAGGATCCCTTGCAGATTTAATAGCAGTTAGAAAAGCGGTTGAAATTCCAATTTTAAGAAAAGACTTTATTGTTTCTAGCTATCAACTTTGGGAATCTCGTGCACATGGCGCTGATTTAGCGTTATTAATCGTGGCTGCTCTTGATCAAGAGGCATTAGTTTCATTAATTGAAAGATCTAAAACCATAGGTCTTACTCCATTAGTGGAAGTCCACACAGAGGAAGAAGTCAAAAGAGCTGCTGATGCTGGTGCGAAACTAATTGGTATAAATGCAAGAAATTTGAAGACTTTAGAAGTTGATAGGAATACATTTGCAAAACTAGCTCCACTAGTTCCCTCAGGATGCATCTTGGTTGCAGAGTCTGGGGTGCGCGATAAACACGATCTCATTACTTATGCAAACGCTGGTGCTCATGCTGTTTTGGTTGGTGAAAGTTTAGTGATCAATAAAGATCCAAGAGCCGCAGTCCATGAACTAGTAACCGCAGGAGCCCATCCTGCAACGAATCATGGTCGATAAATAAATGACAACTTTTTTACAAGACTTAAAAAAAATTGATGATGAGACCGGTCATTTTGGTCAATTTGGTGGTCGCTTTGTTCCTGAAGCCTTAATTTCAGCATTAGATCAATTAGAAGATGAGTATTTAAAAGCAGCAGCAGATCCTAAGTTTAATGAAGATTTCCAAAACTTGTTAAGAGATTATGTTGGAAGACCAAGTCCTTTAACTGAAGCAAAGAATTTTTCAAAGCATGCAGGCGGTGCCAGAGTTTTTCTGAAACGTGAAGATTTAAATCACACTGGTTCTCACAAAATTAATAACGTTATTGGCCAAGCATTATTAACAGTTCGAATGGGCAAGAAACGAATCATTGCTGAAACTGGTGCAGGACAACATGGCGTTGCTACAGCAACTGCTGCTGCTTTATTTGGTCTTGAATGCGTTATCTATATGGGTGAAGAAGATACAGTTCGCCAATCATTAAATGTTGCTCGAATGAAATTACTTGGCGCAACTGTTGTGCCAGTAACCACAGGGACAAAAACATTGAAAGATGCCATCAATGAAGCAATGCGTGATTGGGTGACAAATGTTGAATCAACACATTACTTACTTGGTACAGTTGCCGGTCCTCATCCATTCCCAACTATTGGAAGGAATTTTCACAGCATAATTGGTGTCGAAGCAAGACAACAAATATTAGAAAAGACTGGAAAACTTCCCACCGCAGTAACAGCATGTGTCGGTGGTGGATCAAATGCAATTGGAATATTTCATCCATTTATTTTGGATAAAGATGTGCAACTTCATGGATATGAAGCAGCAGGAGATGGTATAGAAACAGGAAGACATGCTGCAACTCTTTCTGGTGGCACAATTGGAATTTTGCATGGAACACGTTCATATGTTTTGCAAGATGAAAATGGTCAAACATTGCCAAGTCACTCAATTTCTGCAGGCCTTGATTACCCAGGCGTAGGACCTGAGCATGCTTGGTTGAAAGACACTGGTCGTGCTTTTTATCATCCAATATCTGACACCGAAGCTATGGATGCATTCTCATTGCTGTCTAGAACTGAAGGAATTATTCCAGCGATAGAAACAGCTCATGCAATTGCTGGAACAGTTAAATTAGGAAAAGAATTAGGTAAAGATGCAGTAATAATTATCAACTGCAGCGGTAGAGGCGACAAAGATGTTGAAACAGCAGCTAAATGGTTCAAGATAACTTCTAATTCATGAGTTTGATTCACGAAGCATTTAATAAGGCCAAATCAGAAAATAGAGCAGCCTTAATAGCTTATTTACCGGCAGGGTTTCCTACCATTGAAGGTTCTATCCGAATAATGCAAGAAATGCTAAATAACGGTGTTGATTTAGTTGAAATAGGTGTTCCCTACAGCGATCCGTTAATGGATGGTCCTGTAATCCAACAGGCAGTTGATATTGCACTGCATAACAAAACTGGAATAAAAGAAGTAATGCAAATTGTGAAAGAAGTTTCCCAAACTGGAAAACCAGTCTTGACAATGAGTTACTGGAGTCCAATTGAAAAATGGGGTGCGGAAAAATACGCTCAACAAATGAATCAATCAGGTGGCATTGGTGTAATCACTCCAGATTTGCCCCCAGATGAATCAGATTTGTGGATTACTGCAACAGATCAAAACAAAATAGATCGAGTATTTGTAGTTGCTCCTAGTTCCAGTGAAGAACGATTAAAACTAGTTACAAGTAACGTGACAGGTTTTGTTTATGCAGCTAGTTTGATGGGGGTTACAGGCACTAGGACAGAAGTTTCCAATAGAGCAGAAGAGCTAGTAAAAAGAATTAGATTGCACACTCAACTTCCAGTAGCAGTTGGTTTGGGTGTTTCTACTTCAGAACAGGCACACGAAGTTGCTCGATTTGCTGATGGGGTGATCGTGGGAAGTGCTTTTGTTAAAGCGATACTGGAACAACCAGACTTGAGTAAGGCAGTAGCCGCTGTTGTTCAATTAAGCAAAGATTTCGCTCGAGGTGTTCGTAAAGACTAGCCAGAATTGGCGAATCTTGACTTACATCATTAGATTGTTTAAAGCCGACAAATTACGTGGAGTGCATAAATGACAAATCCAGATGATATCCGTAACAAAGCCGCCTCAGTGCGCGCGAATGCTAATTCTCAAGAAGGCAAGAGAGCTAAAACAATCCAAATCTTAGGTGGTTTGTTTGTCTTGACGCTCGTTGTTGGATTAATTGGCGCTGGTGTTTATGCAAAAGGACAATCTCAAAAACTCAGCATTACTCCCGAAGAAATTACTGAATATGATTCATCAGCTCAATTACCTAAGGGTGTAACTGCACAAAATGGATATGGTGTTCCAGTTGGAAAGCAAGATCCAACAGCGCCAAAGGCAGAACTTTATGAAGACTTTCAATGTCCGGCATGTGGATTTTTAGAAAAAGCAAATGGAAAAAATATTATTGATACTGCAATCAAAGGTGACATTAATCTGACTTTGCACCCAATGATATTTCTAGATAGAAACTTCCCAGAATCACAACTTGCTTCATTAAGAGCAACTATGGCTTTTGGTTGCGCAGTGGATGCTGGCAAAACTGCTGAATATCATTCAGGTGTTTTTGAAATTCAACCTTCCAAAGAAGGCGATGGATTTACCGATCAACAGTTATTAGAACTTGGTAAAAAGATTGGTATTGAAGGAGACGCGTACACTACGTTTGAAACTTGTGTAACTTCTGCAAAGTACAAAGGTTGGGCAAATAATTCTCAACTTCATGCCCAAGATCGCGGAGTACAAGGGACCCCATCGATGTTCTTAAATGACAAATTAATTGATGGAGCAATTCTTGTTGACCCAGCAGGTTTTGCAGGAGCTGTAGCTGAAGCAAGAAAGTAATTGGAATTGATTCAGCTAACAATTCCAAGTCCCAGCACTGGTGTATTAAATATTGGCCCATTTCCGTTACGGGCATATTCCTTTTTTATAATTATTGGAATTTTTGTGGCAATCTGGCTTGGAAATAAAAGATGGATCGAGCGTGGGGGAAAATTAGGTCAAGTAAGTGATGTAGCAATTTTTGCGGTCCCATTTGGAATTATTGGTGGACGCGTTTATCACGTTGCTACTGATTGGGAGAAATACTTCGGTGCTAATCAAAATTGGGTGGACGCTCTAAAAATTTGGAATGGTGGATTAGGAATCTGGGGAGCAATCTTCTTTGGAGGTATTGGTGCTTGGATCGGTTGTAAATATTACAAGATTTATCTGCCGCCATTTGCAGATGCAATCGCGCCAGGAATAATTTTTGCCCAAGCAATTGGCCGACTTGGTAACTATTTTAATCAAGAATTATTTGGAAGACCAACAAATGTTTCTTGGGGTTTAGAAATAGCAGAAAAATATCGTCCAGCAGGTTTTGAGTCATTTTCAACATTTCATCCAACCTTTTTGTATGAGTTGCTGTGGAATGTCATTGTTGGCTTTGCTCTTCTTTATCTAGACAAGAGATTCAAGTTAGGCCATGGCAGAGTTTTTGCGCTTTATGTTGCTTTATACAGTTTGGGACGTTTATTCGTTGAGATCTTGAGAATTGATGAAGCGCGCCTAATCTTTGGATTGCGTTTCAACATTTTCACCAGTTTGGTCGTTATAATAGGTGGGTTAGTGTATTTTGCTTTAAGCAACAAATACCGACCAGGACAAGACAAAAAACTTTTTAGGAGTTAGTAAAAGTGACCAAAGGTCAAAAAATACTTGATATAGAAACAATTCATAGAAACGTAAATGGTGGATGGTTACGCCCTGCCGTCTTCGGAGCCATGGATGGACTAGTTTCAAACTTTGCTTTAATGATCGGTGTTGCTGGAGGTTCAAAAGCAATAGGTGCAGAAAATACAACTGCAATTGTTTTAGCAGGATTTGCCGGTCTTTTAGCAGGCGCATTTTCAATGGCTGCTGGTGAATACACATCTGTTGCTAGTCAAGCCGAATTAGCAATGGCTGAAATTGAACTTGAAAAGAAAGAATTAAGGCAAAATCCTGAAACAGAAATAAGAGAACTTGCAGAAGTCTGGATGAAACGTGGTGTTTCTGAAGACGTGGCTATGAAATTCTCAAAAGAGTTAAGCAATAATTTTGAAGCATTTGCTGATGCTCATGCCTTAGAAGAGTTTGGGGTAACAGCTGGAGACTTACCCTCTGCCAAATTAGCGGCAGTTTCATCTTTTATTGCATTTTCTGCTGGGGCTACTGTCCCGTTGATTCCATACATGTTTGGATTCACAGAAATTCTTTATTCAATGGTTATTTCGCTTATCGGGCTTTTCGTGGCTGGAGTTGTGGTGTCATTTGTAACCACAAGAACTTGGTGGTACTCAGGAACTAGACAGTTACTGATCGGAAGTGGAGCCGCGGCACTTACTTGGTTTTTGGGAACCACAATCGGGGCAGCGCTGTAAAAAGTTATCGGCTAGGATTTATCCGTAAGTAGCAGTCTTTGGGCCATCGTTGTCCCGCCAAAATTAAAACTCTGCAGGGACAAATTTTGAGTAATTTCAACACCCCTAATCAAGGTCTTTATGACTCATCTTTTGAGCATGATGCCTGCGGTGTTGCTTTGGTTGCAACTTTAAATAAAAAACCTACACACGAAATTGTCTCATCAGGACTTGAAGCATTAAGAAATCTTGAACATCGTGGTGCATCTGGAAGTGAACCTGACTCAGGTGATGGTGCAGGAATATTGATTCAAATTCCTGATGAATTCTTTAAATCAGTCGTTGACTTTGAATTACCAGAAAATAGTTTTTATGCCGCAGGGATTGTTTTTTTACCTCAAGACGAGAAGGAATATAAAGAAGCCAAAGAATATATTTCAGATGTAGCGAAAAAAGAGAACATCACCATTCTTGGTTGGAGAGTAGTTCCAACAAACCCTGCCGAACTTGGTAAAACAGCACAAAGTGTTATGCCCAGAATTGAAATGGTCTTTGTTCAACCTCAAGACAAAAAACTAAAAGATATTGAAATTGATCGAGCAATCTATCCATTTAGAAAAATCATTGAGAACAATTCAAATATCTATTTTGCTTCTCTTTCTGCCAGAACTATTGTTTATAAAGGAATGTTGACTACTGGACAATTAGAACCTTTTTATCCAGATCTTTCAGACCAAAAAGTTGTTTCAAAAATTGCTTTGGTCCACTCTCGTTTTAGTACAAATACTTTTCCTTCCTGGCCATTGGCTCATCCTTATCGACTAATCGCACACAATGGTGAAATAAACACTGTTAAGGGCAACAGAAACTGGATGCATGCCAGAGAAAATCTTCTTAAAACTGATTTGATCCCTGGAGATTTATCAAGAGTCTTTCCAATTTGTTCTAACGGAGCAAGTGATTCTGCATCATTTGATGAAGTTTTGGAATTAATTCATTTAGGTGGCAGATCATTACCGCATTCAATTTTAATGATGATTCCAGAAGCTTGGGAAAATAATCCCAGCATGGATCCTGATAGAAGAGCTTTTTATGAATATCACGCAGCATTTATGGAACCGTGGGATGGACCAGCTTGTGTAACTTTTACTGACGGACATTTAATTGGCGCAGTATTGGATAGAAATGGTTTAAGGCCTGGAAGATTTTGGGTAACAGATGATGGACTAGTTGTACTTGCTAGTGAATCTGGAGTGCTGCCGATTGATCAAGCAAAAGTAATTAGAAAAGGTCGACTACAACCTGGGAAAATGTTCCTGGTTGATACCGACAATGGGCGAATTATCGAAGACGACGAAATCAAATCATCTCTTGCAAAAGAACAACCATATAAAGATTGGTTACATGCAGGATTAGTTCATCTTGAGGAATTACCAGAACGTGAACATATTGTTCATACGCACTCCTCAGTATTAAGAAGACAGCAAACTTTTGGTTATACAGACGAAGAATTAAAGATTTTATTAACTCCTATGGCTCTAAATGCTGCAGAACCATTGGGCTCCATGGGTACAGATACTCCAATTGCAGTTTTGAGTAGTAGACCAAGATTGATTTTTGATTACTTCACACAACTATTTGCTCAAGTTACAAATCCACCTCTTGATGCCATAAGAGAAGAAATTGTTACCTCCTTGTCTTCTTCGGTTGGGGAAGAAGCCAACTTGCTAGCAGCTACCCCTGCTCACACTAGACAAGTAGTTTTGCCATTTCCCGTTATTGATAACGATGAATTAGCAAAGTTAATTCATATCAATCAAGATGGTGATCAACCAGGATTTGCAGCCCAAAAATTCTCTGGCATTTATAAGGTCGCAGAAGGTGCTGCTGGACTTGAGCACAGAATTAATGAAATATTCGACGAGGTTGATTTAGCAATTAAAAATGGCAAACATTTATTAGTTTTAAGTGATCGAGACAGTGATGCTGACGAAGCACCCATTCCTTCCTTGTTACTACTTTCTGCAGTTCATCACCATTTGATTAGAACCAAAAAGAGAATGGAAATAGGACTAATTGTTGAAGCAGGAGATGTAAGAGAAGTTCATCATGTTGCTTTACTAATTGGTTATGGCGCAGCAGCTGTAAATCCATATTTGGCAATGGAAACAGTTGAGGACATGGTTCGACAAAAAAGAATAACTGGAATCACTCCTGAAAAAGCTGTAAGAAATCTTGTTAAAGCACTTGGCAAGGGTGTTTTGAAAGTCATGAGCAAGATGGGTGTTTCAACTGTTGCTTCTTATAGGGGAGCACAAATATTTGAAGCAATTGGAATTTCTAATGAAGTTATTGACAAATACTTCACAGGAACCACTTCAAGACTTGGTGGAGTTGGCTTAGATGTGTTGGCACAAGAAGTCTCTAAACGCCATGATGTTGCTTATCCATTTACCGGAATTTCTCCTGCACACAGACAACTTGCAATTGGTGGAGAATATCAATGGAGAAGAGAAGGAGAACCTCATCTTTTCGATCCTGAAACTGTATTTAAATTACAACACTCAACTCGCACAGGACAAATGGATATTTTTAGAAGTTATACCGAGAAAGTTAATGAACAATCAAAAAGATTAATGACTCTTAGAGGTCTTTTTGAATTAAGCAAAGATAGAAAACCTATTTCAATTGATGAAGTTGAGCCTATTGAAAATATTTTAAGAAGATTTAGTACCGGAGCAATGTCTTACGGATCAATTTCAGGCGAGGCGCATGAGACTTTAGCTATTGCTATGAATCGTATTGGAGCAAAATCAAATACTGGTGAAGGTGGGGAAGATCCAGAACGTTACCAAAAAATGTCGAATGGTGATTCCAAACGTTCATCAATTAAACAAGTTGCAAGTGGCAGATTTGGTGTCACAAGTGAATATTTAGTAAATGCAGACGACATTCAAATTAAAATGGCTCAAGGTGCAAAACCAGGTGAAGGTGGGCAACTTCCTGGACACAAGGTTTATCCGTGGGTTGCAAAAACCAGACATTCAACTCCAGGTGTGGGATTAATTTCTCCTCCACCACATCATGATATTTATTCGATTGAAGATTTGGCTCAATTAATTCATGATTTAAAAAACGCAAACGATAAGGCAAGAATTCATGTGAAGTTAGTTTCCGAAGTTGGAGTGGGAACAGTTGCTGCAGGTGTGGCAAAAGCTCATGCTGATGTGGTTCTAATTTCAGGTCATGACGGTGGCACTGGAGCAAGTCCTTTAACTTCTTTGAAACATGCCGGTGGTCCATGGGAAATTGGATTAGCAGAAGCGCAACAAACCTTATTGATTAATGGGTTACGTGATCGAATAGTTGTGCAAACAGATGGTCAACTAAAAACTGGCAGAGATGTAATCATTGCTGCTTTGTTAGGTGCTGAAGAATTTGGATTTGCAACAGCTCCACTTGTAGTTATGGGATGCATCATGATGAGAGTTTGTCATTTAGACACTTGTCCAGTCGGAGTAGCAACACAAAATCCAGTGCTGAGAGAAAAATTTACTGGAAAACCAGAATTCGTTGAAAACTTCTTCAGATTCATTGCAATAGAAGTAAGAGAATATTTAGCCCAACTAGGTTTCAAAACATTGGATGAAGCAATTGGTCATTCTGAGATTCTTGACACCAGAAAAGCAATTAGTCACTGGAAAGCATCAGGTCTAGATTTATCACCAATATTGCACAAAGTAGATATCGATAAAAATGCTTCCCTGCGTCAAACCACCACACAAGATCATGGTTTGAGTAAAGCTTTGGATAATAAATTGATTGAAATTTGCCAACCTGCAATTCAAAAGGGCGAATTAGTCAGAGCACAGTTTGATATTAGAAATGTGAATAGAACCGTTGGCACAATGCTGGGTAGTCAAATCACAAGAAAATATGGCGGCCAAGGCTTACCTACCGGAACAATTGAATTGACATTTAATGGCACTGCCGGACAATCTTTTGGTGCTTTCATTCCTCAAGGACTAACGCTTCGCCTTGAAGGTGACACAAATGATTACCTTGGTAAAGGTCTATCGGGTGGAAAAATTGTTGTTCGACCAGACCGAAAAGCTAAATTTGAATCATCACTAAATGTTATTGCTGGAAATGTAGCTGCATATGGCGCAACTTCAGGAACACTATTTGTTAGAGGTTTAGTTGGGGAAAGATTCTGCGTCAGAAATTCTGGAGTCACTGCTGTAGTTGAGGGAGTGGGAGATCATGCCTGCGAATACATGACAGGTGGAAGAGTTGTAGTTCTTGGACAAACTGGTAGAAATTTTGCGGCAGGTATGAGTGGTGGAATTGCATACGTTGTTGATTTAAACATTGAAAATGTTAATTCTGAAATGGTTGAACTTGAATCATTAGATGAAAGCGATAAAGATTTCTTATCTTCAATACTAAAAGATTACCTAGAAGAAACTGAATCTCCTTTGGCAATGCAACTCCTTAAAGACAAAGACTTCAAGAAATTTACAAAAGTAATGCCTCGCGAATACAAACGAGTTTTGCAAGCCCAAGCAAAAGCTAAAAAAGATGGAACAGATCCAATGGAAGCAGTAATGGAGGTATCCCGTGGGTGATCCAAAAGGTTTTATTAACACCAGACGAGAAACTCCAAAAAGAAGACCTGTTGATCTGCGTTTAATGGATTGGCGCGAAGTTTATGAGCCATTTGAAACCAACAAACTTAAACTTCAAGCAGGTCGTTGTATGGATTGTGGAATTCCTTTTTGCCACAATGGTTGCCCATTGGGCAACCTAATTCCTGAATGGAATGATTTGGTATTTCATGATGATTGGCGCGAAGCATCAGAAAGACTTCATGCTACAAATAATTTCCCAGAATTTACAGGTCGACTATGTCCTGCCCCATGTGAATCGGCATGTGTTGTTGCTATCAATAAAGATGCAGTAACAATTAAACAAATTGAGGTTGAAATTGCTGACCGAGCGTTTGCACAAGGTTTGGTTACTCCACAAGCACCAGCTCGATTAAGTGGCAAAACTGTTGCAGTAATTGGTTCAGGACCAGCTGGTCTTGCTGCTGCTCAACAATTAGCAAGAGCAGGTCACACTGTGGCAATTTATGAAAGAGCAGACAAACTAGGGGGATTGCTTCGTTATGGAATTCCTGAATTCAAAATGGAAAAAATTCACGTTGATAGAAGACTTGAACAGATGCAAGCAGAAGGAATCAAATTCAGAAGTGGTGTTGAAATTGGTGTAGACATTGAAGCCAACGATTTGCGAAAAAGATATGACGCTTTAGTAATTGCAGTTGGTGCCACAGCGTGGAGAGATTTGCCAGTTCCAGGACGAGAGTTCTCTGGCATCTATCAGGCGATGGAATACCTTCCTTTGGCAAACAGAGTGGCATTAGGTGAGTTAGCAAAATCTCCAATAGATGTTAAAGATAAAGATGTTGTAATCATTGGTGGTGGAGACACCGGTGCCGATTGCTTAGGAACAGCACATCGACAAGGTGCAAAGAGTGTTACCCAATTAGAAATTTTGCCACTTCCACCAGAGATAAGACCAGATTCACAACCTTGGCCAACATATCCAATGACATATCGCGTAACAAGTGCTCATGAAGAAGGCGGCGAAAGAATTTATAGTGTCAACACTCAAAAATTCATTGGTGAAAATAATCAAGTAACTGGCCTCGAGATTGTTGAAGTTGAGTACAAAGATGGAAAATTTGAACCAGTAAAGGGTAGCGAAAAAATAATTCCTGCTGATTTTGTTTTCTTAGCTTTAGGATTTGTAGGTCCTGAAAAGGCACCATTTATAGATCAACTCAATTTAAAATTAGATCCAAGAGGAAATATTGCTCGAGATGAAAATTTTGCAACGAATGCAGAAGGAGTCTTTGTTTGCGGAGATGCAGGCAGAGGTCAATCCTTAATTGTTTGGGCAATTGCCGAAGGTCGGTCAACGGCTGCAGCAGTTGATAAATACTTGATTGGGGAAACAAATTTACCTGCTCCCATTGAACCAACATCAAGACCAATCACAGTCTAAAAATTGCAATCCAATAGAATAGAAAATATGAGAAGAGCCAAGATTGTTGCAACACTTGGACCAGCGACCGATGAGTTAGCAATTGTTCAAAAGTTAATCAAATCCGGATTAAATGTCGCAAGATTGAATATGTCTCATGGAGATCACTCAGATCACAAGAAAAGACTTGATTTAGTAAGAGAAGCTTCAAAACTCGAAGGCAAAGAAATCGCAGCGTTGGCTGATTTACAAGGACCTAAAATTCGAGTTGGAATCTTTGGCAATGGTCCAGTTTCCCTTGTAAATGGACAAAATTTCACAATTACAACAGATGAGATCTCAGGTGATAAAGAAAAAGTTTCAACAACCTATAAAGGTCTACCTGGCGACGTTAAAAAAGGTGACCCAATACTTGTGGATGATGGAAAAATTAGATTAGAAGTAGTTGAAGTAAAAGGAAATAATGTAGTCACCAAAGTTATTGAAGGTGGAACAATATCAAACAGTAAGGGATTAAATCTTCCAGGAGTTGCGGTAAATGTCCCAGCAATGTCTGACAAGGACGAAGAAGATCTCATCTGGGCATTAGAAAACGATTGCGATTTAATTGCACTTTCTTTTGTGCGTAGTTCAAAAGACATTGATGATGTTCACAAAATTATGGACAAAGTTGGCAAACGATTACCAGTTGTAGCAAAAATTGAAAAGCCTCAAGCAGTTGAAAATTTGCAAGACATTCTGCAGGCCTTTGATGCCATTATGATTGCGCGTGGAGATTTAGGTGTGGAACTTCCGTTAGAAGAAGTACCACTTGTGCAAAAGAGTGCTATTCAAATGGCTCGACAAATTGGTAAACCAGTAATTGTGGCTACACAAATGTTGGAATCAATGATTACTGCCTCTAGACCTACTAGAGCAGAAGCAAGTGATGTGGCAAACGCTGTGCTTGATGGAGCAGATGCGTTGATGTTAAGTGGTGAAACCAGTGTTCGGGATAATCCAGTTGGCGTTGTCGAGACCATGGCTCGAATCATTGAACATGTTGAAGAAGAAGCATTAGAACAACTACCAAAATTAGAACCTGAAGCTCAAGGAAGTACCGGTAGAGCTGTCACAACTGCTGCTGTAGCAGTTGGTAAAGCGATTAATGCCAAATACCTAATTGCTTTTACCGAAACTGGACGAAGTGTTCGACTGATGGCAAGACATCGTTCGGCTACTCAAATATTGGCTTTTGCAACGGACAAAAAGATTCAACGCCAACTGGCACTTATTTGGGGAACTGAAACATTTTTCTCAGAAACTGTTAAACACACAGACGACATGGTGGCAACGGTTGATCGTCGCTTAACTGGCAATAATTTGGCTAAGTACGGAGAACTTGTTGTTGTTGTGGCAGGTGTTCCACCGGGTGTTCCAGGAACAACAAATGGCATGCGCGTTCACAAAGTTGGGACTGGTGCAGACGAAAGTTAATTTCATCTGCTAACCTAAATTTTTAGTAAGGCATCCTTTAAGACCGTCCCGTGAGGCGGAGAAGGAGGTCGAGAAGCACAATGAGTGCCAATTCTCGTAACTCTGCACGTGTAGTTCTTGAATCATCCGATATTTCCCGAGCGTTAAGTCGTATTTCTCATGAAATTCTTGAAAACAATAAGGGTTCAAAAGATTTAGTTTTGTTAGGTATTCCTTCTCGCGGTGTGCCATTGGCTAATCGCATCGCCCAAAAAATTAGTGAATTTGAAAAGGTCAATATTCCTGTTGGCGCACTTGATATCACGATGTATCGAGATGATTTAAGACTTAGGCCGCCTAGAGCCCTTGCACATACAGAAATTCCTGACGGAGGAATAGATCACAAAATCGTTATTTTGGTTGATGATGTTCTATTTTCTGGTCGAACAATTAGAGCTGCTCTTGATGCATTAAATGACATTGGTAGACCTGCCATGGTGCAAGTTGCTGTGTTAATTGATCGTGGACATAGAGAGTTGCCAATAAGGGCAGATTATGTGGGTAAAAATATTCCCACTTCAATGAGTGAATCTGTGCAAGTTTCTTTGGCAGATGTTGACGGTAATCAAGAAACAGTAATCATTTCGGCAGGTGATCAATGAAAAAGCATCTGGTTTCTGCTCAAGATTTAAACAAAGATGAAGCAGTCTTAGTCCTTGATACGGCAAAAGAATTAGCTGCAATCGCTGATCGGCCAGTAAAGAAATTACCAACGCTAAGAGGAAGAACAGTTGTTAATTTATTCTTTGAAGACAGCACCAGAACCAGAATTTCTTTTGAAGCAGCTTCTAAAAGATTGAGTGCTGATGTCATTAATTTCTCGGCAAAAGGCTCAAGTGTTTCAAAAGGTGAAAGCCTTAAAGATACTGCTCAAACTTTGCAATCAATGGGAGCAGATGCAGTTGTAATTAGGCATGGGTCATCTGGAGCACCTCATTTGCTTGCCACTAGAAATTGGATTGATGCGGTAGTTATAAATGCTGGTGATGGCACACACGAACATCCAACTCAAGCGCTACTAGATGCCTACACCATAAGAAAACATTTAAGAAATAATGAAGGGGATTTAAGCGGACTAAAAATTGCCATAGTAGGCGATATTTTGCATAGTCGAGTTGCTAGAAGTAATGCAATTTTGTTAAAAACTTTAGGGGCAACTCCGATTATGGTTGCTCCACCAACACTTCTTCCAGTTGGAATTGAAAAGTGGAATGGTGATTTTTCATACGATTTAGACGAAGTTCTTCCTCAAGTAGATGCAGTAATGATGTTACGAGTACAACAAGAAAGAATGAGTGACGCGTATTTTCCTACAACTCGAGAATATTCAAGAAATTTTGGTTTGAACGCTCAAAGATTAAAAACGATGCAAAAACATGCACTTGTTTTACATCCTGGTCCCATGAACAGAGGAATGGAAATCACCGCAGAAGTTGCTGACAGTACTAATTCAGTTGTGATTGAACAGGTCGCAAATGGAGTAAGTGTTCGAATGGCAGTTTTGTATTTATTGCTTGGTGGATCAAATAGCGAAACAGGTGAAAACAACTAATGAGCATTTTACTAAAAAACGGTTCCCTAAAGGGGGAAAAGAATGTTGATATTTTGATTGAAAATGACAAAATTTCTAAAGTTGCACCTGCCAATTCAATTAAAGATGAAAAAGCTGAAGTTTTTGATTTAACCGGATTAATAATTCTTCCTGGATTAGTTGATCTTCATACTCACTTACGTGAACCTGGAAGAGAAGATGCTGAGACCGTCGCTACAGGAAGTGCCGCTGCTGCTCGTGGAGGATTTACTGCAGTGCATGCAATGGCGAACACTTTGCCAGTTGCGGATACAGCAGGAGTTGTCGAACAAGTTTGGAATTTAGGAAAAAGTATTGGACTTGTTGATGTTTACCCAGTAGGTGCGGTAACTATTGGACTAAAAGGTGAAAATCTTGCTGAACTTTCTGCCATGGCAGATTCAAGAGCAAGAGTAAGAATTTTTAGTGATGATGGACATTGTGTCTCAGATCCAGTGTTAATGAGACGCGCATTGGAATATGTAAAAGCATTTAATGGCGTAATTGCTCAACATGCGCAAGAGCCAAGATTGACAAAAAATTCTCAGATGAATGAGTCAGAATTATCAGGCAGATTAGGTCTTATTGGTTGGCCTGCAGTTGCAGAGGAAGCAATTGTGGCAAGAGATGTATTACTCACTGAACATGTTCAATCCAAGTTGCATGTTTGTCATGCTTCCACTGCTGGAACCGTTGAAATACTTCGCTGGGCAAAGGGAAAGAAAGTAAATGTAACCGCAGAAGTTACCCCTCATCATCTATTCCTCAGCCAGATTCATTGCGAAAGCTACGACGCGAAATTCAAAGTAAATCCACCATTAAGAACAGATGATGATATTAATGAATTAAGAAAAGCTTTAGCTGAAGGAATTATTGATGTTGTTGCAACAGATCATGCACCTCATCCAATCGAAGACAAGGAAGGTGAGTGGAGTTCAGCTGCTTTTGGGATGACAGGTTTAGAGACTGCTCTTTCAGTAGTGGCAACAGCAATGGTTGAAACAAAATTGATGACTTGGGCCGATGTGGCAAGAGTTATGAGTGAGAAACCTGCGGAAATTGGCCAGTTAACAGAACATGGTCGACCAATTGCTGAAAATGAAAATGCCAATCTATGCATCATTGATCCAAATGCTTCTTGGAAAGTTGATGCTAAAGACACGCATTCATTAAGTACCAACAATCCGTTTCATGACATGACATTAAAAAGTAAAGTCGTTCATACAATCTTTCGCGGCAAATTCAGCATGAAAAGTGGTCAAGTCCAAAAATGAGTATTAACCCTGCGCTCTTAGTTCTTGAGGACGGAACAGTTTTTAGGGGTAGATCATTTGGCAAATTGGGTGAAACATTTGGCGAAGCTGTTTTCACCACAGGCATGACTGGTTATCAAGAAACGTTAACAGATCCGTCTTATTATCAACAAATTGTTATTCAAACTGCACCACACATAGGTAACACCGGGATTAATGATGAAGACGATGAATCTTCACGCATTTGGGTATCCGGTTATGTGGTTAGAGATCCATCTCGAATGTCTTCAAACTGGAGAGCAAAACGAACTCTTGATCAAGAATTAGAAAATCAAAATATTGTTGGAATATCAGGAATTGACACCAGAGCATTGACCAGGCATTTAAGAGATAAAGGTGCAATGAGAGCTGGGATATTTTCTGAAAATATTGATGCTCAAAACAGCGAATACTTTCTAAACAAAGTTAAGAATTCACCCCAAATGAAAGGTGCAGATCTTTGTGGAATGGTTTCCACAAAAAAACCCTACGTTGTTCCTGCGGTTGGTAAAACTTTATATAAAGTTGCAGCTATTGATTTAGGCATGAAAAATGGAATTTTACATAACCTAACCACCAGAGGAATTGAATTAACGGTACTTCCAGTAAGTGCCACCGCAGATGAAGTTCTTGCTGCTGGAATTAATGGAGTTTTTTTAAGTAATGGTCCAGGTGATCCCGAAACTGCCAAACATGCAATATCTGTAACCCAAGAAGTCCTTAGAGCAAATAGAGCATTATTCGGAATTTGTTTCGGTAATCAAATTTTGGGTAGAGCCGTTGGTTTTGAAACATATAAATTAACTTTTGGCCATCGTGGAATCAATCAACCAGTTTTGGATAGAACCACTGGAAAAGTTGAAATAACAACTCATAATCACGGATTTGCAGTGAAAGCACCCATAGACAAAATTAGTGATACAGAATTTGGCAGAGTAGAAGTAAGTCACATTTGTTTAAATGACAATGTAGTTGAAGGTCTTGCTCTTAAAGATAAACCCGCATTTAGTGTGCAGTATCACCCTGAAGCAGCAGCTGGTCCACACGATGCTCAATATCTATTTGATCGATTTACATATCTAATGGATAAAAATAATGCCTAAAAGAAAAGATATTAATTCTGTTCTTGTGATTGGTTCAGGACCAATTGTGATTGGTCAAGCTTGTGAATTTGATTATTCAGGAACACAAGCTTGTCGAGTTTTAAGAGCAGAAGGCATAAGAGTAATTCTTCTAAATAGTAACCCTGCAACAATCATGACAGATCCTGAATTTGCTGATGCAACTTATGTTGAACCGATTTCAACAGATATTTTAGAAAAAATTATTATTAAAGAAAAACCTGACGCAATTTTGCCAACATTGGGTGGCCAAACAGCCCTTAATGCAGCGATGGCTCTTCATCGTGAAGGAATTCTTGAAAAGTACAACGTTGAATTAATCGGTGCCAAAGTAGAAGCAATTGAACGAGGCGAAAATCGTGAGAAATTCAAAGAAATAGTTGCAAAAATTGGTGGAAATTCTGCAAAGAGTGAAATTTGTCATTCACTTGATGAATGTCTTGCTTCAGCACAAGTTCTTGGTTATCCACTAGTTGTAAGACCTTCATTCACAATGGGTGGAGCAGGATCTGGAATTGCGTATAACGAAGAAGATTTAATTAGATTTGTTGCCTCAGGATTACAAGCATCACCAACCAGCGAAGTTCTTTTAGAAGAAAGCATTATTGGTTGGAAAGAGTTTGAACTTGAGTTAATGAGAGATCACCATGACAATGTTGTGATTATTTGCTCAATTGAGAATTTTGATCCAATGGGTGTGCACACTGGAGATTCCATAACTGTTGCTCCAGCGATGACTCTGACAGATCGCGAATATCAACACATGAGAGATATAGCAATTGACGTAATACGTGAAGTTGGTGTTGATACAGGTGGATGCAATATTCAATTTGCCATTAATCCAGAAGACGGTCGAATGATTGTTATTGAGATGAATCCAAGAGTCTCTCGATCTTCAGCATTGGCTTCTAAAGCAACTGGTTTTCCGATCGCCAAAATCGCAGCTAAATTAGCAATTGGCTACACGCTAAACGAAATTCCAAATGACATCACGAAAGAAACGCCAGCATCATTTGAACCAACTCTTGATTATGTTGTGGTGAAAATTCCTCGTTTTGCTTTTGAAAAGTTTCCAGGCGCCGACACCACTTTGACTACACATATGAAAAGCGTGGGAGAAGCAATGGCAATTGGTCGAAACTTCTCCGAAGCATTACAAAAATCACTCCGCAGTTTAGAAAAGAAAGATGCACCCTTTGATTTCTCAGAGGTTAAAGAGTCTGCACATGAATTAGTTAAAACTGCCGCTCGTCCAACTGATGGAAGAATTAATACAGTTCAAAGAGCCATGTGGGCTGGTGCCTCTGTTGCAGAACTACATGAAAGCACAAAAATTGATCCTTGGTTTCTAGACCAAATACAACTGATAAATGAAATAGCCCTGGAAGTATTGAATGCAGAATCAATAACACCAGATTTTATGAAGTACGTAAAACAACATGGATTTTCTGACTCACAAATTGCGCAACTTACTAAATCAAGTGAAAGTCAAGTAAGAAAAGACCGTCATGCAATGAAGATTAGGCCTGTGTATAAAACGGTTGACACATGTGCCGCTGAATTCGAAGCTAAAACTCCTTATCATTATTCAAGTTATGACCAAGAGACAGAAGTAGCAAAATCTGACAAGAAAAAAGTTATTATTCTAGGTTCTGGACCAAATAGAATTGGCCAAGGAATCGAATTTGATTATTCCTGCGTGCATGCTGCTCAAACTTTGAAAAAAGCTGGATTTGAAACCATCATGGTTAATTGCAATCCTGAGACAGTTTCCACAGACTATGACACCTCAGATCGATTGTATTTTGAACCATTAACGTTAGAAGACGTTTTAGAAATTGTTCATGCCGAACAACTCTCAGGAAATGTTCTAGGAGTTATTGTTCAATTGGGTGGACAAACTCCATTAGGTTTGGCACAAAAACTTAAAGACAACGGTGTGCCAATCGTTGGAACCAGTCCTGAAGCAATTCATTTAGCTGAAGAGCGTGGAGCATTTGGCAAGGTTTTGGAAAAAGCAAAATTAATTTCCCCAGATCACGGTATGGCAGCGTCTTTTCCAGAGGCCAAAAAAATTGCTTCTGAAATCGGATATCCAGTTCTTGTTAGACCTTCTTATGTATTAGGTGGCCGAGGAATGGAAATTGTTTACGACGAAAAAATGCTTTCTCAATACATCGAAAGAGCAACCGAGATAACTCCAGATCATCCTGTACTGGTTGATCGTTTTCTTGATGATGCTTTAGAGATTGATGTTGATGCGTTATTTGATGGTAAAGAAATGTTTCTTGGTGGAGTCATGGAACATATCGAAGAAGCAGGAATCCACTCAGGTGACAGTGCTTGCTCACTTCCTCCAATCTCCTTGACCAAAGATCAAATAGCTCAGATAAGACAAAGCACATTTGCTATTGGTGCAGGAGTAGGTGTTATTGGTTTACTTAACGTGCAATATGCGTTATCAAAAAATGTTTTGTATGTACTGGAAGCAAATCCTCGCGCATCTAGAACAGTTCCATTTGTTTCAAAAGCAACAGGGGTTTCTTTAGCCAAAGCCTGCTCTCGCATCATGTTGGGAGCAACGATTAAAGAATTAAGAGCCGAGGGAATTCTACCTAAACATGGTGATGGCGCCGATGAATTAATCGGTGCTCCAGTTGCGGTTAAAGAAGCTGTTCTTCCTTTTGGTCGATTTACTGGTGTTGACTCGGTATTGGGTCCTGAAATGAAATCCACTGGTGAAGTAATGGGAATTGATTCAACTTTTGGCATGGCATTTGCTAAATCTCAAAGTGGAGCATATGCGGGGGGATTGCCTTTAAAGGGAAGTGTATTTGTTT
>JACCEB011107948.1_pt1 | contig 20658 bp, 18 predicted proteins | sample 7454761 | NCBI WGS metagenome assembly JACCEB01 (sample SAMN15323454, study PRJNA562643) | freshwater metagenome | isolation source: river surface water | place: USA:Blue River Watershed | collected 2017-08-18 | reverse complement strand
TCAATGATAATATTTGTCGCCTGGAAGGCCTGATCTACTTTAGCAAAGGGGGCTTGGTTTGGATCAAGTTGATTAATTCTGAATTCATCAATGGAGTCCCCGAGTTTTGCTGAGCCAAAAGTTGCATCACAAGCTGATTGGGAGTCAATCATCGAAACAAAATGGTTATAAACTTCTGTCAGCTCCACGTTTCTCGTGGCCTTCTTCTGAAGGGCGGTTTGTTGTTCTCCAAGCTTCATCAGAACAAGAACGAGGACTCCCGCTAACCCTAATGCGATAGTCACTTCCACGAGACCTATCCCGGCCTCATTCCATCTTTTCATTATTTCTCCAAGTGCCACAATTATATCGCAAAATGGCGAAAGATAGGTCAGATTTTTGTTTAAATGAAGCGGATGTTGACTAAGTTGATTCAATAAAAACCTAGGTTTATATGTTGAAAAAAGTCTTCATCAGAAAATCTCTTAGCATACGGCTACATCGTTTAAACTGTTCAAAAGTTAAAGGAGTTGTCATGAAACTACAAACCAATTTGGTTTTATTACTTGGACTATCGATGTGTTGTTCAGTTTTTGCCCAGTCCAATCTGATTGCATATAAAAGATCGATTTCTAGTGCTCCTTTTGAGCAGGTTTTTGAGCTGGGGCTTAAAGGTGTTGGAAGCTGCAAGATTGTACCAGCTTTTTTGAAAGGGATTAGAACTTGGAGAGTTACCACCACCAAGCCTCGTCCAGGAATCATGGGAGATGGAGTTCTACTTGGACTTGAAGAGGGTACGTTAAGAGTCGCTCATGGATTTGCGTGGACGCCAGAATTTCATACATCACTTGCTCTACCAAATAGGTTTTTTAAGCCAGCATGGTATTCATCCTTTAAGAACAGTGATAGTAGGCAGAATGCCGTTTTGATGCTTCGTAAAGCAGTTGCTGATGATTTGTGTAATCTTACGTCTTCCTCATTACCAGAGGCGCAATCAGTCAACATAAGTGAATTTACAGCTGAAAAAATCAAACAGAGTTTTACCTTTTATGTGGATTCTTCCAGAAAAATTTCGTGCACATCAAGTCTTCATAGTAAGCCAGTCTTTAATCCCGCTACTTGTCGTTATGAATCGAAAAAGATTGCCATTGGGGCCAGTGCTTGTAAAAGGGCCTATCAAAAAGCATCTGTCTCTGGTCGGGCCACTGTAACGACAAAAAATGATAAATCCAAAAAACCTAAATTCTTTTTTCCTCCCGTTCTGGAAGCTTTAACCCCAGAAATAGAGCGGGAAATGTTGATATCTGAATTACCTTTTGAAACCCATGTTATGGCAGCACATGCTAGTGAAAAGTTAGATATCCAAGCGGTCATAGATCCTTCTTTGGTTCCTGTGAAGGCCAATTTAAGTGAACTAGCTGAAAGGGAAATTGCCTCGAGGTTTAAATACTCCTTTGAGGAAGCAAAAGGGGACTACATAAAACCTTCATGGTTAAGTTCTGTATACGATGAAATTAAAATGGATACACGGCTTAGTGCCCTTAACCCAGACCAAGCGATTTCTGACAGACCGATCGAAGCCGATGTTATTAACAGTACTAAATTTCAGTTTCTTGAACCAATTAAACCTTATTTTCCGAAATTACACTTGGCCGCTAGTGGCTGCCAGCTTATAGAGCATTTTGAAATGAGAAACTTTGATGATTCAACCATGCGTGCAGAATAAAAAAAAGGCGACCTTTCGGTCGCCTTTTTTTATTTCTAAATGAAATTTAAAAATTACTTAGAAGGCTTGAACCAACAAAGTGGACGAACACCAATTTTGTGGCCAAGAGATCCGTGACAAGTCCCTTGAACTTCTTCTTTCTGAGAAACATCTTCGTTCATGTTAACGTCACAAAGTGAACCTTGATAATAAGTATCAAGACGGCACTGAGCTTTTGGATGGTTGTCATCAGTTTTTGTTACTACTTTTGTATCAGGAGTATCAAATTTTGGCTCAGCAGTTCTTCCAAGAGCAGCAAATAGGTTACCAACTGATTGGCCGGCCATTGAAGTACGTACGCAAAGAGCTGTATCAACTTTATTTCTCTTGTAGTTCTTTTTACACATATCTGTCACAAGCTTAGGAGCATTTAGTGATTTCACGATAGCTTCGTTATTATCATTGATCCAAGCTTTACGAAGACACTTAAGAGTTGCGAAGTAGTCAGCTTGACCTTCGTTAGATGCCCAGCTTGATGCTCCAGAGCTTCCGCCCCACCAGCCGCCGCCAGCACTTCCACCTTTCTTCGGAGCTCCACCAATGTGGTGACCAATCTCGTGACAAACAACAAGCGCCATAGCGTCTTTAGTAATTGTCTCGTGACGAGCTAAACCACCAAACATAGCAACTTTCCAAACTTTTCCAGTTTGAGAAGCATAAGCGTTCACAGTTCCATCAGTCCAATTTCTTTCGATGCTAAGTTTTCCACCCATGTTAGCGATGATCGGAGCGTAAACTAATTCAACCTCATCAATGGCCTTGTTGAATTCTTCTTCAGAAATACCATTAACTGACTTTTGATTAGCTGAAATGTAGAGATCGTTCTCTGGAAGGAATCCACCTTTACCATTTTCAGAACATGCGAAACTAGAACCTGCGATTGATAGACCTAAAACCATGGTCATCATTTTCATCGACTTGATCATTTTATATCCTCCGTGATCACACAAACACACATGTGTTAGCATTATTTTATTAGCGGAGTAGATTGTTTCGCTTTTTGAAGAAACCTGTCTACTCAGTTTTAAATCTTAAAAGCTAGTGTAAGATTATGTTGGAAAGGTGAAAGATATTAAGGAGTTTTCATGTTTCAGATCACTTTCTATGTTCCTCTTGAGTACGCTGAAAAAGTCAAAGAAAGCCTCTTTGCTGCAGGTGCCGGAAAACTTGGGAATTATGAGAAATGCTCTTTTGAAAGCAAGGGGATAGGTCAGTTTCTACCCCTGTCTGGAAGCACTCCTTTCTTGGGTAAAAAGGGTGTCCTAGAAAGAGTCGAGGAGCTCAAGGTTGAAATGATTTGTGAGAAACAATGTATCGATGCGGCAATCCTCGCCCTGAAGTCTTCCCACCCCTACGAGACCCCTGCTTTTTCTGTGACAGAAATTGTCAGGTATTGATCCTCAGGTTTTAAGAGGAAAGTTTTAAAACTTTATCTGATCTAACCGATAAGAAAATTGAACAAAGAGGTTTATATGAAACTCTTCCTCCTTTCTTTTCTTATCTTGTCCCATGTCTTTGCCGCCCCGGTGAAAGTGCCTCCGACTCGTGAGGTAGCGGTGATTGTGACTAAAGAAGGGTATTACCCGAGGTCACTTTCTGTTTTTGAAGGGGAGAGAATTAAGTTTTTTGTCACATCAACTCTAGAAGAACCCAATTGTTTAATTGTGGAGTCTCATAAAGTTTTTATGGCCGCTAATAAAGGAAAAGTGACTGAGGCCGAAGCTGTTTTTGATAAGGCCGGAGAATTTGCCTTTTACTGCCCGAGTTCAAAAAGCGATGGAAAAATTGTGGTGTTAAAAAAAGCTGTTCCAAAACGAGAAGTTGCTTCTGAAAAAAGTCAGGAGTCGATGGTTTGGACACCAAAAGAATACTAGAGGATTTGATTTAAAATGAGTGGAGTTTTTCAGGACGCAATTGCCAGTCTCTTATCTCCGATCAGTGATTTACTGAAAGATCCTTCTGTGTCTGAAATCATGATCAATGGTCCCTTTGAAATCTTTATTGAAAAAAAAGGTCTCGTCTATAGAGCTCCAAATAAATTTCCCGATGACGAGGCCCTCATGGCCTCAATGCGTGCTATTGCTCAATCTGTTGGGCGAGTGATTGATGCTGATAACCCTCGTCTTGATGCTCGTTTGCCCGATGGATCTCGTATCGCTGTGGTGATTCCACCGATGGCGAAATGTGGAACGACGGTTGCGATCAGAAAATTTTCAGAGGAAAAACTAGGACTCAAGGATCTCATAAATTTTGGCTCTCTCTCTCCTGATGGAGCAAGATTTTTGGATTGCTGCATGTATCTCGGAAAAAACACACTTGTAAGTGGGGGAACCGGTTCTGGTAAAACCACCATGTTAAACGTTTTGGGTGGGAGAATGCCAAAAACCCAGCGTCTATTAATCATTGAAGATGCAGCTGAATTACAAATTAAAGCTGAGCACGTGGTTCGTTTTGAAACTCGTAAAGAAAATAAAGAGCGAGGGATTAAAGAGGTGACCATTAGGGATCTTATGGAATCCGCTCTTCGTCTTCGTCCTGATCGAATCATTGTGGGGGAAGTAAGGGGCTCCGAGGCCTTGGATCTTTTGAACGCCATGGGAACTGGTCACGAGGGCTCCATGGGAACTGTTCACGCCAACTCACCAGTGGATGCTTGCACTCGACTGGAAACTCTGTGCCTCATGGGTGAAACCAAAATTCCGCCGGATGCCATTCGAAAGATGGTGGGGAGTGCTCTTCAATTAATTGTTCAATGTAGCCGTTATCACGATGGAGGTCGAAGGACTTCTCATATCTCGGAAGTTTTAGGTGTTGATGAGCATGGCCGCTATATTGTTCGAGATATTTTCCGCTGGATGCAGACCGGGAAGGATGAGAACGGTAAATTCATCGGGGAAATGGTTGCGACTGGTTATGTCCCAACATTTTTTGAAGAATTCATCGCGAATAAACTCCCTTTCCCAAGAACAAACTTCAAGCCACCTGAGTGGGCCCTTCCTCTCTTAAAGAAAACTGGTTAAGGAAAATCTTTGGGACATTCACGTTTAAAAATCTCTGTCCTTGTGATGAGCTTGATCCTGACTGGCATCTTTATGCATCTTTTAAGTCCTGAGAATAAATTGGATGTTCGCTTTTATTATTCAGTTCTTGAGGCACAAGAATTTTTTAATCGTTTGAGTGACCATGAAATAAGAAACTATTTTTTTGGAGAACTATTAGATTTATTTTTTATTCTCAACTATTCCGTCTTGAGCTTTTTATTTTTCCAAACCTATTTCTCAAAAAAAGAAAAATGGCTTTTGTTTTTACCTGGACTCATGGATGTCGTTGAAACAGGATCCATTTTGTTGAAATTAAAAGGCCACCAAATTAGTCTATTTTTATTATCTCTCTCGACTCTCGCCAAATGGTGCAGTGGCGTTCTCCTTTTTTTCTTTCTCCTCTATAGGATCATTAAAAGACAGCGTATTGACGCGTAGCTTGTGGTGATATTTTTGGCAAAAATTCGGACTATGGGGTACCTTTTATAGAAAAAAAGGGGCCTACATATGAGTATCATAAAAAATATCCATGCTCGCCAAATTCTTGATTCCCGCGGAAATCCTACGATTGAAGTTGATGTCACAACTGATCGTGGATTTGTTGGCCGCGCCTCTGTTCCCTCAGGTGCTTCGACTGGAAGCCGAGAAGCTCTTGAGCTACGAGATGCTGATAAATCTAAATTTATGGGGAAAGGTGTTCTCACTGCTGTAAAGAATGTGAATGAAATCATCGCTCCGAAACTCATGGGAAAAAGTGTCTTCGATCAAAGATCGATTGATCACCTCATGCTTGAAATTGACGGCACTGAGAATAAAGCGAAATTAGGGGCCAATGCTATTCTTGGTGTCTCTATGGCGGTTTGTCGTGCTGGTGCCTTGGAGAAAGGAAAGCCTCTTTATAAATATCTTTTTGAAGATCTAAAAGTTCCAAATCCTGTTGGGAAAATGCGCCTTCCAACTCCACTCATGAACATTATTAATGGTGGGGCCCACGCTTCAAATAATCTTGATATTCAAGAATTCATGATTGTTCCTCACATGAAAAAAAGTTTCTCTGAAAACTTTCGAGCGGGAGTGGAAGTGTTCCATCACCTAAAGAAAGTCTTATCAGATAAAGGTTATTCGACAAACGTTGGAGATGAGGGAGGATTTGCGCCCGATCTAAAAAGTCATGATGAGGCGATCACTTGTATTTTAACGGCGATTGAAAAAGCAGGATATAAACCTGGGGTCGATATTTCTCTTTCTCTTGATTGCGCTGCTTCTGAATTTTATAAAGATGGAAAATATGAAATGCAGGGGAAAACGTTCACTTCTGAAGAGATGATCGGTTACTATGAAAACTTCATGAAAAACGCTCCTATTTACTCGATTGAAGATGGTTTTGATGAAAGCGACCAGAAGGGCTTTATTGCTTTTCAAGCGAAACTTGGGACTAAATTAACGAACGTGGGAGACGATCTCTTTGTAACAAATGCGAAAATTTTAAAGCGTGGAATTGATCAAAAAGAGGCGAATGCGATTCTCGTAAAAGTGAATCAAATTGGCTCTCTTTCAGAAACGTTTGATACTCTAAAACTTGCCTATGATAATGGTTTCAAGGCGATTATTTCTCACCGTTCAGGCGAGACTGCGGATGCCTTCATCGCTGATTTGGCAGTGGCCTCTGGTGCTGGACACATTAAAACGGGCTCGGCCTCTCGCTCGGATAGAATGGAGAAGTACAATCAACTTCTTCGCATTGAGGAAGAATTGGGAGCTCTCGCTCAATTTGACCCAGTTAAGTAAGTGTTTTAATTCTTAAGAGGGGGGAGAACTTTCCCCCCTGATTTTGGTTGTTTTAATTCCGTTGAAATTTTAAAATAGTAAGAGTTAAGGACCTATTTCCTAAAGGGGGTCCCATGTTAACGAAGCTTTTTGTTGGACTAACTTTTTACTCGGATAATTCCCTTGCTAAAAAAATCGAGAGTTATCGCTCCCGATTTGATGAAAAATTCCAGACGAATCCTTATCTTCATTTACCAATTGTGCCTCCTTTTGAGATAGAAGTCACAGAGGTTAAAAAACTTCAGCAAGAACTCGTTGAAGAACTTGAGTCCTTTTATTTTGAAAATACGGAACATCATTTGCTGAATTTCACGGGATTAGATGTACAAGAGTATAAAAAAAACAAAATCCTCTTTCTAAATCCTCTGATTGAAGAAGAGCTAAGTCTTTGCCAAGAGTCTTTGTTTTCCATTTGTCAGTCCTATATCACTGATAGAGAGAAAAAAATGAAAGATTCAAAAACTTTTCTCACCATTGGCCGTTATCATGACTCGGCTGAGCTACATGCCTCGATCGATCTAGCGAAAAAAGAATTTCAAGAGTTCACCGCTCTTCCTTTTGAGTCTATTTGTCTCTTCTCAAAAAACAATGGAACCTGGTATCGGGAAGCTGATCTCATCTCTTTTGATCGACCATCGAATACCTTTTTGCAATCAAATAACGTTTCCATATAATAAGGGAATGAAATTAATTTTAGCTTCTTTCCTTGTTTTGATTTTTACGGCCAATCTTTTTGCCCAAGTGAGCTACGTACCCCTCACGAAAGCACTTACCAAAAGAAGTTATCAGCTTGGTGTGTCTTCCGATTATTTTAATTCTTCAACTCGAATTGATAAAGATGGAGAAACGATAGACTTCGAAAATGGAGAATCTTTCTCGAGACTTCAGTCCGAAGTCTCGGGCTCTTATGGACTCCTTGATCATCTTCAAATTACGGGAGGAGTCAGGTACCGACAAAATAGTTCTATCGTTGTGTCCCCACTCACTGGACTAGAAGAAAATGATGTGAGTTCTGGCGTTGAATCGACTTTTCTTAATATTCTCTATGCTTTTGCCCCCATTGATAGAATGACTTACGCCATGGAGGGAAGTTTTAGATTTAGAACGTTTTCAAATCAAGAAACAAATGCGAGCGGCCAGGGAGAGCTTATCCTCGGAGATGAAGGGAATGATTATGGGGCATCTTTTTTAGCGACCTATTCTTCAAAAACAAATAATTTTTTATCAGGAAAGATTGGTTATAAAAATCCGGGAGAACACCTCTCACCTGAGCTAGTTTGGCAAATAGAAGGGGCCATGACCTGGAAATACCTCGCCCTTATCGCTGGGGTGGATGGAGTCTCCTCTTTAAACAATGATCCTTATGGTAACAATCCAACAAATAAACCAGTTTTTTACACGGGTTCTAGCTACCTTTATCACGGAACAAATAGAGAGCTCATCGCCCCCTACGCAGGAGTGAATCTCGCTTTAGGTGAGACGTGGAGAATTGAGCTTAAGGGCTCTCAAGTCATCTCTGGACGATCGACAGATTTAGGGACTTCCTACGGATTTTCGCTCATCCGAAGAGTAGAGAAGGTGAAGTCCAATAAATCAGACAAGAGCTTTAAAGAGTATGATTTTGAAGCAACCGTGACTCAAGTCTCTCCCAAAAAGGGCTACCTCGTGATTGATAAAGGACTCACAGATGATGTTCAAAAAGGGATGAAAATAGACTTTTTTGAATTCGATTATGTAGGAGGAAATATCCTTCTTGCTCGAGGTGTTGTGATAGAGGTAAAAACCGAAAGCTCAGTGGTTAAAATCACTCAGGTCTTCAACGCCAAAAATGAAATAAAAGAAGGGGTCGTCGCCCGGGGATCCTTTAGATAACCGACCTAAGGGGTTGTCTTTAAAAGGGAAATTTTTAATGCGTTGTAACCCATTGAGTTTCAGTTAAAATAATCTAAACCTTTAAGTCTTTCATAAGGAACTAGCTCATGAAGCTCTTCATCCCTCTCATTGTTTTAATGCTGATGACTTCCTCCGCGTTTGCAAAAAGATTTGCCAGCAAATATTGTGAATTTGAATTACCACCAGGATGGGAGTGTGCCCTTGAGGGATCTGAGTACGTGTGCCAAAGTGAAAATGCTGATAGGAAAAAAGAATCCATCATCATCCTCGCTGCCAAAATTCGTGGTGAGCAAGATAATCTCGATGAATACATGGCCTACTTAAAAAAGACCAAGGAATACAACCTGCCTGGTGGAAAAAAGCAGGTTTCCGAGGCAAAAAATACAAAGATGAGCCGTATTAACGATCAGCAGTGGGTAGACGCTCTTCATCTTGCCTCTGAGGTACCAGGTTTTTACACGAGGTACTTAGCGACAGTAAAAGAAGATCTCGGTGTCGCAGTGACTTTCTCTGTGAGTAAAGATCAGTACACCACTTATCAACCAATCATCGATAAACTTGTTTCTACACTCCGAGTGTTTCGTCAAAAGGCCAATACCGATTTATCCTCTCTTCGCTCTGGTAAATCTGAAGATCCAAATTTTGCTGATGCGACCTTCAATCCAAACTTGAACTCGGATCTTCAAGTGAACAAAACGAAAAAACGAGGTGGAGGTGATTCTGAAGATAGTGACATGCTTCTTCTAATTGCCCTCGTCGTTGTTGGGGCCGTTGGGATGCTCATCCTTAAAGGACGCAAAAAGAAAAAGTAGCAACAATTCTTGGCGTTTTGATTCCCAAGATGAAACATAATATTCATGATTTATAACCACACCCGCTGTATCCCTCAAAAGAACAGCGGGTTTTTTTTTGAAATGGCTTAAACTACATCTTATGAAAAAACTATTTACTGTCATTATAGGTCTTACGCTTATGATCGCCCCCGTGCCCGTTAGGGCTGCTGGTGCCGGAGATTACGCTAAAATTGTTCTAGGTATGGCGAATGGAATCGTCGGAAGTGCCATTCTTTTAAAATGTAAACTTGGAACTAGTCAGCCCTCAATCACTGTGTACTTTGCTGGAAGCCTTGTTTACATGGCCGCTGAGATTTTAGGTGGTAAAACCAAAGGCGGTGACGTTAAAGCGAATGCTCAATATATGGATAGTCTTAAGGCCAGCATGAAAGAGGGTGGCGATTATCAAAAAGCCTCCATTGATATTCAAATCAAAAATGAAAAAGATAACCTAAAGCATATTCAAAAGAAAAAAGCTTGGATGCAGGCAACTGTCGCCGTCTACGGTCTTGCTGCTGCCCTCGCAGTAGTCGAGTTCATTCTTCATTTTCCTCCACCTCCTGCTGGACCCGGTATTCTTAAGCCTGATATTGCTGGGTGTTCCCCAGATGGAGTCAGCCATAAACCTGCTGAAAAAGGAATTGTGATGGCCTATGTTGCGGCTAACGGATACGCCAACGGTGGACTCATGGGCGCGGGCCTAGCAGTAGCGACTCCTTATATCCTTAAACTATTGGGTCTTGTGGAAGTAGGGACTGCAGCAACAGATGCTGCTGTATCGATGCTCAATGTTGCCCTTGGAAGAATTGCATACTTCGGTGCTGCGACTGCTCTCGTTGGAGTTGTTGTTGGAGAACTATCAAAAGAAGAGACTCGATCAAAAAATATCATCGCGGAACTTGAAAAAGTGAAGGGAACTTTTGAAGGAGCGGACAATAATATCATCGAAGGGACTGCGACTTCAGGAGCGGGGGGGGAACTAGCTAATGCAAATGGTGGCACTTCTCAAAATGCTTTTGCGGTGGCCCCACTTCCACCAGGAACGGTACTGCCTAAACACTGCTTTTCAACTGCTGGAAACGTAGCGAATTATTCTGAAGCTTCCTGTGCGGCACCGGTAAAGATCACAAAACCTGTTCTTCATGGAAACTTTAATATCCCTACACTCCAGGAAGGAATAAGTTCGACGACCGATTTTGCTCAGGCCGTTGCCGATGGAGATACGGGAAGGGCCAACATTGAAGCTCAAAAATTAGCAAATCTCTCAGGAAGAATTGATGCCGTAAGAAAAGATCTTTTTAAAAAAGCAGATGACATTTTAAAAAGTCAGGGTAAAAAACCGATTGATATCAATGGTGAACTAAAGCGCCAAGTTGCCGCCATCAATTCAGAGCTCAATAAAAAAGAACCTGGCTCTGGAAATCTTGCCCTTGAAGATTTAAAGGCACCTACACCCTCAGTGGATAATGCACTTGTTGCATCCGTGGGAAATGTCACACCGTCTGAAAGCCAAAAGCCAGAAGCTGAGGCCTTCAAAATGAGTGAACCAACCCTGCCTTCTTCAACGGAGGGTACAGACAATGGAGTTGGTGGAGTTTCTTCGGAGAGTGCAGTCGTTTCAAGTGGTGATGCAAAAAATGAAATCAATGCTGATCCTGATGTCTCTTTATTTAAACAAGTTTCCATGCGCTATTTCTTAAATTACGACAAACTTTTTAACCGCAAAAAAGTCGATCCGCCTCTTCTTCCAGCTGAAGAAGGAGCGACGGCTACTGAATAGAAATCTGCCAAAAATAATTGCCATAGGAGAGGCCCACTTTGTGGGCCTCTCGTTTTATAAACACCTGAATTTGGTTTCGCAGCTTCAAGATAAAGAGAGTGAGGAAGTCTATCGGGGCTATAATAGTATCAAGATTTTATGAATTTACCCGATAAGATAAATATAGTTTTAGAGAGATAAAAATAATGAAGACAAAATTATGGGCGATGATTTTTGTGATGGGATTTTCTGGGGCGGCTGTGGCCGATTCTGATGATGGATTTAAGAGCTGCAAAGATGATGCTGGTTTTTCAGACGTTGCAACTAGACTCAAAGAGGGTCTCTCCCTATCGGAGAGTCCAACTGTTTACTGTACCCGTGTTTTAAGCCTGTATAAAAGTGTCAACGGATGTACAGCATTAAAACCAGATGATAAGTTAGATTTTACAAAAAAATTCCCTGAACCATTCGATGCCAATAATTTGAAGGGATATGTTGAGTGCTCAATTCTATTGCAGCTCTCTATCGCCAACAAAGATTCAAATGGTAAACTTGAGCAGGTTTTAGATTCAAAGTTTTCTACAGACAGAAGGATCATTTGTCGCCAGCGTACAAGTTATACGATGGATTTCACGAGTTGCGACAAGGCAAGAAGCTATTACAATGCCGTGATCATTGCTGAGCAAGGAATGGAGCTTCAACAAAAAGTCAGAACAGATCTCCATAATTCAAATACACAAAAGAACGCTAATGCTGCTCTCGCTAGAGGTGAATCTCAGTCAGCGGTTTACGATGCTGCCATCGATAGTACTAATCACTCAAAAGCGTTAGAATCAGAAAAAATCATTGCCTACACCGGAGCTGTCTCTGCTTTATCTTATGCCTATTCCATGATTGAAGGTGAAGGATATGTGAAAGAAAAATGTCTTGAAGCAAAAATCCAAGGCTTGGAAAAATCTCTGAGTCAGCATTGTACCGCTGCGATCAAAAAATACAGAAGAGATCTTCTTCTGAATCAAGAAGTAAAAGCAGAACTCGCGATGGCCATTTCTTCATTCGTTACAAAAGGTGTTGCTGCTGGTATTGCAAGAGATCGGTTTGGACAGAAAGCGCAGATGATTGGAAACGCCAAAGGTCCTGAATATAAAGATGAAGCTGAAATGTTACTCGAACTATGTGAATTCAATCCTGCGGATCCCGCCTGTGCGCAAAGAGGAAATAGAGTTGCTGGTTCTAGAGAATCAGCTAATGGGACTCTCACTTTTGATGGTGGTGAGGGTGGGGTGAATTCATTTAACCTTAATCCTGCCTCTGAAACATTTGGTGAAGCGGGAAGTGAAACAAATTTGCCCGATGATAAAAATAATGTCGCGTCCATTAATTCTCCATTTAAAGATGCTGCAGCTGAGGCGAAAGGGATTCTGAACCCTGCGGCCGAGGCACAAGTTCAGGCCACTGGTGGAGCCGGTGGTGGCGGAGGCGGCGGCGGTGGAGGTGGTGGAGGCGGTGGAAGTGCGTCTCTTGGAGGAGATTTAAAAGGTGCTCAAAAAGAAACCTCAGGTGATCCACAAGTGAAGACTGGTAAGATTTCTGGATCCTATGCAGCGGGCGGTGGCGGTGGCTATAAAGGAATTGGAAAGAGTAAAGAAGACAGTGTGAATCCTTTCTCAAGCCTTTTTGACCAAAAAGGATCAGAAGGTGGAGTAGAAGAGGATCGAACGATCGCTTCTGGTGATATTGATGGTAAGACCTCCTCAGGGCTTTTTGAGAAAATCTCAAGTCGCTATTCTAAAATTAAAGCTGACAAAAGAATTGAGGCCCAGAACCTTGAGTAAGACAGAGAACATCATCTTTGAGTATGAGGTACTCATCCGAGAGATGCACCTCGATAGCTTTGGGCACGTTAACAATGCTTCGTACGTCATGCTGTATGAAGAGGCCCGTTGGGACTTCATCACAAAAAATGGTTATGGACTCGACTACATCCTTAAGCATCAAATTGGTCCTGTTATCCTCGATCTTAATGTTCGCTTTAAGCGCGAGCTCATGAATCGTGAACTCATAAAGATCACTTCTCAGGCGATTGAGGTCTTAAGTTCAAAAATTTTGATCCTTGAGCAAATCATGTATAAGAGTGATGGAAAGATTGCATCCGAAGCAAAATTCACAGTGGGGCTCTTTGACATGAAAGAAAGAAAACTGACAGAGGGAACTCCTGAATGGCTTCATGCCGTCGGATTAAGATAATTACGGCACATCAACATTAAGAAAAAAACGGCGAAAGATTTCATCGGCATGCTCTAAGACAGTCTCTCTTAACATCATCTCACTCTCTTCAATGGTCTTTTTAAAAAGTGAAAAGGTGTAGGACTCAAGATATCTTCTTGAAATGGGATAATAGCTTAGGTGCCATCTCTCCGGGGCCACTCCTCCGCGATCTGTTCCATACGGGCGATAAAATCCATAAGCGGAATCAGTCGCAATTTTAGTATCAAGCCATTCATGAAGCTTTGCCGAAGGGCCATTAAGAATGGTTTCAGAAGGAATGAGTTTGACCTCGTCCTCTTCTTGAGTTTTTGCATCATACACATCAATATCTGAACCCCAATGATGGCGAGAAGAACCAGGAAGAGCTGACCAGCGAAGAATCGCCATGATGATTTCAGTGGGGGAGAGTTTAGAAAACTCCAGAGGACGCTCAAATTCATCCAAAAGAGGCCTTTCACCAGAGGCCTTTAAATTCCAAATTTTAAGCTGCCTCTCATAATCTCTAAAGGCACTTATGATTTTTAAATCAAAACCTTCTTTTTGTGCGTCCTTTTGAAGACGCAAAAAATCCATCAGCATTTGATTATGAATAAAGCACTTTGTCCCCTCGAGAAGGACTAAGTGCTCTGTGGTTTTTCCTTGGAGAATATCGATGTTCATTATTTATTAATATCCGATTTTGAGGGAGCTTCAGCTGGAGTTGTATTGTTTTCATCAAAGAGCCTTCTCATTCCGCTCCGCTGGTAACGGTTGGTAAGAACTTCAAAGATGTTGGCACTCGGAGCATTGTTAATGTCCGTTCCACTATAATCAAGATTTTTATCCATGACCTCCGCAATTTGTGATTCTTGAATGGCCGCTTGCTCCTCAGTGAGACCAAACTCTGGCATTTTTTCTTCTGATCCAGTTGGAGTCGCAATCGTTCCTTGATTACCATCAACAGCATTCGCTGTGGACGGAGGGGCGAGTTCTTTTTCTAACATCCTTGCTGCTTCCTTAGCGTTCGTAGGAAGAGCGCCACTACCTGATGAGGCAAGGCTTTGCTGAGGAATTTGTGCTGCCGCTTGATTCATGGAAGTCGTGAGTTCCTTCGCTCCTTTGTCGAGTAAGGCTTTGTGTTTTGCCATCGGTTTAGAGTCGAGTAACTTATCAACAGCACTTAGCATTCGAATCGCGGTACTTCCTGGATTTGTCGATCCTATTTGACCTAAGCTAGCGTCTCCTGAAGTGAGACTATTCATAGGGCCTAATCCAGAATTAAGCATCGTTAAAGTTCCAGCACTTATTCCTTGCATTTTACCCACACTCGACTTCAAGCAGCTCGCTGTTTTTCTACATGAGCACAAAGGATCAGGATTATAAGTCTTAGTCATACATATTTTTTGATCACTTGAATAATTGGCCGCTTTCTTGAAATTAACGTTTGCTCCTCCCCAGAGTCGAGAACAAACTTGAGAATTATAGCGGTTTGGATTTCTTTGGTTCTTAGGTGTGTAACAGTAACAATTAGGTTTCCCAGGATTATCTCGATCCTCTGATTTACAAGTATCAATGGCACCTGCTGCCACATCAAATTCGGCTTTAAGCTCGAGGAGTTTATCTTTTCTTGCATTGGCGTTCTCTTGGACATTGCCAGCGTGAATTGCCAATCCCATCGTTGAGAGTCCTAAGACTCCACTCGCAACGAGCCTGCCAGTTGGAGTTATCATCCATTTGCTTAGAGAACCTCTTACTTTTTTAAACAAAATAGCAAGACCAGGAAGGAGTGTTCCAGCAGCTAGAAATTCCCAATTTTTAAAAGCTCCTCCATCTTGATCATAGGACATTGCTGCATTTGAATCGTTATCTTGTGCCACAACATCTTGAACTGGATTTAATTCATTTAAAACTTTACTAGACAAAGTCCTAAATAATTGAAATGCATCAGGAGTCTCTTTAACAATTTCATCAAATTCAAACAAAGAAGCAGTGATTTCCTTATAGTCATCAATACTAGGTGATGAATGAGTTCTTTCAATTGCTTTTTGATTTATAACCAATTCAGAGAAATTTCTGGAGTTTTGAATATTATATATGAATTGCTTATGGGCTGAGTTGAAAAAAATCTGATCATTGTAATTGAGCGCTGTAATTTGATGAATTGTTGCCTTTGTTTTAATACCAGATTTTTTAGGAGTTGGTTTTGGGTCTTTTGCATCTGGAGTTGGTTTTGGGTCATTTGCATCTGGAGTTGCCTTGCATGGCGACCATTTTGCTGAAACGAGCTCCAATGCAGCAACCGCAGCTGCCACACCGTAGGCAGCAGTTGCTATCCAGTAAATCGTTTTTTTCTTTGAGGACGTCTCTGCCATCACTCCTTCGGCATCAGCAAGTTTCTGAAAGGCTTCCGACTGTGCATTAAATGAAAGCTCCTGTTGCTTATCGATGTCGTTCGTAGCCGTAGATGGCTTTACAACTTTTCCCCAGTCTTCTCTAATCTGTCTTAAATCATCATAATGACCTTTATTGATAACAATGTCACTAATGGCCATCGTTGCTCCAGCTGCTACTATAAGTCCAAAGGAAATAGCTGAACAAGTAGGTTTAATGTCTTTTAAAGCTCCCGCCATAAGAATAGGTACTGCGAGAGCGGCTGCTCTTGTAAGGCCACTGGTCCAGCGATTGATTTCTTTGAATTCCAAATCACCTTTTTTGCTATTAAACTGATCTGTCGCATTCGTATGATAGCAGTCCATATCTCCACCACAATTTCTCGTGGCATTTAGAACTTGTGCAGCTTGATCTGTGGTTAAACACCGATTTAAATTTGCATCAAATGTTTGTCCAGTGGGGCAAGATTCGGCCAGCGCAACGTTATTCATAATCCCGATATTTGTACCGAATGGAGCGACAATAAGTTCAAAACAAATGAGTAGAGTGAGAAACTTCGCAATTAATTTCATATGGCCTCTTTCAATCAATTTAATTCTTATCATTATAACGCTGGTACGAGGGAGACCCTAGAGCGCATTCTTTTCCACAAAGTGGAGCGTTTTAATAGGATCGACGAAGGCATTTTCTAGGTGTTAAGCGAGGAGAGAATGTGCCACCAAGCGGACTGAGTCCGTGGTGGCACTTTATATTGGCAGGGTTATTTTTTCTCGCTGTCGTCGAAGAGTTTTTTCATTCCACTTTTTTGGTATCTATTACTCAAAACTTCGAAAATATTTGTTTTGGAGGAGTCATTGATCTCATTTCCTCCGTAGTCAAAATCATTTTTCATCACCTCAGAGACTTGAGTTTTTTGCTCGTCTAGCTGACTCATGGAGAGTCCGAACTCCGGAGTATTTTCTTCGGGTTTGTTCTCTGGTGCTGCAATCACTGCTTGGTTCCCACCAACAGCTTGAGGCGAGGTTGGTTTTAGTTCTTGCTCAAGCATCCTGACAGCTTCACCGGGGTTTTTTGGCATGGATGAAGAAGAGGAACTTAGTAGATCTCCGCCGGAAGACTTTGATGAAATATCTCGAAGTTGTTGTCCAAGTTGTGCTTCACCTTTTTTAATTTGGTCTTTATATTTACTTAGGGCAGGTGAGTCCAGTAACTTTTTATTTGCTTCAATCATTCTGAGAGCATTTGCTTGAAGATTGGTTCTTTCAAGATCGGCCATACTTGCATTACCACTATTAAGAGCATTCAGTGGATCTAAACTTGAATTCAGCATCGTTAACGTCGAAGCATTCACTCCATTTATTTTTCCCGCACTGGCCTTAAGGCACGTTCCTGTTTTTTTACAGGCACAGAGTCCATCAGCATTGTAGTTTTTGTCGATACAGTATTTTCTATTCTCTGAATAAGCGACCGTTTTAAATTTTACATTGGCCCCGGCCCAAAGTTTTTGACAAACTTGTGAATTCCCTCTGTTGGGATTTTTTTGATTCTCTGGTGTGTAACAATAACAATTTGGCTTTCCTGGATTGTCTCGGTCCTCTGACTTACAGGCGTAGAGGGTACTGGAGGCCCCTAGAAAATCGGCCTTCATTTTATCTAAAATCTCCGCCCTTTTGTTTGCATTTTCTGCAACATTTCCGGCGTGACTAGCGAGCCAAAATGTTAGACCAGACATCACTGATCCCAACACTGTTCTTCCAACGGAAGAAACCATCCATTTAGAAACCTGAGGCTGCCACAAGGCAAGGGCGGCACCAACAGCTCCTCCCATGAGGGGTGATAACCAGCTCCAGTGATCAAATTTTTTTCCATCATTTTCAAATGACTGTGCTGCATTTGATTGGTCTTCAGCAATGGCGCTGGGAAGAGGATTTAATTCTTTCATCACATTGATAGAGATCATTTTAAACAGTTCAAAAGCCTCTGGACTTGAGCTCGTGGCCTCTTTTATTTCATTAAAAGATTTATCTAAGAGCTCATACTCATCAATACTTGGTGAGGAGTATTTATTTTCAAAAGCTTTTTGATTCATAACAAGCGAAGTAAAATTCGTTGAACTTGAGATATTTCTGTAAAACTGTTCGTTGTAGAATTGAGGCTTTTCATTTTTTTCAGTATAAGATTTAAAGAGGCTCGCGATGCCGAAAATTGCCGGGTTCACTGATATTCCTGGATCAATAATAATATCGCTAGGTAAGGGTATTTCTTCGGGTAAAACTGAAGCTGGAGTTGTACTCTTAGGAGTTTCTTTCGGAGTTGGCTTGGGATCTTGCGAATTTATCTTCGCACTACAGGGAGACAACGCCATAGGATGCAGTAATTCAAGTCCCGCTGTAATCGCAGCAGCTGCGTAGGCAGTTGCTGCAATGGTGTAGATCGTTTTCTTTGAATTCGCTGCTTTCTCGAGTGATTTCTCAGACTCTGCTAACTTTCCAAATGCTTCTGACTGGGCACTTATGGACATCTCTCTTTGTTGATCAAGGTCTCCTGTTGGAGAAACGATTTTTCCCCAATCTTCTTTAATCTTTTTAAGTCTTTTATGGTGAGAGATGTTGATAAAGATATCTCCAATAATCATCGCCACACCAGCGCCTACAAAAAGCCAGTAGGAGACTTGAGCACAAGTATTTCCTTTCAAGCGACTTAAACTGAAGGCCATCGCCACTGGAATCGCAGTCGCTAGTCCCTTCATGGCATTGTTACCAAAGCCACTCATCTCCTTATGTCCAGGGGCATTTTCTTTTTGAAGTGCTTCTTGAGCATTTCTCATGTAGCAATCTCTATCGCCGTTACAGGAAGCGGTCGCTTGCATGACTTGGGCCGTTTCATCAGAGGTGAGGCAGCGATTTAATTCGGTATTAAAAGTCTGGCCAGTTGGACATCCGGAAGCATAAGCATTTTGCTGGTGGATCCCAAGACCTTGCCCAAGTGGGGCGACAAGAAGTTCAAACGAAATAAGAAGTGTCATCACTTTAAAGAGCAGTCTCATGGGTCCTCACAGCGTTCAGATGATTTGTATGATTATAACTCTTGAATGATTCTCACCCCATAGCTCAGTTTTGCCTGGTGGGATCCCTCCCGCAAGGATCAGAATAATCTCTTTAATTCTAGGTGTTTAGATTGGCAAATACCAGTAGGCGATTGGGCCCTTTGTGGATAAAATCGTGACCTTAAAAGTTGGCAATTATGAAAACGTTGATAATTCTTTGCACTCTTATTTTTTCTCAAGGGCTCTTTGCTTTAGAGCTCAAAGTTGGAGATATTCTTCTTCAACCACTCTCTTGCTGGTCTTGTAGTCTCATTGAAGCACAGGAGAGAACCATTTACTCCCACGTGGGTATGGTGATTGAAACTTATCCAGAAGTGAAAGTCGCAGAGGCCTTGGGAAAAGTCAGAACACTCACTCTTGCAGAATATAATGCCCGCACAGAAAAAGGGAGCCGCTTATCGGTTCGAAGATTGCGTCGAAGTGATGCCGTAGAATTTTTAGAAGATCACAAAATAGAATTTAAAAAATATTATGAAGAATCATTCTCTGGTCTAGACTACGATCACGACTTTCTTTGGAATAACTTAGATCAAAATGGTTTTGAGAAACTTTATTGTTCCGAATTTATCTCTAAGATGTATCAAGGATTTTTAAAGATAGAGATTCCCGTGAAGAGAATGAAGTTTGATGTTAATCGAGATGAGTGGATAAAATATTTTCACGGGAATCCTCCCGATGGAGAGTGGGGGAATTCTCCAGCCACGTTTCAACAATCAGATCTCTTTTATGAGGTCGGTGAGCTATGAAATTGTGGATTGAAAAAATTCACCTAGACCTTAAGGTTAATTGGAAGCTTTCAAGAAATCAGACCACCTTTAAAGAAAATTTCATTGTTCATTTAGATACTCCTGTTGGGCATTTTCGGTCTGAAATTGCCCCTAATATTCGCTATGGTGAAACCATAGAAAATATTTCAACTGAGTTTGATTTATTTAAGGAGAGTCTTAATCTAGATCGTATCAACTCAATCGAAGCATTAAAAGATTCACTTCAAGGTGTTAAACTTCATGCTCTTCGATTTGGGCTAGAATCCGTGATGCTTTCTTACTTAGCAAAGCTTCAGGGAAGAGATCTCTCGTCCTACCTGGGTCTAGTCGCCCCTAAAAAAGTTTCAACATCTTTTTCGATGCCGATTATTCCGGTTAATGAAATTGAAGAGTATTTAAAACCAATCGGGCGGTTTACGTCTTTGAAAATTAAAGTCAACGCTGAAACTGGTGTGGACATGCTTCGTGAAATTCGAAAATATACGAGTGCCAAACTTCGCGTTGATGCAAATGAAGGGTGGAATAACTTTGAGGATTATTTAAAATTTGAAAAGTCTCTTTCTGGCATGAACATTGAACTCGTTGAACAACCTTTCCCTTCCTCCATGAACGATGAATATAAAGAGTTAAAAAAAATCACTCCCTATAAGCTTTTGGCCGATGAGTCCATCGAGGACGTCGGTGATTTTTCTGAACTTTCTAAACAGTTTCATGCATTGAATATTAAGCTCATGAAAACGGGATCACTATTGAAGGCAAGAAATTTACTTCTGGAAGCGAAAAAATTCGGTCTCGAGTCCATGATGGGCTGTATGATTGAAACGACGATTGGAATTTCTTACGGAATGCTATTTTCTGGAATGGTGGAGTACGTGGATCTAGATGGGTTCTTATTAGTGAAAAATGAACCCTTCCACCTCGTGAACGAAGCGGAAGGGCAGTTAAGTCTATCTTAGTGGTGACCGTGACCGTGGGCCCCGTGAGCATGGCCATGGCTCATTTCTTCTGCAGTTGCTGGACGCATACCGATGATTTCAACATCAAAGAATA
>JACCEB010835704.1_pt1 | contig 20662 bp, 23 predicted proteins | sample 7454761 | NCBI WGS metagenome assembly JACCEB01 (sample SAMN15323454, study PRJNA562643) | freshwater metagenome | isolation source: river surface water | place: USA:Blue River Watershed | collected 2017-08-18 | reverse complement strand
TGATATACCTTTTTCTATTAAATGTAATGTTTCCCAAATAAAACTAATTATATTTATAAAAACACCATTACCTATAATATTTATAATATTATTATTAATTATTCCAGATGGATATAAATGTGTATTATAAGTTATATTATTATGAACAATAGTATGACCTGCGTTTACACCTCCATTAAATCTAACAACATATTTAATATTATTAATATTATTAACTAAATAGTCAATTAAATTACCTTTTGCTTCATTACCATATTGACAACCTAGAACTACTATAGCAGTACTCATTATAAATATACATTATATATTTATTTATAATAATATATCAGTATTTGATGAAAGATATAGAGATCATTATGAACCATTAGTAAAAATTGATAAATTATTATATTATTTAACAATTTTTATTTATAAAATGGAATATTTAAACAATTTACGTTCTAACTTTCAAATTAGTAATATTGTCAATTATTTTTTTCCAAAAATGCAATCTGAAGAAAAAGAAACAATTAATTTTATTAAATATAAAGATTTTATGATTAATGAAAATGTAGAGTCAATAGATAATTTAAAAAATATTATTGATAATTTTCATATTCTAAATGAAAACTTTACAAATAAGACAATTGAATATTTAAATTTGCCAAATTTAACATTGAAAGAATCAATTTATTCTTTGGATATTCTAATTAGTCGCCCCGATATAATGGATTTTTTAGCGAAAAATGAAAATGATTATACAGAAGAGGTTGTTAGTGTTATTTCTAAATTATATTTGAACATTTTTAAGATTTATAACGATGATATTAATAATGAAGAAGATATAATTAAACAAGCACAATTAAATTTTGATTTGTGTGAAATAATTATTAAATATACTTTTATATATACTCATCCTGCATTTTCAAAATTCTTTTTAAATTTGTGGAAATATAATGTTAAAAAATATTATTTACTTGCTAAAAATAATGGTTGTTTAATTAGTTGGATTACTTTTTCAATCTTATCTCCATCATTAGTAAATAATAATTGTTATCCAATTATTAATAAAGAATCCCTTATATTTAAACGGATTAATTGGGAATATGTAAAATCAAAAATTGGTCATCCAAAATATGGTTATAATAAATTGAATCTATTTATTAAATATTATATTAAAAATTAGATTTTTTACATATTACATGGAAATATAGACAATGATATATATTTGGGTTATGTGCAGTAAATAGTAGGTTATAAATTGAGAATTAAAAGAATCTCATATAACACATTTGTTAATAATTTATAGTTATTATCTAAAATAAATTATATACAATTTCACTAATATGATTAACAGTTATTATAACAAAATCATCATCAATTAATTTTTTATATTTTTCTTTAATATCATTAATATCTTTAAGGTTTTCAAAAGGTACATATACTTTTTTAACACCTGCTTTTTTAGCACCTTGTAATTTATATTCTAAACCACCTATTTTTGATATTTTACCTGTTAAATCAATTTCACCTGTCATTGCTATATCATTTGGTATTGGTTTATCAAGTATTCTTGATATAAATGCACATGTAAAAGCACAACCAGCACTAGGTCCATCTTTTGGAGTTGCTCCATCTGGAGTATGAACATGAAATCCATTTTTAACATGTTTTTTCATTAATTCATCAACATCATATTTTGGATCTTTCTTTAACCATTCAATTGCAGTTGTTAAAGAAGTTAATACACTTTCTCTCATTACTTCTCCTTGTTTCCCAGTTAATTTAACATCAAATCTATGATTATTACCTTCTGTATAATTTGTTATATTTGGAAATATTTGAATATGAGTAATGCCACCTGTTCCATTAGGAGAGGCATAGAGTCCATTAATAATACCTACAGCAGATTCTTTATTAATATATTTTCTATACATATCTGGTTCTTTAAGTATTTCTTTAATTTTATCAATTGTTAAATTTATTTTTTTATTTGAACCTAGTATTTCAGATTCTTTTTTAGAATGTCTACGCGAAGAGTTACCTGTGGTTAAAAATAATCCTTTGTTGTATATTTTTTCTATATTTAAATGTAAATAAATATCTTCAATCTTTCTTTTAATATCTCTCACACCTGCTTCATTAGTATAGTTATCAATTAAATATTTTATATTTTCATCATCAATATTAATAATATCTTCCATAGATACATTTTCGGCCATTTCTGGAATAATATGTTTAGTACATATATTAAGTTTATCATCCATTGTATATGGTTTAACAGTTATTTCTTTTATTCTATCTAATAATATAGGATCAACTAGAGATGAATCATTATAACTAAATATCATAATAACTTTATCTAATGGAAATTCTACACCTTGAAAGAATCTATCTTGAAATGATTTATTCATATTTGGGTCAGTTAAATGTATTAAAATACTAGTAATTTCATTAATATTTCCATGCTTACTACATGCTTTATCTAATTCATCAAAATATAATATACAACGTGATTTACCCATTTCAACCATTTTTTTAATAATCATGCCAGGCTGAGAACCACTATATGTATAACCATGTCCATGAAGTATTTCTCCATCGTTTTGTCCTCCTAATGTAATTTGGCCAAATGGAATATCTAATGCTTTACTAACACTTTTAGCTAATAAAGTTTTACCTACTCCAGGAGGACCTACTAATCCAAAACATGTACCTATACTAGAAGGATTACTAATCCATTTACCTATCATTTGTAATAATAATTTTTTCGCTTCATCATGACCATAACAAGAATTATTTAATTTATTTTCAACATTATTTAAATATTCCATTGCTTGTTTTTTATTTTTACTCATTGTTTTATAAAATAAATCATCATTAGGGGAACTCCAAGGGAAGTTTAATATTGTTTTAACAAATAATAGTTGTTTATAATATTCATTATTAAAAGATTTCATTTCTTCTATTTTTTCTAACACTAAAGCTTTAACATTATCTGGTATATTTTTACTTACAGCTAATTGTTTTTTATAATCTATTTCATCAGTACTAACATGTTTAAGTTTTTCTATAGAATTTTTAATATTAACATTTGATTTCTTTATTTTAGATTGACTATAATAATTCATATTATTTAATATAAATTCAAATAAATTGATTGAGTTTTTATTTTTTTTATCTTTTAATAATCCAATTAATAATCCTGCAGTGTCAATCATTTCGTCAGAACCTAATAATAATAAAAATATAATTTCATACATTTTTTTTACATTTTCATTATTAACAAATTCTTTCATAATATTAACGAAAGTTGATTCACTTAATTTAGTAAATTTATAATACATTTTTTTTACATAATCAGTATATTCGGTTTCAGTCATACAATATAAATTACCTAAATAATCATGTCTAATAAAATTTTTAATAAATTCTATTTCTGCACTTTGTATATTACTTTGTATATTACTTTGTATATTACTATCATTATAATCCAATTTATTAAATATATTAGTTTTTAGTTTATGTAATATTGGACTATTAAGTTGAGAAGTTTTTGATTTGCAAGAAAATTTATCTATTTTAAATATAATATCTATTTTTAAAAATCTATTAGGTTTTTTCAATTTAATCCACAATTCTCTTTTTTTATTTAATAAATCATTATTAACACCTTCAGTGTTTTTATTATGCATTTTCCAAAAATATTCATTATTATAACCTTCAGTATTATTAAATATATTATATGATATTGGAATAGTAATATTATTAATATCATTTATTAAATCAATTACATTTTTATTAAAATAATTAGGTTCATATAATATTTCTAATAATGATTTGATATTAATATATCCATATTTAATAATTAAATTATTTAATTCAGATTCAGTTTCTTCAAATATATTATTTGGAAAATCTCTTAAATAATTATCAATAATTGAAATTAAATTATCATTCTTAAATTTTTGATATAGATTATCTATTTCAGTATTATTACTTTCAAAATAACTATTTATCAATAAATTATATTGGCTATTTATTTTTTTAATAATATCATAAAATTTATTTGAAAAATCTATTTGATTATCTATAATATAATTGTTTAATAAAACATTAAAATGTTCTTCTAAATTATTAATTTTACTTATAATATTATTATATTTTCTTTGTAAATAATAAAGTTTATATTTCTTAATTTCTTCTGTCATTATATTTTAATTTATAAATTAATATTTTTCTAACTAATGGTTCATTAAACGAATTAATTCACACCTTTAGTTTAAAAACTATTTAAAACAAAGTATAAATTATATTTTTATGCGTTAGTTTGATTTAAAAAAATAATATATATTTAAAATATATATATGCCTGTCAAATCACAAACTAAAAAACAAGCCGCTCAATCAACCCCTGTTGCCGAAACTCCCGCTCCTGTTCAAGTTGTAGAAGTATCTGTTCCTGAAGTTGTAACACCTGCTCAAAAAGGAGGTGCTAAAGCTAAAGGCAAGGCTGCCAAAGCCGCTGCTGAACCAGTAGCTCAAGTTGCTGAAGTCGCTCAAGTTGCTCAAGTTGCTCAAGTTGCTCAAGTTGCTGAACCAGTTGTCGAACAAGTTCAGGAAGGTGGTGCCAAACCCAAAGCTGCTGGTAAAGCCAAAGCTGCTGCTAAACCCAAAGCTGATGGTAAAGCTAAAGCTGCTGCTAAACCAAAAGCTGCTGGTAAAGCCAAAGCTGCTGCTAAACCAAAAGCTGCTGGTAAAGCCAAAGCTGCTGCTAAACCCAAAGCTGCTGCTAAACCTAAAATATCAAAGGTTAAAGCAACTGAAACAGAAGATGCTTCAGAAGAATTAGAAGGCGGTAAACGCTCATTTAAAGCCATGCTTCCAGGAAGTGATAAATACGAAGGTCGCTACACTGGTCTCACTCCTTACCAAGCTGCCAACAAAGCCCTTTCTAAATATTTCCGTGAAGCTGAAGGTAAAGCAACTGCTGAAATCACTTTCTCAATCCGTGAATCAACTCGTGGTAGCAAACGTGCAGTTTATACCTACAACGGTCGCCGCGAGAAACTCGAGAAAGCGGTTGAATACACTATTAAAGGCAAAGAAGGTGATCGCGTAGTTACTAAGGAATACAAGAACCGTCTTACTAAAGTCAAGAAGGCAGATGTTCCAGCAACTGAAGCGTAAATATTAAATATTATTATATATAATTAATAATAATTAATTATATTTAATTTTCAAATTTAACCAAAATTCTAATCGTAACCTTAGGTTAATTATAACAAAGGTTAAAACAAATATATACATTATTTTTCTATTTTTCTAGCTTTAATATATTCTATAATTGATGCTTTTATATGAACTGCTAAACAAATAGGAGCCATCATTATACAAAATATACCATATGATAATCCTACAATAATACTAGTAGGATCTATTCCACCACCAGATTGAATATTTAAACTACCTGTTTGAACAAAATTTATATAAGCTAATAAATAATAAGATAATCTTTTATGTATTTCTATTTCTAAATTATTTAAAATTGTTTTATTCATAAATTGTCTACTTTTAGGGATAATACTTGCTAATTTAATTAATTGAAATATATTTTTTGCTAATACTTTTTTAGCTTGATTAGAAGAATGTGATAAACCACAATATACTCTAATTAATTCTTTTACTAATTCCATAGCTTTAATAGTTTCTAATGGATTTTGATTCATTTCTTTTACTAATTCTTGATATTTACTACTTGCTATTTTAATTATATTTTGAAATGAATATAATTCATTAATTATTAATTCTAATATTAGTGCATATTTATGTATATTATCAGATACTTCTCCATCAATAATAGCACTTATATTAATAATATCATCTTGTGTTAATAATATTCTGACTTCTTTTGGTAATTTATCTAACAAAATAGTCATTAATTTAACTCTACCTAATAGATTTAAAAAAAAATTATCACAATCTTGTTGAGATATAAATAAATCACCAAATTTTTGTTTATGATTTGGACAATGTGATATTAAATTTGGAGTAGTTAAAATAGTATCTAATAATTCATCAATATTACCTCCTTTCATTTTACGTACTTTTGGTTTATTAATATTTTTTTTTGATTTTCTTTTAGTTGAATTCATTATATATATAATATAATATAATTAATTATAATGATATTAATAATAATTTTAATATTAATAATTTTAATAATATTATTAAATTGGCGTAGATGCTTATGTTCGGAACAATTTACAAATAATGTTCAATTTTTAAATAAAACACAATTAATTAATATTTTATTAGAAGATAAAGATAATTATTATAAAACATTCAATGAAATTGATTTTAAAGTTAGAAAAGTAAATAATATTGATGAATATAAAGAAAAAATAAAACAATCTTGTTTAGATATAACCGAATCTAAACAAAAGACTTTCGCAAAATATATAGAAAAAGCTAATAATAAATTAAGAAAATTCAAAATAGCTGGATTTGATGGAAATAAATGTGCTGATATTCCATGGATTATTGGTTTAATAAACAATAACTATGAAAATGGATTTCCTCATACTAGAAATAATATAATAGTAATATCAGACAACTTATTTAATATAGGTATAGTAAAAACATTAATACATGAAAAAATTCATATTTATCAAAAAATGTATCCAGAAGATATTAAAATATATTTAAGTTCAAATAATTTTACTAAATATATTAAGAGAAAAGATATGAAACAAATTAATAACAAATTATTAAGAGCTAATCCTGATTTAGATGAATACATTTATAAAATGGGAGATTCAATTATGATGTCTACTTATAATAATAATGCAAATAGTATAATAGATATAACTACATCTCCAATAGATAATGATAAATATGAACATCCATATGAATATATGGCATATACATTATCGGATATAATTTAACCAAAGTTCACAAGATGTGAACAAAGGTTAATTAATGAAAAAATTATGTTTTAATGTATTAATTATTTCTAATAATTTCTGATTATTATATGAATCTATTTTATTATAAATATTATTAAATTTATCATCTAATACTTTATTAGTTTCATCATCAAGTAAAATGTAATTAAGTTTTATTTTTTTTCTAATTATTTTAATAATTTGTAATAAATTAAACTTATATTTATAATTATCTATATCAATATTTTTATTATACAAAATAGGTGCTTTAATATTTATATTAATAATATTTTTATAAAAACTTTCCTTCTTTGTACTAATATCAATATATAAATAATAATCAATTTTCATATTTATAAAAATTTTTTTACAAGTATCATTTGGTTTTATTATAATATTATCTAATATTATATTATCTTCTGTTAATATATTATTTCCTAATACTATTTTAATATTATATTCTTCGTCAATATCAGGAATAGTAAAAGTTATATTTTTATAACTAGGAATATAATCATTTTGATTAAATAAAACATTCATAATATTATCACCTGCATCAATACCTATATTACAATTAAGTTTATTTATATTAATGAGTTTCATTAGTATTAATTAGTATGATTTTTTTATATAAATTAAACACAAGTTAAAAATATAATAATTGAAAATAATATATTAAAGATAACAATCTTAATATATTAATGGAACAAAATATATATCGTTATGAGAATGAATCTAATACAATTTATAATTATAGAAAAGCATTTATATTAAATAACTGCGAAGAATTTAATAAAATTGGAACGGATTTTAATACTGTTGTTAAATATTCAAAAATATTAGCAAATGTTAAATTTAAAAATTGCAAATATGACCCAATATTATATAATAAATTAAAAGCTTATATCTAATAGTATCAAATATTTTAAGCGCCGCAGGCAGGATTAAAAAAAATTGATTATATTATTAACTATAGTTCAAAAATTATTAATATAATGAACAACAATAAAACAAATTCATTTTATATGACACCTATGCTAACTAAATTCTGGATTGAAGGTAAAATTAAAACTAATGTAACTATTAGAATTAAGAAGAAAAATAATTCAATAGATACAAATAAAGATTAAAAATATTGATAATAAAATTCATTGATATAAAAGATAAATGTCTTTTATATTAAATGACACAACTTTGTTTTATATATACTGATACAAATGGTTTACATAAATATAATAACTTTGTATCAACTAAAAAGTTATATAAGTTTGCTAGATTAATTGCAATTCATTATTTAATTGGTGAATATACTGATAATAAATTTAATCAATTATTAAATAAAACAATTATTTTGAAACCTAAGACAATTAATTTTGATCCAGTCGCTCAAAAGTTTCATAAAATTACTTATGAAATGGCTGCAGAAAAAGGTATAGATAATTTAGTTGCAATGAATGAATTAAAAAATGATTTATCTAATGTTAAAATTTTAATTGGTCATAGTTTACCTTTTCATATTAAAGCTTTACAAGTTGAATGTTTTAGAACTGCAATTAATATTAATTTTGGAAAATTTATAAATATTGATATGATGAGTTTTGGTAATACTACACAAAATTCTTTCCCTAAATTATCTGATTTAGTATCAAAATATAACATTAATAATCAGTTATCTCAAATTGAACAATATAGAGAACTATTTTTTATTTTGTATAAAGAATATAGTAAAAATATAAAACCAGTTACTAAACAAGTTACTAAACAAGTTTATAAACAAAAGAATGATGTAGATGTTGATTTTGTAGATTAAATATTTTGGCTACCTTCAAGTATTATATGCTGATTCTATCACTTTGGCATTATACAGCACCCTTCTTAATTGCTTCTGCTATAGATGAAACTTCTTGCCATTTAAAATCTGGTATATTTCGTTTAAGTTTTTTTGTTTTATTAGATTTCAACATATTTTCATAAGTTTGTCTATTAAGTCTATTTTCATTTTCACTAGATTTTTTAACACCTGTTAATGTAACAGTTGTATCTGGACATTTATTTGTAAGTCTTTGAATTGGTGTAATTTCTTTATTAATATCATCGAGTAAACACATTTCATTATGATTAAATACATTATCAGTACAATAATGAGGATCAAATTTTGCCATATTTGGTTTAGATACAGAAATATTATTTATTCTTTTCAATATAGAATCAAATTCATTAAATTGTGTCATACAATCTATAACAATTTTTTCTAATAAATCTGTTTCTGTTTTAGTAACACCTCTTCTTTGTAATTTAGAAATAAATAAACTATTAAATCTAGATTGTCCAAATGTTCTATATAGAAAACAAACAACAAATATAATACAACGATATAATTTAATATGTTTATATAATGTATACAATGTATCATAATCATCATAATCATCTGTTTGTAAAAAGAATGAACCTAGATAAGTACCTATATCATCTAAATTTTTATCATGATTTAATAATAAAATCATTGTAGTATATAAAGTCCATGAAGCACAAAAGCCACTATTACCTTGTAATGGAGATATAATTTTATATTTATCAGGTAATTTATCATAATCCGTTTCATGATGTAAATCTAATTCAGTTAGTTTCTCTTCATATACTTGTAAACCTAATCTATAAGGATTTTTAATAACATAATCTTTATAAAAAACATTTTTATAATCTTTAAATAAATCACGTATAGCTTTTCTCATACTAGGTCTACAATATATATTTGAGTGTCTATGTGGTTCAGTTCTTAATACTAAATATGTATTATCAATATATTTATATATAACTAAAGAATTTGAATGGCCTTCTGTCTCAAGTGTATTAAAATTAGTAAAAAATCTTAAAGCTAAATGAACAACAATTTTATTTGTATTTTCTCTTTCAAACAAACTGAATAATAATTTTACAAAATGTTGTCTTTTATTTTCAATTAATTCACTAAGTTGAATTTGTTTTTCTTTTGGATCATATAGAGTTGTTTGTAATTTATCAATTCCGTATAAAGTATTTAAACTAAATATAATTTCAATTATACCATAACTTTGTTTAATATATGGTATATTTAAATTAATTAATACAGAAGATGCTTGTTTAAATTTTTTAAACATTTCATCATATATAACTATTTTACTTTGACTCATAAGATTTAATAAAATATTATTAAAAATCAATAATGCATTTTCTGATAAATAAAAGGTCATTTCAAATGGATAAAAGTTTTCTAAATAATAAATATTTGATAATATTGCATTATATATATTAGCATCTATATTATCTTTATAATTATTAATAAGTTGTTTACATATTTTAAATAAATCTAATACTTCAATATTTGTGAAGTTTAAATTAAAAATAGTATTTAACATATTTAACCAATCTAATATATATTGTCTAACTAAATTAAATACAGAACATAAATCTATAAAATCTTTATCTTCAACTAATTTTTTAATCAAATAATCATAATCTACCGTTCCCATATATTCTCTGCCTGGTATGTTTATTATTGGAAATGTATATTCTAATATAGAACCAATTGGTTTAACATAACTGTTCGTTCTGTCATATTCGAATCCTATTTCAGGACCATATTTTTGAGGAAAACATAAATAATTATAAAAATCATCATAAAATTCTTGTATTTCTTCTCTAATCATATCTAAACATTTTTTTGATATTACTTGCGAAGATCCAAGACCTACTTTTAAACAGTCTAAATCTAAAATATTATTTGTTGCATATAATGGTCTATTTCTACCACAACTTAAAGATAATGGAATATCTACTATTTTAGTTAATCCACTATTTATTACTAAATTTTTAGTATTATAAATTGAGTTATTTAATTTTTTTAATTTTAAATATTTATTTTTATATTTTTCATATTTATATTCAAATGACATATATATTATCTATTCAGAATAAAAATATTTACATATGGGTTATGAAAACCCAAAGATGTTAATATTCGCATAGCTAATATTAACACATATATTATATATTTCAATAAAATTAAAAGGTCCTTTTAATCTTGTAAATATTGTACTAAAATTTAATAGTACATTTCCATTCATACTTTTAAATAATTCAAATATATAATAAATTTTTTCAAGTTTATTATTTAATAATAATTGATTTGCAACATTAAAAATTAATCTTATTTTCAATTCATTCATATCAAATAATTCTAAACATTGACTATAAGTTAATATATTTATATTAATTAAATATGATATGAAAATTAATTCATGTTTTGATTTGTTATTTATTATATTAAAAATCATATCAGGTTTATCTAAATAACAATATAATATATCAAGTATTGGATTAATATCTATTTTTTCTATTTTTGTAATAATTATATTTATTTGATTAATATTCATATTAAATATATTTTTTAAAATGTTAATATTTTCATTTAATTCCATTAATTAAAATATTAATAGTATTAATATTTTTAAATTTTTTATCAATTTTTCCTATAATTATATTAGAACTGTTAATATCATAACTTCATTAATATTTGCATTAATTTAAATATTTAGTGTTATTTATAATATATTAAATATGATTTCATTAAAAAAATTAAATGATATAATTAAATCAGAATTACCAAAAACCATATACCATATAAAAGGAGAAGTCTCAGTTCCCAAAATATCAGGAGGTCATTTATATTTTGCTTTGAAAGATGATACAGGTAAAATAAATTGCATAATGTGGAAATATAATTTAACAGAAGAAATCTCTAAAATAAAAAATGGGGATAATATAGAAATAAAATGTCAATTAAATTTTTATATTACTCGTGGTGAATTAAATTTTATATTAAATTGGGGTAAAATAATAGACAATACAGGAGATTTAAATAAACAATTTGAATTAATGAAAATAGAATTTAAAAAATTAGGATATTTTGATAAGAAATTAAAATTAAAACCTTATATTAAAAATATAGCAATTATAACTAGTTTAAATGGTGCTGCAATACATGATTTTTTATATACATTAGATAAAAGTAATGCTAATATAGATTATATTGAATTAGATGCACAAGTACAAGGAGTTGATTGTCCAAGACAAATTATTGAAATTTTAAATATGTATGATTTTTCATCTATTGATTTAATTATTATAACACGTGGTGGTGGAAGTAAAGAAGACCTATGGGGGTTTAATGATAAAAAATTAATTGAAACTGTTTATAATAGAGATTACCCGGTCCTATCAGCAATTGGCCATATGATAGATACAACATTATTAGACTATGTAGCGGATATATCAACACCTACTCCATCTCTTGCTGCCCAATATATAGTAGATTATAATAAAAAATATTTAGATATTATTAAAGAAATAAAAGATGATAGTAAAAATAATTTAATATCTGAAATAAATAAAAATTTATTAATATTAGATAAATTAAGTTTGAAGAAAAATGAATCAATTCAAAAATATAAAGAAACTATAATAAACAAACTAGAAAATTATAAATTATCAATATTATATGAAATTAAAAATTCTATTAATAAACTAGAAATGTTAAATAAAATCAAAGATTATAGAACAAATAATATTAATATTTATGATATTTTATCTAATAAACTAAATATAGAAGAATTTAAAAGAATAATTAATAATCAAGAATCATTTAATTTAGTTTGGAATAATATAAATATAAATATTACTAATTATAATTTAATTACCAAAGATAATTAAAACTTAACTTATAAATAATTAATAATGAATAATATATTAGAATTATCTAATAAAATAGACAATGAAACAAATTTTACTAATAAAATGAAAATGATAAATGAACTTAATATTCTTATTGAAAAACAAAAAGAATATTATAATGAAATGATTATGAAAATAGATTCATCTCAATCTAATTTAATTGAATCAAAATATAAAAATAAATCAATCGAAGAACTTGAAGAATTATTTAATAAAATACCATCTGGATGTGATATTGAAGAAAAAATTAATATATATAATGCAATTAATAAATATTATAATGATAAATTAATAGAATTATTTTAATACTAACTTGTAAATAATTTAAACTGTTAAAATCTTTTCTTTCTTTGGTTTGCGGATTTTCTTAGGTTTAACATCAGACTCTGAATCCGATGTTAATTCAGATATATTATCTATTTCAATGTCTTTATTTTTACCATCCTTAATCACTATTAAATTTTCTTTTGTAATATTATTTTTAGGTTTAGGTAAATTTTGTTTCTTTTCTAAAATCATGTCAGTAATTTCATTATTAGTAATAATTTTATGAAATGGCCAAATACGACGATATGTTTTTGAAATAGTTACATCAGATATACCAAATACTTCCGATATTTGTTTCTTATTAATAGGTAAACTATACATATTAACTACTAATAATAAACATCCGGCAGCTACAGACGGAGGTTCGTGTGTTGATGCTAAATCTAATTTATTAATATTATTAGAGATTTCAGTTGCATATTTAATGTATTTTTCATCCATGTCTAATTTATCAGCAAAACGTTTAATAAAATCAGTTGATTTTGAACTTGTAAAGGTATGATGTAATTCTTCCAAATTAATAAAATCCATAAATTTACGATATCCTTTATTTACATGTTTAATCTCTAATGAATAAATATCAGCAATCTCTTTTGGACTACGAGGTTCATTCTGTAATTTGCATGCATAAAAAACACATGCAGCAATCATTGAACGACGATTAATACAACGCATAATACGATTTTTACCCTTACGAGTACCTTTAGTATGTTTAGAATCATTTACCTTCTTATATAAAATCTTTGATGTATCAATTATACTTTGTGTAATATTATATTGTTTACATTTATCTTGAATTTTAATTAATTCTTCCATTAAACTTTTCTCTTTATACGGCATTTGACCTTGACGCTGCAATGCGCTTAAACGATTAAAGCCCTTACATTTAATTTTTGTTCCAAGTGCAGATTTAGGGAAAAAGAAATTAGTAGGACAACCATAACTAGAATTTCCTTTATTTTCACCATCTTTATTAAAGGAGGGGTTCTTATTTAAATAAGTTCCATTAACAACTCCACAATCCATACACACATTATATCCTTGATTTTCATCAACAGCCAAATTTTCACTTTTGCACGAAATACATATATTTTCATTCTGTTCTGGATTATCACTTATATTTACTCCAAATAAAAGATTATCAATATCCTCATCATTCATGTCTAAAAACTGATCTGTCATTATAACTACTATAAAGAGTATCTAGTCTTTATATTAGTTAATCAATTTTTCTTTCTCCAAATCAATTTTTCTAATAAATATTAATAAAATATAGTATAATTGCGCACAGTATTATATTCAATAAAAGAATCAATTGCATCTACAAAAGTGTGTAAATATCTTTTATGCTTTGAACCTTTGGTTTTTAGCTTTCTATGTATTTTTTTAATATTTTTATTATTTGCTAAAATATAATCATTATAGAATAGAGGTTTTATAGTATCATTTTTTAATAAATATATTTTAATTTTTTTAGACCTTTGGTCATAGTATTCATTATTTAATCTTTCTATTAATAACTCAGTTGCATTATTAATATTTGCAGTATTTATAAAAAAATAATAAATATGATAATCTTGATTATCATTATCTTGATTATCATTATCTTGATTGTCATTATCTTTTATTAAATTTTCTGGTGTTTTAATAATTTCTTTTTTAGACCTTTGGTCATAATATGAATAAAAAGTATCTTTGCAATAATTATAAATATTATATATAAAGTTCATTATTATTGATTATAATATAAATAAAATAATTAAGCGCATAGTTTATGAAATACAACAAGAACCGCCTTCATGGCTAATTAAAGATTGAGTAAAAGTAATAACAATATCTTCATTTTCAAAAGGTATTTTATTATTTTGCCAAATTTTTATCATTATGTTTAAATTATTAATATCACAGTCATATGGTGTCAAATTATGTTCTTCAATCATTTTATAATCAGTATTAGTTTGTGTCCATTGAAAAAATTTTTCTCCGCCTGCGGCTCCATTAGATGAATTAAACTCTTCATATATACTACAAATTGCAATTGGTTGTAATTTTATAATAGCTTCATAATCATACTCACTCTCATTTGGATAACACCAATTTAGAAATAATAAACAGTTTCCAATAATATTTGGATTTGTATTAATTAATTCATCTAAATATGAATAATTAGGTTCCATAATAACTGAACCATGAAATGATTCAGGTTGAGGATCTATTAAAATCCATTTAATAGAATCTTTTGTATAATGTTCAATTGAACCAGACCCACTACCAATACTTACAATTGGTAAATTATATCTTTCATAAAATGATTTGAGTATTTGTTTTATTTTTACTTCTCCAAATGATTTTATTCCTTTGTTAAATGTATAGCCTATATATTCAGCCATTTATTAATTCACTATAAAATATATATAATAATTGTATATTTTTTCAATTTTTATTAAATTAATATAAAAATAAAATATAATTATAAATAGTAATGGATTTAATATCTAACGGTTATTATCTATTTAGTTGGTTATCTGGATTTAGAAATAAGCAGGATAAAAATATAATAATAGACCCAATATCATGCCTTGTTAAATTAGCTCTTTTAAAATTTTATCCAGTTGGTTGTAAAATTCATATTGCAGATAATATGATATCTATTTTAGAACCAAATTTAACTCAAGGTGCATATAGATTCATTAAAGGAGATAATAGAGAAGACTTACATAATTTATATGTACCTATAATTAAATCAATTGAGTGGTTTTGGGATGATAGCAACAAGGAAATAAAACATTTATTTGAATATGCAATAAATGGTTTAGAAAATTTAAAATCAAGTTATTCTCCAAATAGTACAATAACTCATACATTAGATTTATACATATTTCACTTGACTACAAAACAAACTAAGACTTTACAAAATAAAGAAATAAAATATAAGAATCCTGAAAAAACAGAAAATAATGAAATACATGATTTTGTAAAGAAATTATGGAATAAAAGAGAAATTCATATAATTATTGAATTATTATTAGAATATAATTTAAAACAAGATGAAAAACAAATATTAGAATCTATATTAAATTTATCAGCTGCTAAAGAAACTAAATTAAAAACATTTTTAAAAGAACATTTTGCTTCATTATAATAATATAATTTTATGAATAAAACATTAGATATAATAAAAGAATTTAATATAATAAAAACAGAAAATAAAATGATTATAAAATGTAATAAATATAATTTAATTTTACCTATTAAAAATGGTACAGTTATAATAAATATAATAGATGAAAATAAAGATAAAATAGGCTTGAACGAATTAAATATAGAAGATAGAATAACTATTTTATATAGAGATATATTTGATGAATTAGAAAAAAAGTATATAAAACCTATAAAAATAATTAAACATTTTAATTATATATTAAATAGTGATAGTAGTGATAGCAATTAATATAATATTAATAATATAATTTCTATATTATATATATAATATGATTTCTAAGTTCCTCATGGGTCTTTTACTCGCAGTATTAGCTTATATGGTTTATATGCTTATGACATGCAATGATATTACTAAAACAACATCACCACCAACATCTACCGCTGCATTTACTAATACTAACCAATTATCAGGAGTTCAACATTTTACTAATGCTAACGCTGAACCAATTATGCATCAAGCTGCGCCAATAATGCACCAAGCTGCACCAGTTGAAAATAATACAGAATCAATTAGTATTAACTATGAAAATATGGAAAATGCCCCAGGTCCAGTTGATATGGTAGGTGGAGCTGAACCTGCTGTATTCAAAGGTGCTGCGGATATGGAAGAATCTCAATATGCTAAAGTTAAATATACTGGTTTAGTTGATGCTAACCCTGAAGATGTTTTACAAATTGAAGGAACTGATTTATTAACAGCTCCACTTGTTGATAATATGCTCTACACTAATTCAATTGCTAACACCAATAGAAATGCCAGCAATGATTTAAGAGGTGATATTCCATTACAATTCAACGAATCTTACACTCCATTCTACTCAAGTGTAATCTACGGTGCTCCATTATCAGAACGTGCTATGACACTTGGTTCATTACCACAATATGGACCAACTGGACCAGTTGGACCATTTGGTAAAGGTATTACCGCTACTGCATAAATAAAATAACTAATTCAGACCAAAAGGTCTATAATAATTGTGTTATGTAATATTTGCATATAACACAATTATATAAAAAATAAATTCTATACAATTATAATATGTCTGATAGTGAATCTGTAGAGGATGTTCAATATAAAGTTACAAAAGATTTTAGAAAAAATGTTTTAAAATGGGTTGAAATCGATGATAATATAAGAATATTAAGGGCTAAAGTAAAAGAATTTAATGATGAAAAAAAACAATATGAAGATAATATTATAAGTTATCTTAACAAAGTTGATGAAGATGCAATCGCTATTAAAGATGGAAAATTATCTAAACATGTTAGTAAATCTAAAGAACCATTAAAGAAAGAAAATATTCACAAATCATTAGTAGATTTAGTAGGTGATTCAAATAAAGCTATGGTAATGACAGAACATATTATTAATAATCGTAAAATTACTGAAAAAATTAGACTAAGTAGAACAAAGGCTAAAGGTCAAAAGTAAAGATAACAAAAGATTAAAAATATTTTATTAAGTATTAATAAAATATTTTTAATGCTACCATTAAGTGCCAAAAAGAATCTACAATTAGAACTTTGGTTAAACTAGCATAGGTTTATTAGTACAATGATTATATAAAATATAAATTATTAATATTATAATTAACATAATTAATATACTATTTGTAGTGCATTGAGTATTAGTAAATGATTCAGTTGTTGGTGTTGTTGATGTTGGTGATGTTGTTGATGTTGGTGTATACATATTCATTTCTTTACAAAATTGAGACATTGTTCTATTTGACATATCAGTCCAATATTGAGTTGGATTATTAACTGCAGCTTGTGGTGGTAAAGATAATGCAGCTTGTGGTGGTAAAGATGATGCAGCTTGTTGTACAGGTGCTCCTGTAGTTGTAGTATGTGAAGCTATTGCTGCTTTCATTGCTTGTTCTAAACCTCCTTCACCTGCCATTTTTTGACGTTCTGCTTCAGCTCTCAATGCTTGAACTAATTTTCCTTCTTCTGCCATTTTTGTTTGGCCTGCACCCATATATAATATATTTAGATATTATATTTAGATATTTTATTATAAATTTATAATAAAATAAAAACTTATATAATTATTTAATTTCTAATCGAACTAATATAATAAGCTATTAATCAAATTTTCCAAGTTTCTAATCGAACTTGGTATTTTCTGTCTTAATCTTTGGTAAAATATTAATACTCATTAATTCTTGAAATAATAATTTAGTAGCATATGGCATATTAACAGACGAAATACGTGTATGATTATTACATGGATTGCATACATAATAATCTTTATCAATAACTTTCGTCGCTAAGAAACCACAATCATCGCAAACTTTAAAATTGGCAATATCTGATGTTTCCATCATACGTTCCTTCGTAAATTGACCCATACCATGGGCCTCGATTGAATCTTTTTCCATTTCTTCCTGGTCCTAATTTACGACTATTTTTAATCAAAAAAATGTCATAAATTATTTTTACGACACACGTTATACCTATTAGCATATTTGCTATAGCATAATGCTATTAATCATGGGATATAACAAGCTTAGTAAAAACACCCTTTCGAGTGGGGATAGACTATACCTTAAGCATTCATCAGGGTTGTTCAGACCCTTCATGCCCACTTCCGTCTAGTCGTTGAACCTTCTCCATACGCTGAACATGTAAATTATTCATAAATTGCGCGTTTAGGAGCTTGGCTGCGGATTGACCCTATTATGTGACTTATTACCATACCCAATGCAGTTAACATTGGCCATTAAATGGTTTCCCACTTAACTTGGTATCACATACTTTTAATGCTTGCGCATTTAGGTTGTTCCCGCAATTTGAAAGTGTTGCCATCCATGACGATGACTAGCCAAATGGTTGCCCATTGACTTAGGCAAAATGGTTTACCTATTCTCAACCCACCTGCGCGTGCACGGCCTTCTAATGGCTGGCGGGTTAAAGCTTGACGAGGACCAGTTGAACGGCTATTACCGGTCCAGTGTTCGATTCCATTACGACGAACGTAAAATGTTCCTTTATTCATTGTAAAGCAGAATACTTCTTCATCTGTATGAGTTGCTTTAATATCTTTTAATTTTACTTCAAATTTGTATTCTTTATTGAAAAAGTATAATTTCTCATCATAGTTGTTAATAATATTCTCAATAGTATCAATCTTGGTGTCTACTTCACCTTCTAGGATGTATGGAAAACGATGATTACTTGTTACAATTGTATCAATATTATCATTCTTAATATGAAACATAATTCTTGCTTTCTTTTCAAAATGTAATTTTTCTACATGAGTTTCATAAGCTGAATCCATTGTAATTGTATCTAAACTTAATAATTTATCTTCATTAGTAATCTCATTAAAGTATTTCCAGCCTTTTTCTGTTAATACTTCATGATCCATAGTTAAGCAATGCACCTTATCAAGAACCATATGTTTGAGGCGCATATAATATGTAGGACCAATAAAAATCTCACATTCAATTTTACGACCAGTAATACCGCAATACATTGTTTCTGTTCCATGTGCAGAATATCCTAGTTTCTTTAAAATATTTGGTAAATCACGAACATTATAATTGTTAAATGGTGTTCCATCCATAAACTTACCATCAATTGCACCAATCTTTGCTGACATACATTCGATTAATTGGGCTACTGTCATACGAGATGGGATAGCATGAGGATTCATAATTAAATCTGGTACCATTCCTTCCTCGGTAAATGGCATGTCTTTTTGAGGCAGTGCGATACCTAACGTACCTTTTTGTCCATAATTGGACGCGAATTTGTCCCCAATCATAGGAATACGTTCCATACGAACACGCATATTATATAATTCATAGCCATCACTATTAAAGATATTAGTATGAACCCGGTCAATTACACCAGGAACATTACTCTTGAAAATGGTTGAACTATCTTTATAAACTTTATTATTCTTACCAGTTGGTTGAATTGGTGATACTTTGCCAATAATAATATCTTCATCGTCAATTTCTGTCTCTTCTGGAATATATCCCTTTTCATTTAATTTATCATAATTACCTTGTTTCATACCAGTTACTTTGTTACGGTCTGGCTTCATAAATACATCATCTTGAGAAGTTGATGGATTTTTTTCAATTTCACTACTATATTTCTTCATACTATCAACGCGGAAAATACCTCTATCAATAGCACTCTGATTGAAGATTAAACTGTCTTCTTGGTTATCATTTATACCAACCATGCTTACCTATTTAATGGTAAACTTAAACGGTCCTAGTGGTTCGCGATTTATACCAAATAATGTAATTGAGTTATACTCAATATCATTATTAGCATTGGATATAAACAGCTGAATACTAGCATTCTTACGAATGGGATTAGACTATACCTTAAGCAAAAATAATGCTATGCAAAGCATCACATTATAATTGCCCACTTCCATCTAGTCGTTGAACCTTC
>JACCEB011123724.1_pt1 | contig 20671 bp, 6 predicted proteins | sample 7454761 | NCBI WGS metagenome assembly JACCEB01 (sample SAMN15323454, study PRJNA562643) | freshwater metagenome | isolation source: river surface water | place: USA:Blue River Watershed | collected 2017-08-18 | reverse complement strand
TGATGTTACTTTTCCAGCTACATATAATTCCCCATTTAATGAAGTATCTCTACCAACATACAAATTGGAATTTAATGAAGTGTCAGAGTTTGATATTACTTTTCCAGCTACATATAATTCCCCATTTAATGAAGTATCTCTACCAACATACAAATTGGAATTTAATGAAGTGTCCAAGTTTGATATTACTTTTCCAGTTATATATAATTCCCCATTAAGTAAAGTATTTTTTTGCACATATAAATTTGAGTTTAATGAGGTATCCTCACCTACATATAAATTGGAATTTAATGAAGTATCTTTTTGCACATACAAATTGGAGTTTAATAAAGTATCTGAGTTTAATGTTAGAATTCCAGCTACATATAATTCCCCATTAAGAGATGTATCTTTACCAACATATAAATTGGAATTTAATGAAGTGTCTAAGTCTAATACTACTTTCCCAGCTACAAATAATTCCCCATTAAGAAATGTATCTTTTTGCACATATAAATTGGAGTTTAATGAAGTGTCTTTTTGTACATACAAATTATAATTAGCTGATAGATCTGAGTTTAATGTTACATTTCCAGATACAAATAATTCCCCATTAAGAGATGTATCTTTAGCTACATACAAATTAGAATTTAATAAAGTGTCCGAGTTTGATATTACTTTTCCAGTTATATATAATTCTCCATTAAGTAAAGTATCTTTTTGCACATATAAATTTGAGTTTAATGAAGTATCTTTTTGCACATATAAGTTGGAGTTTAATGAAGTATCCGAGTTTGATGTTAAAATTCCAGCTACAAATAATTCCCCATTAAGAGATGTATCTTTTTGCACATATAAATTGGAGTTTAATGAAGTATCCGAGTTTGATGTTAAAATTCCAGCTACAAATAATTCCCCATTAAGAGATGTATCTTTTTGCACATACAAATTAGAATTTAATGAAGTATCTGAGTCTAATACTACTTTTCCAGTTACATATAATTCCCCATTAAGTGATGTATCTTTTTGCACATACAAATTGGAGTTTAATGAAGTGTCCGAGTTTGATGTTAAAATTCCAGCTACAAATAATTCCCCATTAAGTGATGTATCTTTTTGCACATACAAATTGGAGTTTAATGAAGTGTCTGAGTTTGATGTTAGAATTCCAGTTACATATAATTCCCCATTAAGTGACGTATCTTTTCGCACATACAAATTAGAATTTAATAAAGTGTCTGAGTTTGATGTTAAAATCCCAGTTACATATAATTCCCCATTAAGTGATGTATCTTTTTGCACATACAAATTAGAATTTAATAAAGTGTCTGAGTTTGATGTTAAAATCCCAGCTACAAATAATTCCCCATTAAGAGATGTATCTTTTTGCACATACAAATTGGAGTTTAATGAAGTGTCTGAGTTTGATGTTAGAATTCCAACTATAAATAATTCGCCATTAAGAGATGTATCTTTACCAACTATTAAATCTTCATAAATATGTGCTGTTTTACTAATATTAAAATTTGAATTACCACAAATATCTCCCTCAACTATTAAAGCACCTAAACTAAGTAAATCACCCCCCAAATTAAGCCCACCATCTAAATTAATTTTACCATCAATAACTATATTTTTTTTAATATAAACTGAAGAATTAAATGAAACATCACCTCCTACAAATAGTTTTCCATTAGCTGATATATCTGAGTCTACTATTAGCTGATCTTTAATATAAACTTTTCCATTAGCTGATATATCTGAGTCTACTATTAGCTGATCTTTAATATAAACTTTTCCATTAGCTGATATATCCCCATCTACATATAAATTAGAGTTTGCTAATATATCTGAACTTGTAGTTAACTGATCTTTAATATAAACTTTTCCATTAGCTGATATATCTTCTCCCACATATAGTTTTCCATTAACTGATATATCTGAACTTGTAGTTAACTGATCTTTAATATAAACTTTTCCATTAGCTGATATATCCCCTCCCACATATAGTTTCCCATTAGCTGATATATCTGAATTTGTTGTTAACTGATCTTTAATATAAACTTTTCCAGTAATTGTTGCATCCCCACCGACATATAGTTTCCCATTAACTGATATATCTGAATTTGTTGTTAACTGGTCTTTAATATAAACTTGTCCATTAGCTGATATATTTCCTCCCACATATAAATTTCCATTATTTGATATATCTAAGCTAGTTATTAAATGATCTTTAATATAAACTTGTCCATTAGCTGATATATTCCCTCCCACATATAGTTTCCCATTAGCTGATATATCAGATTTTGTAGTTAATTTTCCAGTAATTAAAGTATCTGACCCAACCAATAGTTTTCCATTAGCTGATATATCAGATTTTGTAGTTAACCTTCCATCAAGTAAAGTAGTTCCAGCAATATATAAATTTGATCCACCAGATATATCTGATTTAACATCTAAATAACTAGTTATATGTTGATTTCCAAGAGTGTGTATATTACCACTTACATCAACTGAATAATATGATATTCCTGCATTAACAATGTTAATCTCTTTATAAACATCTGAACTTACAATTACACTTTCACTAAATAACAATCTACCAGTAACTGTTAAATCTCCAGAAACTTTTAAACTATCCCTTACAACTAAAGATGAATTCATTAATGTATTACCATTCCTAATATCAATTTTAACATTGTTATTTAAATCTGAACCTATTGTAATATAAGGATCATTGGAAATTAAATTAGTTTTATTTATATTTGGAGTTGTCAAATAGTTTATTGTTTTAATAATTCCTGTGCTATCAACCTCCTGATAATATAAATTAAGTGAATTAGATTTTAGTTTAAGACAACGAATATCAGATAAAAAATCAGCCAAATATTGATTATCAAGCTGCGATATAAATAAAGAGTCTTTTGTAGTCATTAATTTATTATTGTGTTTAAAAAAGGCAAATTCAGTATATGTGGAATTAATAAAACCCATAAATCCATACAAATCATTTGCTTCAATATCAGTTCTATATTTAAAATAAAATCCAATCTGTTTATTTAAATAAATTGTATTATTTGGTAATATTCCAGAATCATTTGGTGTATCATTAAGTAAAATTAAATTATTCATTGATGTCAAATATTTAATTATACCTGTTTCTGTAACTATTTTAGTTGTATTAATTGTATCTGTTGACGTATTCTGATTTAAAGTAACTGTAATAGGAACTTGTTCATTATTTGTATTTGTATTTGTATTTGTATTTGTTGTAGAAGTAGAAACAGTTGTTATATTTGAAACGGCACCAGTTAAAGTATTTGTTGTAGTATCTTGACTATATAATCTTCTTGACATTTAATATAATTGTTGAAAAAAAATAAATATTTTTATCCAATATAATATTAAATGAATACTTTTAATTCAAAAAAACCATATAATCAATATGCAAGAAAAACTTTTACTTCAATAGTTGCACCGGAAATTGTTCAAAATACTGAAAAAATTACCCAACTTTTTAGTCTTGTTGAACAGGGTAATGTTGCAGAAGTAAAAAAATTTGTATTAACATCTAGGGTCAAACTTTCTAGTAAATTTAATAATACTACTGTTTTACATAAAGCTCTACTTATTGATGATTTAAAAATGCCTGAACAAAAAAAACTTGAGTTTATTAGATATTTAATTGAAAATGGTGCACATGTTAATTCATATGACGAATTTAATGTAACACCTCTTCACTTGGCTGTTCAAGCAAGATATCCAACAATTGTTAATGAATTAATTTCAAAGGGTGCCAATATAAATTCACAAACTGCTGAATCACTCACACCATTACATTATGCCACTTTAATGAATATCCAACCATGTCCTCCCGATAATATGCCTCAAGATATTATCCCCAAACCTGAGACAAAATCTATAGAATATAACAAACCAATCAAATTAATTGTTAAAGCTTTTACTGATAGAGATTCACAAGTTAAAAAAATTTCTAATGATAAAACAAGAATTCAATCATATAATGACAACACAGGCGAACCAGTATATGTGGGTGAACCAAATCCAGCACTTGTTAATAAATTTGTATTGGACACAATTGAATTTCCAGTTAAACAGATATCAAATTTATTTAAGTATCAGGAAGGTTTTATTAAAACAATTGAAGAAAAAATAAAAAATGTGATTCAAGATAAAAAAAAAGATTTGAATACATTTGAACTTAAAAATATTTTATCAGATTTTGTAATATTAATTACAGGTCAAATGAAAAAAAAATACTCAATTGAAGATATAAAAGAAGCAGATTTAAAATTTCCATTTATTGAAGAAGAAAATTTAGATAAACAATTTAATTCAATTGCTGATAACACAATAGCACTAGTTAATAAAATAATTGGTGAACAACTTGTTCAAATGATAGAAGCAAAAATTGCAGATATGAAAGATACTAATACTAACCTATGGATTAGATATAAAGAACAAATTAATCAATTAGTTTTATATATAATAGATAATGAAAAAACAGCTAATAATTTTAAGGCTCAAGTAAGAAAAATTTTAGAAGTTGATAATGATCAGGAAACTATGTTACATAATTTAATTAAAGCATCTATTGAAATTATATCTGAACCAATTTCAAATTTTCAAGCAAATATAGATGAAATTAATTTAAAAATTCAATCAAATGAAAATAGGGGTAAATTTAATAAAGTTGAAGGATATTTTCCACGTAATAAAAATAATCAAATATATGTTACCAAAATAGTTCCTATTATTTTAGGTTTAAAAGATAGTTCAGAAATTAAAAAAAAAATTAATTGGTATTTTAATTTAGCGAATTTAATTAATCAAGACAATCAGCCATTACTTTTAACATCTGAAATAGTTATTTGTTTGGATTTGTTATATAAATATGGCCAAAAAGAACCCAAAGTATTTAATGTTAAAAATGCTTATTTTAATTTAGCTAGTCTTTTAACTTCAACTGTTAGTAAAATGCGTGAAGGATTTATAAACCTTCCTTTAAATCAAAAAGTTCGTTTAGTTGAATATTGTTTTATATATTGGTTTGATGATAACTACACAGTTAATGGAGAAATTAATATACAAACTTCTACTGAAATTAAAAACATATTGTCTGGAGATAATTATGGAAAAACTTTATATGCTTATTCTGGATACAATGGAACTGTTAAAAGAATTGATAACCCACAATTAGAAATTAAAACTTTGGATTATTCTAATCCTGGAACAAATGCAGATTCTATTGTTTTACATAAAATTAAAATTAAGCCAATAATTGAATGGAATGGCTTAAATACTCATTTACAAACTGTAATTAATAATGATATTTTAAAACATGGTTTAACCTCAGTTTATGGAACACTTTTATCAAAAATATTAAATGTCCAAACTGTTAAAAATTATATTTCTAATTTTTCCAATTCTTCTGATAAGCCTAATTTAACTATTAAATTTATTAAAAGCTTGCTTGATATTATATATTCTGAAGTAAAACAGATTGATGGAGTTTCAATTGAACTAGAAAAAGAAAAAGAACCTTCAAACCCAAATCAAATTAATGAATGGGTTTTAAATCAAATTTCAAAATATGAATTTAATAAATATATTTATCCATTGAATGAAATTGAAAATAAATTAGTATTAAAATCTTCAAATCCAATAGTCCAAGCTCGTGACATAACTGAAAAAATAAAATCAAATATAAATATTTCAAACTTTTCATCCGAGTACTCTAATTCTGTAAATAGATTTGTTAAAATGTTAGGAATCCAAGCCGAGTTCGTTAAGAGTGCAAAAACAAACTTAGAATTACAATCAGATGATTACCAAAATATTACTACAGTTGAAACATTTTTTAGTAATAAAATTAATAACTTAATTACCAAATTAAAAGAAATAAAACTTAAGGAAATTAATTTGATTAATTTGCAAGTTGGAGCACATGAGTATGGTGGTACAACACGTACATTAAAAGCTAAAATTATAGCTGCGGGAGGAGATTATAATGCTGGGGCGGCTATGGGTTGGGGTCCTGGTGTGTTTTTTAATGCTGGTAGGGTGGGTCTAGGTGCTTTCCCACCAGCTGGTTTTAATCCCAATCAACAAACATTTCATAACAAACTCTTAGAATTACGTAATGCTATTAAAGAATTTAGAGATGTAATTAAAGATTTAACAAATCCTGCCGCTCCTGCAAGTATTGGTTCTGGACAAGGTTATGTAGCAGCAAATTTAAGATTAGATCAAGCAAATTTCTTTCCAGGACTTGGTGGATTAAATCCAGGTTTTACAAAAAATAATCCTATAATTAAAAATATTTATATTAATAATATTGCATTACTTGTTGGATTGTTACATTTTGCATTTGATGAAAACCCAAATAATTTAGCACCTGGTTATACCACATATACCAATCTTAACTTTGGTTTAACAGCAGCGGCAGCACCAGCACCAGCTTTAACATCACAAAAACCATTAAATCAATCAGATCTTGCAGGGAGACAACAAGAAAATTCAATTCGACAACTCCCAGAAACAATTTATCAAACAAACTTTAATTCCAAAGCAACTAGTACTGGTCTTCCTGCAGCTCCTTACTCATCACTTAAATCTTGGTTAAATAATCTACATATATTTAATGCAAATATACAAAATAATAAATTTAATGGACTTGCACCTGCATCATCATCAATTGAATCTAATAATACTAATACAATATTACGTGAAAATGATAGAAATAATATTACTACTATTCCATCCGGTCTTTTAGATATTCAACAAGGTTGTTTAATTAATGTAATCAAATATATTTGTGATAAAATTAATGAACTATTTAATAGTCAATTAGATGAAAACACAATTAAAAATATTACTGAATGCCTTGAAATGTTTAAATCAACTGTTCTTTTATTAATCAAATACCAACTATTTTGTGCAGTACCTTCTAATAATTTATATAATCAATTAGTTGAACAAATAAATAAATTTAAATTTAGTGAATTAATTCAAATTGAAGGTCAACACTTAAATTTAATAAATAAAATGGTTAACGTTATACATCAGCAAAAAGTTTTAAGAGCAAGATCTGTTGGAGAAATTGTTATTAGATACTTAAATATTTTTAATGAATTAAGAACAAGATTTGAAATAACAGACTCTATCCATAGTCCAGTTGTCCAAACAGCCAAATCATCTAGATTAATAAAAGGACTACTTGATATGTATTATCAAGAAGCAGTAAATCCTTCAAATATAAATTCTGCAAAATTACAAATAAATCCAGATACTTATTCTCATGATGCAGATGAAAACAGACCTGCTGGTGTAATACAGGAAAATCAAATGGATCATAATAGATTTTTTGGAAACGTAAATAATATTTCTGAAGTTAAAATAGATATTGGTGAAGATAAAATAACTTTAATTATTGGTGAAGCACCAAATGAGCAAAAATTTACTATTAATAAAAAACTACAACTACCATTAGGTTCAAGTAAAATTAATTTTTCTAATCCTGATGGATCTGTTAGACCAACTTTGCTAAATATATATATGGGAATTAAAAATTATTTACTTCAAGCCAAACCCAATGCACCTACTCCAGACAATCCTATTAAACCACGCGTTATTTTTCGTATTAATAATTTTATTAATGGATTAAATATAATGGAAACACCCCATCCTTTAAACAAAGAGTTAAAAATAGATTTAAGTGATTTTGTAGAACAAATAAAATTCTATCATTTAACTGTTATGAAAGATAAATTAGATGAATCGACTAATTTTGATTTTGGCCAAATAGAAAATAACGAGTTAGGCAAATATTCATTTAATCCTTCTGAGTATTCTGGAGAATTTGCAGATGCAGATGCAGATGTCAAAAGAAAATATTTTACCAAATTAATTAATAAACCATTTATAAGATATTTTATTGCAGATTTCTTGAATAAAGTTAAAGAAAGTTTTGTATTTGTATCCCAACCATACTATAATGCAGCACTTGAAGCTATGCCTCGTTCAATTCCAAATAAGTTTAAACATGAAAATCTTAGAAAAATCATTTTATCTACATTTGAAAAAATTATGGTTGATTTAGTTAATAATCTTATTGATAAAACAATTAAAAAAGTTTTAATTGAAGCAACTACTCGAGTTATAGATTTACAAGTACTTCAAGGATTAGATTTTGAAAATGAAGTAGAACTTTATTTACCTTCTTTTGATTATTCATTTGGCTTTTCATCATTCTCAAAAAATCTTGTCAAACAACTTAAAACCAATTCAAACCCAAAAATAACAGACCCAATTGAATCAAGACTTGATTTAGAATTAATTGAACAAGAAGATTATAATATTAATGAGAAATTATCAACAAATGAAATTAATTTAAATTCAAATAAACTATATCCAATATTTTATTCATATAATTATGAAACTAAAGAAAATAACTTTGATTGTGTTGTAATAAATCCAGAAATAATTGAAATGTTAATAAAAAAGGCAAATATTAATATAACAGATCATACTGGAAAAACTATAATTGATTATATAATTGAAGGTAAAATGTATTATTTACTTACTTCGGATTTAATTAAAAAAAGATTAGTAAATAGTCTTCCAACAATAATATCCAAATGTATCGAATTTGAAAAATCTCATAATAAACTATTTTGGCATTCTAATAATTTAGTATTTGTTGATAACTTTACTAATAATTTAATTTCCAGACTAAAAAATACACAAGAAATTAAATCAAACATTCCAATTAACATCAAACATATATTCAAAGCATTTTTGTGTATTCAAAATATTTATTGGTATAGATTGTGTAATAAAAATTTTAATAAAAATTCAGATTATTTAGCAATGTTTAATATAAATTATAATATTATTTCAGGATTAAAACTTTCTGATATTAATGATTGGAAAAAAATATTCCAAGATATTAAATTTTCAATAGAAAAATCTTCTTCTAATGTTGCTAGACATGAAATTGCTGAATTACAAAGAACCAACTCTATTGATAACCTTGTATATCAATCTAGTCCATCACCATCTACTCCATCTAAAATACCTGATCCATTTAATCAATCAAGTCCATCTAACCAAATTCTTATATCTCTTGAAAAAATTAAAAAAATGGAACAATCAACCGATTCAATTGATATTAAATTAATTGATTTAAATAAAGGATCTGATGAAGATTTACCAGAGGATAAAACTTTAAGATTTTTTAGATCAGTATTTTCATCTTCAGCAAATCCTCCAATTACATATACATATGCATGGAAAGAGGTTAAAAAATTAAATTTAAGTTATTTTATTCATTTAAAAATGTGTGAAATTCTTAATAAATTATTTGAACAAGATGTTTTTGAATCTAAAACTCAATCAATTTCATTAAATTTAACTCCTAAAACATTAAACAAAGAAAAATTTGAGGAATTTAAAAAAACCATTACTAATATAGGACAATTTATTGAACCAATATCTGAATTTGTTAATGGAAAATTTTTAAATAAAACATTAAGTCTTAATCCTATGCTTCTTTTTCAAGTTAGAACTATTGTTCATTTATTAACATCATTTATTGGTTCAAATATGTATATGTTTATTGAAAAACTTCTTGTTCAACATGTAAAAGAAAGTTCTGAAGCATCTGCTGGTTATACAGATATTTACAATAAAGTGACTGGTGACCTTGAAGACTTAAAAAAATATATTTTATCAGATAATTTGGATACAAAATATCTAACATTTGCTTTTGTTAAATTATCAATGGGATTTGAAGTTACTAAATTAGAACAACCAATTGAACAATCTTTTGATGATATTTTTAGTAAATTACTTGAATTAATACCAAATAATTATTCTGAATTAATTAAAAATAAAATAAAAGATAATGTTATTCAATACTACACAGCCATATACAAAGAAACACTTGATTCACTTTTAAATTTTTCAGATAGTTATTACCGTTTTATTAAAAATCAACATCTAGGTATTCTTACACTTAAAAATTTTTTAGCTTAAATTTGCAATTAATTCGTAAATTTCCAATGTATAAGAATGTTCTAAATTACCAAAATTATATAAATTACCCATTGCATCAAAAAATGATACTTCCCATTGCGAAAATGATGATATTGGAGTTTCAAAAGTTTCGCCAAGTTGTATATATTGATTGTATAGAATTGTACCTGGATCTCCAGCTAGTAATAGTTTGGCAAATACATTATCAACTAAACCTGTATTATAAGAATTTTTAAATAATGGAGAACACATTAAAATATAATTATCTCCTGATAAGTTAATTGAATTATTTGTATAAACTGATAAATTATCAATTGTATCATTTTGATAAAGATCAGTATTTTTATTTGAATAGGAAAAATTTGTTACTGAATAAGGTTTTCCTACATTACGATAACCTATTAATCCTCCTATTGTATCCATTTGATCAAATAAAAGTTGGGCCTTTATTGGAAATGTTATTCCCATCGCATCACCACCATTTGTAATTGCTACATTAGATGCAGCTATATTATATTTTGGAAGTTTAACTTGATATGTATTTTCATCTATAATTTTTTCTATTGAAAATGTATTATTTATAACTTCTTGAGGAATTGAATCTGTCGCTGTTGCATTTATTATAGTAATTGTTTTACCCTCTATTAATCTATGATTTGGATGATTTAATATTAATCGACCTGTTTGATCTGCATAGTTTGTTCCTGATTTAAATGTTATTGCTTTGGCCACAAAAATTGTACTAAAAAATTCTATTCCAAATGTATCTGTTTTTGGCTCTATTGTAACTGTACATATATTATTTTCATAATATGAATATTCTGTTGTATTTGCATTTATAATTGATAAATTTGGTCTCTTAACCCCTTGAATTGCATATTGTAAACTTGTTTGAAGAAGTGATATTGAATAATTACCTGGATCTAGCTCAACTGAATAAACTGTATTACCATCTGACTGTAACTTCCAATAAAATGCATTATTTTTTTTTCCTTGAGGTAGCGATTTTACTACTTTTTCTGTATTTGGAAATTCTGTTGATATTAGTTTAACTTTAAACACATCATAGAATGTTTTCTTTAATGATACTTTATAAAAATTATTATCTATATATCCCTCTATAAAATCATTCACTTTTGCTACCCATATCTTATCTCCACCAACATTTATTATTGGAATATTATTATTAATATTTAATCTTATTCTATATGTTGTTGATGTAACTGCTGTAATTGTTTGAAATCCTGCAAGTTGAAAAATATTAATTGGAAAATTTGCATTTATTAAATTTAAATTTACACCATTTAAATCTCTAAATGTTAACACTAATGAAGTTAATGAATATGTTTCTGAAAAATTAGATATAATTGAACCCATATTAATATAATAATAATCATTGTTTTTAATTTCTGTTGGATTCATTATTGGATATATTTTTTGTAACCCATTTATTTCATTTATTGGAATATTATTATAATCTGTCCCCCCATTTATATTTCCAATAAAATTTGATATTTCTACATATATTGAATTTATTGAATCAAAATTTATACCATGGGCTTTATGATTTATTCGTGCATATGAACTATTTGCTATAAATGTAATTGAATTTTCTAATACTACTTTTTTTGCCTGAACTCCTTGTATTACTATATTATCATTTACTTGAAATGAATGGCCTGGATGTGTTACAATTATATCTGAAATTGAATTTGTATCATTTTGAGGAGCTATTGATATTGGATTTGATCCTAAATAATATATTTGTGAATCCAATATATTTTTTGACTCTAAATTTCTATGTCTTGAATCTACATTTATTCTTGTAATACGAATATTTTGTCTTTGATTTTGAACTATTTCATCTTGAGGTTTAATATTTTTCTCTGCTTTTGTTTGTGAACCCGATGTTAATCCACGAGACATTATATATTGTTGAGATTTAGGTTGTTGTTGTTGAAGTTGCTGCTGTTGTATATCCCATGTTGATTGTTTGGATTTTCCTAATGTTATATTATTTCTTAAATAATTTGTTGTATATATTTGATTTGAATCAAAATCTTCCATTTATTATAATAATTAGGATTTTTTTAAATAATAAAAAATTGCATTATTTAAAGGTTTGGTATATCAAAGTTAATATTAATATTCAAAAAATGGGTCCTAAAACTACTACTAAAAAGACATCTAAAACAATTGAGGAAACTTATAAAAAAGTTGGACAGGTAGATCATATTCTATTACGTCCAGATACCTATATTGGGGATGTTAAACTTCAAAAAGAGTTAATGTGGGTCTATTCTGATACATTAGATAAAATTGTAGAAAAAGAAATAAACTATGTCCCTGGTCTTTATAAAATTTTTGATGAAGTTTTAGTAAATGCTGGTGATCGTGTTCAGGAAGACTCCACTTGTGATACAATTAAAGTTACTATAGACCAAACTACAAATACTATCACTGTATGGAATAATGGACTTGGTATTCCCGTTAAAATTCATCAAGAACATAACCTTTATGTCCCCTCACTTATTTTTGGCGAACTATTAACATCTTCTAATTATGATGATTCTGTTGAAAGAACTACTGGTGGTCGTAATGGTTATGGAGCCAAACTTGCTAATATATATTCAACATATTTTAAAGTTGAAACCCTAGATGCTGAAGAAGGTTTAGAATTTACACAAGAATTTAAATCTAATATGGGTGTCAAAGAAGAACCTACTATTAAAAAAGTTAAAACTAAAACTCCAAAATCATATACCTCTATTACTTTTCAACCTGATCTTTCTAGATTTGGTCTTAGTTCACTAACTAATGATATTGTATCTCTGTTTAAGAAAAGAGTTTATGATATGGCAGGGGTTTATAGTGGTGTTAGTGTTTGGTTAAATGATAAGAAAATTGTTTGTCCTAACTTTAAAAAATATATTGATATGTATAAACTAAATATTCAAGCTCAACAAGCTGAACAAGAAGACTCTGATAATGATGACACTGAAACTTCTAAAGGATCTAAAAAAGGAAAAAAATCTGATTTGACTGGAGGGTCTGGGACAGGTTACGAAATTATATATGAAGATTCAAATCCTCGATGGAAAATTGGAGTAATTTATGCTCCCAATAATGATTTCAAACAGATATCATTTGTCAATGGTATTTGTACTTATCATGGAGGTACTCATGTGAACTATATTGTTGATGGGATTATTGATAAAATCAAAGCACAAATTGCTAAAAAACACAAAGATCTAACTGTTAAACCTAGTTCTATCAAAGAAAATATGATTGTATTTATTAATTCTGTAATTATCAATCCTGCCTTCACTTCTCAAGTAAAAGAAACTCTTAAAACTAAAGAAAAAGAATTTGGTTCTACTTGTGAGCTACCAGAAAAATTTATTAAAAAAATCTTTGCTTCTGGAATTGTAGACCAAGTAATTAACCTTGTTAAACTAAAAGAACAAAGTTTACTTAAAAAATCAGATGGAAAGAAAACTACTAAAATTCAAGGAATTCCCAAGTTAGAAGATGCTAATTGGGCTGGAACTAAAAAATCATCTCAATGCTATCTAATTTTAACTGAGGGAGATTCAGCTAAAGCACTTGCTATGGCTGGGTTAGCTGTTGTCGGTCAAGATAGATTTGGAGTATTCCCTCTTAAGGGCAAGCTACTTAATGTTCGTGAAGCAACTTCTCAACAAATTATGAAAAATGAAGAAATTGCTAATCTTAAAAAAATTCTCGGACTCCAACAAGGTAAAGTCTATAAAGACACTTCTGAACTTCGTTATTCTGGTATTATTATTATGTCAGATCAAGATACAGATGGCTTTCATATTAAAGGATTATTAATAAATTTTATTCACTTTTTCTGGCCTTCATTGGTTCAAAAGGGTGATTTTATATTTTCTCTCCAAACTCCAGTAATTAAAGCATTCAAAGGAAAAAAAACACTTGAATTCTATAATTTAATTGAATATAACACATGGAAAGAATCATCTAACACTTCTGGATGGAGAATTAAATATTATAAAGGTTTAGGTACTTCTACCAAAGAAGAAGCCAAAGAATATTTTACTGGACTAGATGAAAAACTACTTAAATATTCTTATGAAAATCAGTCTGGGGGTAAAGATAATATTCAAATTCCTGATGAAACAGAAGCATTTGTTTCTGGGAATACTGATTCAGCACCAGCTCCTAAATCCAAAACTACTAAGAAAACAACAAAAACAACTAGTGGAGAACTTGACTCTGATGAAGAATCTGATGGAGAATCAGATGATCCAGTTAATACAACTATTGAACGTAAATATAATGATGATACAACAGAAGCAATTACTTTAGCTTTTGAAAAAGATCGTGCAGATCATAGAAAGGCTTGGTTAATGGGTAATGATAAAAAGAAAATTCTTCCTCAAGAAGGTAAAAATATTTCTATTCCCAATTTTATTAATCGAGAACTTATTCTGTTCTCATATGATGATTGTGATCGTTCTCTCCCTTCTGTATGCGATGGACTTAAACCATCTCAACGTAAAGTATTGTATGGAGCTTTTCTCAAAAGACTTTATAAACCAGAATCTGAAATTAGAGTTTCACAACTTGCTGCATATGTAAGTGAAAAAACCGCTTATCATCACGGTGAAGCCTCTGTAGTTGGAACTATTGTTAAAATGGCTCAAAACTTTGTTGGATCAAATAATATTAATGTTCTAGTTCCTTCAGGTGCCTTTGGTTCAAGACTTAAAGGTGGTGAAGATCATGCATCAGCTCGATATATTCAAACATATGTTACCCCACAAATTACTCGGGCAATTTATAGAGAATTAGATGATCCTGTACTGAATTATTTAGATGATGATGGAATTCCTATTGAACCTGAATGGTTTATTCCGGTGCTTCCAATGGTTTTAGTTAATGGAACCAAGGGTATTGGTACTGGATTTTCTACTACTGTGGCAAAATACAATCCTATTGAAATTATTGGAAATTTAATTGCAATGATGGAAAATAGAGTAAATGATATTAAAGAACTTAAACCATGGTATCAAGGATTTAAAGGAACTATCTTATCCTCAAATAAACCTGGATCTTATCTTATCTATGGACGTTATCAAGTTGTTGATGAAACAACTGTACGAGTTACTGAACTTCCTATTGGTGTATGGACAGATGATTATAAAGAATTTTTAGAAAAAGAAATTGTTAAAAAAGCAATTTTATCTTATTCATCAAATAATACTGATGAAACTGTTGAGTTTAACATTGTTTTTGAGGAAGATAAACTTAAAAAGTTAGTTTCAAAGAAAGAGTTATATACCAAGTTAAAATTAGTATCTAGAATATCTACAAATAATATGTGGTTATATGATCCTAATGGAATGATTAAAAAATATCATTCAACCCAAGATATATTAAATGAATTCTATCAAGTGCGTTTAGCAATGTATACTAAGAGAAAGAACTGGCTAATTGGCAAGTTAACAAATGAACTTGATGTACTTAAATATAAAATGAAATTTATTAAGTATGTGCTAGATGGGAAAATCATTGTATTCAAACAAAAGAAATCTGTTATTATTGATAGGTTAGTTGAACTTAAATTCCCCAAATTAGTTACTAAAGGAATTGCTACAAGTGCTTCCGAAGAAGGTGATGATCAAGACCAAGATACTTCTGACAAATCTTATGAATATATCACATCTATGCCTTTGTTTTCATTAACTGAAGAAAAGATTGCTGAACTTCAAGAAAAACTTGACTCTAAACAAGAAGAACTAGCAACTGTTGAAGGTACAAGTGAAACTGATCAATGGAGATCAGAACTTGATGAAGTTCTTGAAATTTATGAAGGATTATCTAAAGAAAAACAAGAACACTTAGAAGCTGTTGCTGCTGGTAAAGTTGTTGCAAAATCAACTAAAAAAACAACCAAACGTACAACCAAAAAAAGTATTGATATTTAAATACTTATAATTTTATTTAATACTATTTATTAAATAAAGTTTATTTATATTTTTAACTTTGCATCTTTTATTACTGTTTTTAGTAATCGATAGTTAATTTCTGCATTTGATTCATTTATTGATAATTTTATATCTGGATTATCAAATTGAATATCTACACGTTTTGATACTAATTTAACTAATCCTATTTTTTTATCAGACCAATATAATTGTATTTGTTCTGATTGTTCTAAATACATATTTATATTATTTGGTTTTAAAATATCATCATATAGCCTAGTAAGTAAAATACCAGACTTCCCTGATCCAAACTTTTCTAAAATTTGTTCTGATGATTTAGTTGCACTCGTAGTATTAGCAAGTTCAAATTTCTTATCAATATTCTTCCATATTTTTTCAATTGATTGTTTTAAAGAAATTTCTGTTTCTCTTAAATGCAAATAAAATCCATCTAACTGATCTTTAAATATCTTCTCCATACCCAAATAACGAGTTTTTAACTGGGCAAATGTATTTAATTGCTTTACTAATTCATTTAAATCTGTTTCTATTAGTTCATGTATTTTATTTATAGGATTAGATACGGATGGATTAGATTCCCTTTTATCTAACATATATAAATGTTCTAACAATGCAATCCCTGTGTTTAGCTTGTGTGGTTCTCCATGAATCCATGATATATAAACTATACAATATTTAGTTCCATCTTGTTCAAATGTTTCAATATCAATAGATTTATGACCCTGAATTGATGAATTTGTTGATACCATAAGTGCATATAGTACACCTGTGTGTTTCATATCATATTTTAACTTGGCAATTTGTTCAGATCCTACTGTGTGGGTATAGTTTTTCATTTCTAAAATTGCTTTTAGTCCTGAAGGTGATTCAAGTAATCCATCTCCATGATGAGCAATTGATGCTGTATTTGTATATGAATAATCAGTAAAGTTCTTTTTAATTGTATCTTCAATTGCATCTTCTAGCACCCCACCCTTTTTATTAGATTTTGATAGCCCATAAAGTTCATGAGTTGTTCTATTTAGTTGATCTAAATTAGAATTAATAGTATTTGCAAATGTTGTTATAGATGAAGTTACTTGATTGGATATTCTTGAATTAATAACTTCAAGTTTAGAATCTATATCTATTTGTTGAACAGGCTGATTAGAATTAGATTTTGAATAGGTCAAATTATACCATTGGATAAATTGGGCTCTTGCTATTAAATTTAGCTCTTGAGGTTCAAACTCTGACAAATTAGTTAAATACTCTTGGGGAATTGTAAATTGTATATTCATTAAATTACTAGTTAATTAATAATATATGCTTTTGTTTAAATAGTTTCAAAATTATTATTTTAAAAGACTAAATAATAATTTTATGGTCTAAAATGTTAAAAAAGATTGGCTAGCAGATTATCAAACAAATTATTTATTTTATTATTTATTATTACTTATTTATAGATTAGTTAAAATAATTTTATAGACTTTTGCAGACCAAATTTTAGTTAGCCAATATTTTTTACGAAGGATTTTCAATAATTTTTTAATCTTTTATATAATCTTAAATAATAATAATTTTTAAGTATCCAAGATATAAGTTAATATTTTAGCCAATATTTTTTACGAAGCCAATATTTTTTACTAAATAGCCAATATTTTTTACTAAATAGCCAATATTTTTTACCATATCCATTTCCATAACATTAATGTATCAGTACATAGCCATTGTATATATTTTTCAAATTCCTCTATAATATGCAATCTATCTTCTTCACTACACAAAGGAATAAAGTTTGGTAACTTTGATAAATCAGGTTTTTGATATATAAGTTTAAATCGGTTATAGTCTTTATCAAATACAAGGTTATTTTTTTCATAAAATTCTAAACTTTCTTTAATTTCTTCATGGGGTTTAAATTTAATCAAATTTGAAGTATAATATACACCATTATATCCTTCTTTTGATAATTTTGAATATTTAATAGAGTGAACAGTTGTGCTAATATTTTCATATGATGTGTTACCTATATAATTGCTATAATATTCTTTTGTTCTTAGAACATCTACTAAAAACTCAAATCCAATACCTTTTTTTGGAATAACTACTTGATTTTTTTTTATTTCAATTAAAGGCAAATTTCTTAAATTACGTCTTTTAATTGCTTGTGTAATATTACTTGAATTCATACGATTTTGGTCTTCTTTACTTAAATCAAATATAAACTTGTCAATAACAAATTTTTTTCGCATTATTTCTAACATCTTATCTTCATCATCAATAGGTTTATCAAGTTGTTGACCAAAATAACTATAATTTACAATAAATTTAATTAAATCATCTATTGTATCTATTACATAAATTCTATCTCTTTCAAAATCAACATCAAAATAAAATTTTGTTCCATTTATATACTCGCGTGTAGATTCAAAATTCTTAATATATTTATAAAAATAATCATAACGCTCTAACCACATACAAGTTTCTTTTTCATCTTTTTCATAAACTTTAGCTAAATACAATGCATCGCCTAAGTTAAATTCATGCTCTCCATAAGAATGATTAGATAAATATGGCACTTTAAATGTATCTTTATTTAAAACAAAATTAGGATCTATTGATACATGCATAAACTTCATTTTATAAAATAATTTACTTATATATATTTAATGTATATTCAAATTATAAAAATATCAATTTTTACTTTAGCTATTCAATCCTTTCCAGTTGATAACTAACAGCAATACGTGTCCCATTAAATATACCAGTTGCGCTATGTATTTCATCACCTTTAAATGCAACAAATTTATTAGCTTGTGTTTTAATTTGTTTAGTTATATTATCGTGTATATCATAAAAATTTAAATCTCCTCCTTCACATGTATTTGTTATATAAAATATTCCTGTACACACTTTACAATCAATACCTCCAAAATCATCTTCATGTATTTCAAAAGGTGGTTCAACTTTATAATCTGTTGAATTTGCTATATGTAATTCAACTAAATATTTTGATGTTGATAAACTATAACCAAGTTTTTCTTCTAATATAGTCTTGATGTAGTTTATACTTTCATCTAAACCAGCATAGTATACAAGTTCATTATGAATTAAACTTTTTTCTTTATACTTTGATTTTAAAGTTTCAGATTCATAAGATGAATCTAAATAGGAATCTGAAACAATTTCAATACTATTCCATGTATTTGGAATAATATACTTATTTCCAAGTAGCTTTTCCACATGAGTTGCAATTGAATTTGATAGCAGAGCTACAGGGTCAGTATTAGATAATTCTAATTCAGCTATAAGACTTGTCATTTACTTACTTAATTTAATATATTTTATTAAATTAAATCAAACTATTAAAAATACAATTTTTTATTTTTTGAATTCTGTAACCGTTACTTAAAAGTTGATATTTCTTGATATATATTTTGATCAACTAATTTTTAAGGATAAGAACGGGTTAAGAATCCTGAACTTGTATATTACTTTCGTAAATTCTCATTTTTGTAGATGTTTATTGATGCATTTATGTCACGATCTATTTTTAGCTTACACAATTCACATTCAAATACTTTGTTACTGCCTAAATTTTTGTTTATTTTTCTACATTCCGAACATGTTTTTGATGTTAAATATTCGTCTACTTCTACTATTTTATTGCCATATTTACTAGCCATAGATTTTAGTTTCATTCTAAATCTATAATGTGATAAAGCTATTAATCGTCTTTTTGTTATCTCTTTTAAGTTCGATGTTATATTCGAGATCATTTTCTTGATACTTACCTTCCCAATAATAATCTCCGAATAATTCAACAACAATAATTTTGATACTTTATTATGCATATCTGATATTTTATTTTTTAATTTATCTGAATATTTTGAATATAATTTTTTCATTTTTGTGTCTGATATTATTTTCTGATCTTTTGAACTCCGTATTCTATCAAGACGTTTATTATATCGATCTATTACTTTACAACAATTTGTTCCTATTTCCATACTACAATCTTCTGAATATGTAGTTAAAAAAGTACGAACACCAATATCAATACCACATCTATTATACCTTTTATGTACTGTATTTAACTGTTTTTCTATAGGAACTATTATAACATAACTCTTTTTATATGAGTCATATTGTAAAATAGAGTTTCTCTTAATTAAATTTAAATTTAAATTGGATTTAATTTTTCCTAATTGTTTAAAAAATACAGAATTAAATTTAGAACTAACACTAGCAGGTTCAATAATTAGGTTTTTTCTACGTCTACTGTATAACAAATTCCGAATATTAAATCGATCAATAAAATGATGATTAGATAATGCAGATTTATACATTTCAACACAATGTTTGACCATATAATCCGCAGTATGTTTATTTAAAGAATGTAAGGAACAAATTTCGTGTATTTGTTCAGATAATGTAGATCTTAATTTATAAAAATTAATAATATCTTTAACGTTATCTTGATTTAAATTCATCTTAATAAAATTATTAGTAATATTGTAAACACAAATACAATCATTAAGCCAAGAATTAATAATGATTTTTTGTCTCGAATTAAGATTAAGTACAATTTTAAAAGTGTCATTATAGGTAGAATTAATAGGAGTTTTTTTTCTTCTTTTATTGTGAGAGAAATTTTT
>JACCEB011262192.1_pt1 | contig 20673 bp, 18 predicted proteins | sample 7454761 | NCBI WGS metagenome assembly JACCEB01 (sample SAMN15323454, study PRJNA562643) | freshwater metagenome | isolation source: river surface water | place: USA:Blue River Watershed | collected 2017-08-18 | reverse complement strand
CTCTCGATTGCCACCCTAACAATTGCTTTTTTGATCATTATTTTTAGTGAAATAACTCCTAAAGTCATTGGTGCCGCTTTTGCCGAAAAAATTTCGGCCAATATTGGTTGGTTCATTTACCCCCTAACCATTGTTTTAAAACCACTTCTATGGCTCGTAAACTCCTTTGTTTCGGGGCTCATGGGTTTAATGGGTCTCAGTCGCAAAGAGGGGCAACTCCAGACTTTAAATTCAGAGGAGCTAAGAAGTTTAGTCCTTGAATCAAGCCATTTCATTTCAAATCAGCATCGTAATATTTTGCTGAATCTATTCAACTTAGAAAATATTGCCGTTGATGATGTCATGACTCCACGGGCAAAGATGGAAATTTTAGATTTATCCCGACCAATCGATGAAGTAGTTCAACAACTAGAGACGTGCTATCACAATAAACTACCAGTTTGTGAAGGCGATCCAGAAAAAATTATTGGCATTCTTTCGGTTAAAAAAGCGCTCTCCTTACTGGGAAATCAAGAACTAACCCATTCTGATTTTAGGGATCTCTTGAGTGAACCTTACTTTATCCCAGAGGGAACACCTGTCATGCAACAAATGCGGTTCTTTCAAGAAAACCGACAACGCTTAAGTTTGGTGGTTGATGAATATGGAAGCGTTCAGGGCTTACTCACTTTTGAAGATATTGTTGAAGAGCTGATCGGTGAGTTCACAACCTCATTCCCAGGAATCATGAATCAAGATCAGTGGGCTGAAGATGCTACCTATCTGGCTAATGGCAGCTCTAACTTGCGCGATCTCAATCGTTTGCTGGGAATCAATCTTCCAATCGATGGTCCGCGTACTTTAAATGGTCTAATTTTAGAAGAGCTGCAAGAAATTCCTGATCATGATCTTAGCGTCCGAGTGGGTGGTATCGTCATGGAAATTATTCAATTTGATGATCAGGGCATTAAAACCGTCAAGCTGCATAAACCCGAACTGAATCTGGGTTCTGATTTACCTTGACATCTCTTCGCTCCAATCAAAATAGCCCTACATTTACCCCGCATCTCGAAACTGACCAATACATCATTCGCTTGTGGGATGAAATTTCTTGGGCTGCCGTTCAAGAAAATGCCAGCGATATTCATATTGAGGCTCAAGACCATTGCTGTGTAATCCGCTTTAGGGTTCGTGGTGATCTTTACCTATTCAAAAAATACCCCAAAATTGATCATTCACGCTTAATTGCACGAATCAAAATACTGGCAAAGCTTGATATTGCTGAACAACGTCTTCCTCAAGATGGTCGTCTAATCATTCAACATCACAACCCGAGTTCAATTCAAATTGACTGTCGAGTCTCATCGATACCAACCTTATATGGCGAAAAAATTGTGATTCGTCTTTTGAATACAAGTACTGAGGAGCTAAATATTGACCAAATCGGTTTTACTGATTTTCAAATCAAAACTGTCAAAGAATCCCTTCAACGAAAAAGTGGCTTAATTCTAGTGTGCGGTCCAACCGGCAGTGGAAAAACGCGAACGCTTTATAGCTTTCTTCAATTTTTAAATCAACCGCATTTAAATTTATGCAGCATTGAAGACCCAATTGAAATTCGCATGAAAGGGGTTAATCAAGTTGCCTATCATCCTAAAGCAGGACTAAATTTTGGACTCATCATTCGAGCGCTTCTTCGTCAAGATCCTGATGTCATGTTAATTGGCGAAATTCGAGATCACGATACGGCTGCACTAGCAATCACAGCTGCACAAACAGGGCATTTAGTCCTTAGTACTATCCATACTCGAAATGCAATTTCATGCATTGAGCGGTTAAGAAATTTAGGCATCGAATCTCACTCGATCGCAGAGAGTATTTTATTTATTAGCTCTCAGCGTCTTGTAAAAGACATTCGGGATTTAGAAAGGCCGAAGCGAGTTGCAATCCACGAAGTTTTGGTGTTTAGCCAAATATTGAGGTCTGCGATCCAAAAAAATCTTGGATTTGATGAACTTGAATTAATTTCAAAAAAAGATGGTTTTGTTTCAATGCAGGAGAGCGCTCAATTACTCGTTGATGCCTACGCTATCGATGATGAATCGATCAAATACGAGATATCGTAATGATGTATAAGAAATTAAATCGGCGTGATCAAATGAATTTTTTTAATCACCTATCGAGTCTTTTAAATGCGGGTCTACCTTTATTAAATTCACTGCTGGTGATTCATCAAAACTGTGCGCATAATCAAAAAACACATGTCGTAAAAATTATTTCGGATCTTAATAATGGTATATCGTTTGCGAGTAGTCTTTTAAAGCAAGGTGGATTCAGTGCAATTTGCATAGGACTTATTTCTATCGGTGAAAAAACAGGGATGCTTGAAGATTCGCTCAATCTTATCAATCAGCAACTTAAAAATGAAGAAGCTCTGCGAAGACAAATGAAGCAAGCTTTGACTTATCCTTTTATTACCCTATCAAGTGCGGTACTGATCATCATTGCTATGCTGATCTGGGTGATACCAAACTTTGAAGAAATTTTTATGAACTTCAATGCTGAACTGCCCACCGCGACACAACTGATGCTCGATATTTCTCGTTTTATTGGGGATCATTTTATGTATATCGCTAGCTTGATATTTGCATTTGTAGTATTTACTGTGATCGCTTGGATCGGCTCGACCACTTTTCAGAAATGGTGTGATTACCAATTATTTCGTCTTCCTTTTTTCGGGAATATATTGCGATTGTCTGCACAAATTTCATGGTGCCAAAATTTATCCCATCTTTTGCAATCCGGTCTAAGCATTTTGGAAGCCCTACGGATTACTGCACAATCATCCAATCACTGGCTGGCACATGATCTAACTGCAAAACTTTTTAAACAACTTTCTTTAGGTCTTGATTTTGGTGAGGGGGTTAAACGTTGCGATCCTCATCATCGGTTTTTTGATGCTGAAACAGTTCAGTTACTGAGTATTGGGTCAAAAACGGGATCGTTGAGCAGCATGCTTTTGAGTCGCTCACAATCTCTGGAAAATCAGCTTCAGCATAAACTAGCGATACTTGGTCAAAGCCTTGAGCCATTCTTAATCATTTTTTTAGGTCTTTTGGTTGGCGGTTTACTAATGTCTCTGTATTTACCAATATTTTCCCTTGGGAGAATCATTTGATCTGGCTTGATAGTGCTATGCGTTTTACTTTAATTGCTTTACTTCTTTATTTGGCCTACATTGATCTGCGGTCTTTTTTAATTCCTAATCGCTTTACATATCCAATTATTGCAATCGGTCTAATTTTTAATTCTCTAAGCCCATTCCCTTTGACTGATATGTATTCAGCATGGATGGGTGCTCTTCTTGGCTTTGGTCTTCTATTTTTGGTTAACTGGCTCTATAAGCGTATCCGGCTGATTGACGGCTTGGGAATGGGAGATGCAAAACTTTTGTCGGGGCTAGGTGCATGGTTTGGTATAGAAGCTTGTATTTTTATATTGATGCTTGCCTCAATAATTGGTCTGATCGGTGGATTTCTTTGGCTTAAATACCAAAAACTACCCAAAAATCATCCTTTTCCATTTGGACCATTTCTTTCAATTGCTGGCATCATACAAATATTGTGGTCGAGTCCCTTATTTCACTTCGCGATTTAAAAGGAAAAACTCCTTTTCTAGGAGTCACTGGCGGCATTGGCTCCGGCAAATCGAGCGTTGCTGAGATGCTTTCAAAATCTGGGGCATGGATTGTTGACGCAGACCTTATTGCTCATCAAATTACATCTCCGAATGGAATAGCAATCGAGGCTATCAGCAAGACTTTTGGTAATGAATTTATTAATCCGGACAAGTCTCTTAACCGAATCAAAATGCGGGAACTGGTATTTAAGGATTCATTAGCTAAAAGAAGGCTAGAGGCCATTACACATCCTCTGATTCGTGAAAAAACGATTGAAGAAGCCCAAAAAGGCTTATTAAGCAAAGTACCCTACCTCGTTTTTGTTGTTCCGTTATTAATAGAATCAGGAACATGGGCTGAGTATCTTGATCATATCGCCGTGGTTGACTGCGATGAGGAGTTACAAATCAAGCGGGTCATGGAACGCAGCAAACTAAATCGCGAAGACGTGATAAGCATTATGGCTAACCAGGCAAAACGAGGGGATCGACTCAAAATTGCCGATACAGTCATAAATAATAGTGGTGACCTGGCTGATCTTGAGCAGCAGGTCAAGAAGCTTCATCAAAAAATGCTGGATTTATAGTTTTTTTCTGATGGTCGGCATAAAATAGAAAACTGTGATTATTTACGAATATCCTTTTAATGAACTCGTGCGAAGCATGCTTCGCTTAGAGTACTTATTCGACCGGTTTAATCACTTTGCTCGTTCCGAGGATCCTGAACTTCACCATAATGCTTTAGTCACTCTTTTTGAATTGGGTGACATTAGTGCTAGAGGTGATATCAAGTCATTACTTTTGAAAGAACTAGAGCGTCAAAAATTTGTCCTGAATCAACTTAAGGGATCAAAAGAAGTTGATCATGAAAAACTGACTCATACCATTGGTGAGCTTGAGCATGCAGCAAGTCAAATCAATAACTCTGTAATTAAACCAAATGCCCTAATTGGTGAGAATGAGTGGTTAAATGCAATTCGAACTCGACTTCACACTCCAGGGGGAACGAGTCCAATTGATCTTCCCGGATTTTATGCATGGCGTCATAGCCCTGCTTCCTCTCGTCGAGAGCTATTGCAAAAATTTATTTACCCAATGCTGCCTTGGCAAGAATCTTGCCACTTATTTCTAAGATTACTTCGTGAGTCTGGTGAAAGTAAAGAGGTTCTCGCTCATCAGGGCTCTTTTCAACAGGCCCCCTCTGGCAAGGTTTATCAGCTGATGCGCATAACGCTAGAAGACCCATCGATGTTTGCAGAAATTAGTGCGAATAAGTATTTGGTCTCAATTCGATTGCTCAAGTGTGAACAAGATTTAAAACCGACTCTGATCAATCAGGATATTCCTTTCAAACTAACCCTTTGCCATTTTTAGCTAATTGTATTGACTCCAGCCTGATTAAGGTAAGCTCGAAGTTTGTCGATCATTGGCCAAGCTGCCGGTAGTACTGGCGAAACAGATAAATCTTTTTTGAATAAATCCTGCCAAGACAGTTCTTGATTTTCTAGACCACTTGGCTCTCCATCCCATGAATGAACGATGCAAACGTGAAGTCGTACGTATGCATGAGGATAATCATGCTCTAAGATCATCAGAGGTTGGTTTAAATTGCCAGAACAAGAAATTTTTATACCTAATTCCTCTTTCAGCTCCCGAGCTAAGGCTTCCATAAGAGATTCATTCGGCTCAATTTTTCCTCCAGGGAATTCCCAATAACCCGCAAATGGTTTGCCTTGTGGTCGCTTGCCCATCAACACGTATTGACGATCTTTAATGAGCACTCCCACAGCAACCTGAACGATCGGTCGCGCTTGAGTTGTCATGGTTAAGGCCTATTTTTTGACGGATTGGGATCCGGCCCAATGTTTTGCAAACTGCCAGGCAACCCTTCCTGAGCGGGATCCTCGCTCAAGTGCCCAGACCAATGCTTCCGGCCGAGCCTTCTCGATCTCTTTTTCTGTGATGCCGAAATGAGTTAGCCAGTGGGAAACAATCGCCAAATATTCTTCCTGACGCGGGGGATAAAAAGACAACCATAAACCAAAACGCTCAGATAATGAGATTTTTTCTTCAACGACCTCTCCGGGATGAATCTCGCCATCATCCGTATGTACGTACGACTCATTATCTTTCATGTATTCAGGTAAAAGGTGGCGCCGATTCGAAGTGGCATAGATCAAAATATTCTCAACCTGTGCTGAAATTGAGCCATCCAGTGCAGATTTCATTGCTTTATATCCCGACTCACCATCCTCGAATGAAAGATCGTCACAAAAAACAATAAAACGTTCGGGTCGAGTGGCTAAGATCTCAGTTATATCAGGTAAGTCAGCTAAGTAATCTTTATCCACCTCTACTAAACGTAAGCCCTGAGACGAAAACTGATTTAAACAAGCCTTAATAAGGGACGATTTGCCTGTACCACGCGCCCCCGTTAACAGAATATTATTCGCCGGCTTCTTGTCGACAAAATGCTTTGTATTCTCTAGGATAGCGTCGCGTTGTCGATCAATGTGTTTTAAATCATCAAATGAAATCGTTGATAAATGTTTCACGGGTTTCAAAAACCCAATGCTGCCAAAAATACTATCTCGTCGTTGCCAACGAAATGCCTTAGCCATCTTCCAATCCTCGTCAGTCAGAGGTTTGGGCAGAAAAGTTTCAAGATGATCTAAGAGGCGATCTAATTTATTGTTCATTAAGAGCGGTAATCAGCATTAATTGAAACATAATCATGAGACAGGTCACACGTCCAAATGGTCTGGGTCGCAGCACCTCTTCCTAGATCAACAGTAACAGTAATCTCAGCTTGCTTCATTACCGTTTGGCCCTGAGTCTCCTGATACTCTGGATTTCGACCACCATTTTTTACAACCCAAACATCATCTAACCACAACTGTACCTTGGAACTATCTAGGTCATCAATTCCGGCATATCCAACTGCCGCCAAAATCCGTCCTAAATTAGGATCACTTGCAAAAAAAGCCGTTTTAACAAGGGGTGAATGTGCAATTGCTTTAGCGACACGGCTGCATTCTTGGCTTGTTTTGCCGCCCTTCACTTCAATCGTAATAAATTTAGTAGCGCCTTCACCGTCACGCACAATCATTTGCGCTAGTTGTTGCGAAAGTGAAATTAACCCTTCTCTGAATTTTCCAAATAAAGGATCGTTGCGGCTCTGGATGTTGACGCTAGATTGGCCTGTAGCCATCACAACAAATGAGTCATTGGTAGAAGTATCGCCATCGATCGTGATTGCATTAAATGATAAATCGGCTACTTCCCGAGTTAACTCTTGAAGCAAGACTTGGTTAATTTTTGCATCAGTACCAATAAAACCGAGCATCGTTGCCATATTGGGCTGAATCATTCCAGCACCTTTAGAGATGCCGGTTAAGTGAATGGGGGCAGCATCGGTCTGAATGGTGATCGATGCAGCTTTTGGCAAAGTATCGGTTGTCATGATCGCCCCTGCCGCAGAAAACCAGTCATCCTCTTTCAGTTTGGTAAACGCTTGGGGAACGGCTGAAATTATCTTATCAACCGGCAATGGCTCCATGATGACCCCGGTTGAAAAAGGCATCACCTGCTCAGCGCTTATTCCACAGATCTTTGCAACAGCTTCACAGGTCTGAAATGCGCGACGCAATCCCTCCTCACCAGTACCCGCATTCGCATTTCCGGTATTAACGATTAATGCTTCGATTGGATTACCTTCTCTCAAATGCTGCTTACAAAGCTGTACAGGGGCAGCACAAAATCGATTTTGAGTAAAAACAGCGGCTACTGCTGAACCAGGAGCCAAACGAATCAACAAAACATCTTTGCGATTAGCTCGCTTAATGCCAGCCTCAGCAATACCCAATTGCAGACCAGAAATTGGTGTTAGTGTCTTAGGATCCGGATGGGGAAAATTAACTGCCATAAATGAATTAGAACGGCAAATACAAAATTAAGCAATTTTTCCGTGACAGTGCTTGTATTTTTTTCCACTGCCGCAATGGCAGGGATCATTACGTCCTATTTTGGGACCTTCGCGGATCGGAGCGGGGGTAATGGAATGCTCAACTTGCTCAACAGGAAGGGTATCACCGCTGCCTATTTCCTGATGCTTGTATTGCAAATCTTTGATCTGACTATCATCGCTAATTGTTTCGGTTGCCTGATCTAACTCAGATGCACTCTTAATCTGCACTGTAAATACTGTTTTAATGACATCATTCTTAATCACATCCAATAATTCAGCATAGAGCTCAAATGCCTCGCGACGATACTCTTGCTTAGGATCTTTTTGGGCATAACCGCGCAAATGAATACCTTGACGTAGGCGATCCAATGCAGCCAAATGCTCACGCCAGTGAGTATCTAGGCTATACAACATTACTGAACGCTCAAAGCTAGCAAATGATTCGCGACCTGTGAGCTCTTCTTTCGCTTTATAGTTTTTCTTAGCAGCTTCGATTACGCGAGAAATAATTTCATCTTCTTCAACGGTATCGGCATCAGCGATCCATTTCTGAAGATCAATCGTGATACCCCATTCACTGGCCAAAAGATTTTCCAAACCTGGAATATCCCACTGCTCTTCCATCGATTCCACTGGAACGTAGTTACGAACAATTGCTGTAAATACGTCATCGCATAAATTGGTAACTAAATCACCGATATCTTTGCTTTCAAGGATTTCATTGCGTAAGCGATAAGTTTCTTTACGTTGATCATTGGCAACATCGTCATACTCTAAAAGTTGCTTACGAATATCAAAATTTCGTCCTTCTACTTTGCGTTGTGCAGATTCAATTGATCGGGTTACCATTCCAGCCTCGATTGGCTCGCCTTCTGGCATCCGCAATCGATCCATTACGGATCGCAAACGATCCCCTGCAAAGATTCGTAAAAGTGGGTCATCTAGCGATAAATAGAAGCGGGATGAGCCCGGATCTCCTTGACGACCAGCGCGACCGCGTAACTGGTTATCAATACGACGGCTCTCGTGTCGCTCGGTTCCAATAATGTGTAATCCACCGGCGTTTACAACATTTTCATGCAAGGATTGCCATTCGTCTTTGAGCTTTTGGATTCGTTTACTTTTCTCGCCACTATCGAGGGACTCATCGGCCTCAATCAAAATCGATTGGCGCTCTACATTACCGCCTAAAACAATATCGGTTCCACGACCTGCCATATTTGTGGCTATCGTGATCATCTTTGGGCGACCAGCTTGCGCAATGATTTCTGCTTCACGCGCATGCTGCTTCGCATTTAAAACTTGATGGGCTAACTTTTCTTTATCTAGGAGTTTTGAAATCAGCTCAGAGTTCTCAATGGATGTGGTGCCTACCAGAACAGGTTGCCCGCGCTCATAACAATCTTTTATATCTTTGATAACAGCTGAGTAGCGCTCAGGGGATGTTTTATAAATTTGATCCTGACGATCTAAACGTTGACTCGGTCGATTCGGTGGAATCACCACCGTCTCTAAACCATAGATCTCTTTAAACTCGTATGCTTCAGTATCTGCGGTACCTGTCATACCGGCTAGCTTTTTGTACATCCGGAAATAATTTTGGAAGGTAATAGTGGCAAGTGTTTGATTCTCGTTCTGAATTCCTACTTTTTCTTTAGCTTCCACCGCTTGGTGAAGGCCATCCGACCAACGCCGTCCCTGCATTAAGCGACCCGTGAACTCGTCTACGATAATGACCTCACCGCCTTGAACAACATAGTGTTGATCGCGGTGATACAAAGAATGCGCTCTCAATGCAGCATATAAGTGATGCATCAAATTAATATTCTGTGGAGCGTATAAGGAATCGCCGTCTTTTAATAGGCCCATTTGCACCAAGATTTGCTCAGCCTTTTCGTGACCGCGCTCGGTGAGATAGACCTGATGGGATTTTTCATCAACCCAGTAATCTCCTGGTTTGATAACTCCGGTACCATCCGATTTTTCTTCCCCCACCTGACGATCAAGATAAGCTGGCAAGGCATTCATCTTGATATAAAGATCGGTATGATCTTCGGCCTGACCGGAAATAATCAATGGGGTTCGAGCTTCGTCGATCAGAATCGAATCGACCTCATCAACAATTGCATACGATAAGCCACGCTGAACGCGTTGTGCCACATCCTGAACCATGTTGTCGCGCAAATAATCAAACCCATATTCATTATTTGTGCCATACGTAATATCCGAGGCGTAGGCTTTTTGTTTAGCCTCATGATCCATTTGGGATAAATTAATTCCGACACTCAACCCCAAAAAGTTATAAAGCTTCGACATCCACTCCGCATCGCGCTGTGCTAAGTAATCGTTAACGGTGACAACCTGAACACCCTTACCTTGCAAAGCATTGAGGTAAACCGCTAATGTGGCCGTAAGGGTTTTACCCTCACCGGTACCCATTTCAGCAATCTTCCCTTGATGAAGGGCTAAAGCGCCCATGATCTGGACATCAAAATGACGCATTTTCATGACCCGAACGCTAGCCTCACGGACAACCGCAAATGCTTCAGGGGCGATATCATCCAAGCTTTCGCCGGCAACTATTCTGGATTTGAATTCGGCAGTTTTTGCTTGCAAGGCTGGGTCATCAAGGGCTTGTAAGCTAGGTTCTAAGGCATTTACCTTAGCAACAACCTTACGATATTGTTTTAAAAGTCGGTCATTGCTGCTGCCAACCAATGTTTTAATAAGACCAAGTACCATAGCAATTAGATAAAAATGTAACCACTGAGTTTATCACCCGCGAGCCTACTATTCATGGACAAGCCGCAAACTAAGTTTGCCAAACCCCTCGAAGATTGCCTATTTCAGGAAGAGGGCCTAAAAAAACTGGTAGAACAAGCAAAAAAACACCAAGAGCTGACTCTTGCCGTAAAAAAAGTACTGGCTAGACTTGGATTTCAGTCTGCTTGCCAAGCATTGGTGGTCGAGTGGAAGCTCGCAAATCCTAAAGAAATAGCACTCATCCCATTGAATGCAGCAATTGGCACTAAATTACAACAACTAAGGCCAAGTATTGCCAATGCCTTACATCAAGAAGGTTGGTCCATTGAGGTAATACAAATCAAGATCAAACCCCAAGCGTCACGATCGATAGCGATACCCTCTGATCAACCCAAATTTACAAGCTCAGCTCAGGCTGCTTGGGAAAACCTTTATCAAAAACTTTCACCAGGATCTTCACTGCAGCAGACCGTTGGAAGACTACTCAAAAACAGAAAAATCAAACGTTGAATGTTTCTTCAACAGCTTGCAGATATGCCGATGGGGCTTTACTTTTACTAAAGGTTTCGATCGAGAACGCTGAGGGATCTTCTAATAACTTGCGCAATAAGGCGTTGTTTAAAGCGTGGCCAGATTTTTCTGCAATGTAAGCCCCAACAATTGGATAGCCCGCTAAATAAAGATCGCCAATTGCATCTAAAATTTTATGACGCACGAATTCATCGTCATACCGCAATTCCTCGTTGTTCAAAATACGATGCTCATCCAGCACAATTGCGTTATCTAGACTACCTCCACGAGCTAAACCAATTTCTCTTAATGCCTCAACTTCATGGGCAAAACCAAATGTCCTGGCTCGTCCAATCTCGCTTCGATAAGCATGCTCAGCAAAATCGACAATAAATCGTTGGCCAGTTTTATCAACCGCCGGGTGTCTAAAATCAATCGTGAAATCAAGACGAAAACCAAAAAAAGGTTCTAATCGAGCTAGTTTGTTGCCATCCCTTACCTCAACTGGCTTTTGAATCACCATAAATTTTCGGGGCGCATCTTGTTCAATCATTCCTGCAGATTCAATCAGGAATAGGAAGGAAGCGGCGCTTCCATCCATGATTGGAACTTCCTCAGCATCAACCTCAATCAGTAAATTATCCAGACCCAAACCTGAACACGCTGATAGTAAGTGTTCAACAGTTGATACTTTTACCCCATTTTTTTGAATAACCGATGCTAATCGGGTATCACATACCGCAAGAGCATGAGCTGGTATTGGTTCGGAATTTGATAAATCAACCCGCACAAACTGAATACCAAAGTCAACCGGTGCAGGTTTAATCGTTAATGTTGATTTGCGACCAGAATGCAAGCCAATGCCGACCGTTTTGATCGGCTTTGCTAAAGTTTTTTGCTTTAACATTTGGCTTATTCAGTGGTTTAGTAAAGATCAAAGGTGCTTAAGCGTTGTCGCAGCATCACTCACTTCGAATTTGCCGGGTGCTTCAAGCGCCAGGTAGTTAACAACACCATTGTCAACAATCATCGCAAAACGTTGTGAACGAACTCCAAGGCCACGGGCTGTCAAATCAAACTCCATGCCTAATTTTTTGGTGAACTCGCCGCTGCCATCACCGAGCATGCGAACTTTTTTTCCAACTTTGAGATCTCTACCCCATGCACCCATGACAAAGGGATCATTAACTGAAACACACCAAACCTCATCAACGCCTTTTGCCTTCAAGGCATCAAACTGTTCAACGTAACCCGGAACGTGTTTGGCCGAGCATGTTGGAGTATATGCTCCTGGTAAAGCAAAGATTACGATCTTCTTACCAGCAGTTAACTTATCAACTTCAAACGAATTTGGTCCCAAAGAACAGCCTTCGCGCTCTTCATCAATAAATTCATAGAGGGTGGCATTGGGTAATTTTTGTCCTACAGCAATCATGTGATCTCCATATCAATAGTAGTTTGGGGAGCTAACGCAGACGCTGGATTCGTCGTCCGGAGGGGCGACTGCACTAGCAATCCTCGAAACTACTATTGTATGGTTTATTTACTAATCTGCTTGTTTCCTTAAAAAAGCGGGTATTTCATAATAATCAGCCCCTTTATCCAACATAGCTTTCGCTTGAGGCGAGCTATCTGCGCCAAGACTTGGGGGAATTGACTCACGAGAATTCCGGAAAACCTTTGGAACATCAAGCTGACCATAATCAACAGCAGGATTAGTCGGCATCACTTGGGCTGAAGACATGCCACTTGATGCCTGTGGCTCGTTTCGGCTCATAACTGCTGCAGGGCTCGATGGAGCAAATTCTCCAAGAGTCGTCATGCTGGGATTTGCATCATTTGTTCCAGTTGCTTGTCGCCAAATTAATTGTGGCTGATCTTTTTGTAAGCTCTGTGAGCCATTAAGGCCCGTTGCAACTACGGTTACTCGAAGCGCGTCACCCAAGCTATCGTCATAAACCGTTCCAAAGATAACGGTAGCATCTTCTGCTGCGTAACCACGAATAGCTGCCATGACCTCTCGAGTCTCCGATAGCTTCAAAGAACGGCTTGCCGTGATATTAACTAATACGCCACGCGCGCCAGAGAGGTCAACACCCTCAAGCAGTGGCGAAGCGACTGCTGCTTCTGCTGCCAAGCGCGCACGATCCATTCCAGAGACGGTTGCAGTCCCCATCATTGCTTTACCCTGCTCACTCATCACAGTTTTCACATCTTCAAAGTCAACGTTAATCAAACCTTGCTCATTGATGATTTCAGCAATACCAGAAACAGCGTTATGCAATACGTCATCAGCACAAGCAAATGCCTTATCAAACTCTGCATCCTCTCCCATAACCTCAAAGAGCTTTTCATTCAAAACCACAATTAATGAGTCAACGTGCTTCTCAAGCTCTTGGGCACCCATCTCTGCAACCTTGAGGCGTTTTACACCCTCAAAATCAAATGGCTTACTAATCACACCAACTGTAAGAATGCCCATTTCCTTAGCAACCTGAGCGACCACCGGAGCTGCGCCAGTGCCAGTGCCACCACCCATACCGGCAGTAATAAAAACCATGTGTGCGCCTTGCAAAGCATCTGCAATCCTGGAGCGGGCTTGCTCTGCAGCAGCTGCGCCAACTTCCGGCTTCGCTCCGGCGCCAAGGCCGGTCTCACCCAGTTGCAAGTTGAAACCTGCTTGTGAGCGTTGCAATGCACCGGCGTCAGTATTCATGCAAATAAACTCGACACCATTTACATTGCGGCGAATCATATGCTGGACAGCATTACCGCCAGCCCCTCCGACACCAACCACCTTGATGATGGTTTTGCCAGCTGTTTCCTGTTCAATCATTTCAAACTCCATAACACCCTCCTTTTTAATAATCAGCTTTCCACCATGGATTGCTGATGACGACGACGAAAAACTAAAAATTTCCTGTAAACCATTCCTTCATTCGTGTTAATACACCCTGAAAACTTCCGCCTTGCACAGCACGACGTCCACGCATCATCTGCGCTTGACCTTCCATTAATAAACCGAGTCCTGTGGAGTAACGTGGGCTTCGTAACACCTCGTGCAGATGCCCCTTGTATTCAGGCGTTCCAATCCGAGCTGGTTTTAAAAATACTTGCTCTGCAAGCTCAACCATCCCAGGCATCATGGATGTTCCGCCGGTTAAAACAACTCCAGATGAAACCATGTCTTCATAACCTGACTCACGAACAATATTTCTGACTAAAGTAAATAGCTCCTCAACACGCGGTTCGATGACTGCCGCAAGAGCTTGTTTGGACATTGGTCTAGGCTCTCGATCCCCAACCCCTGGGACATCGATCATGGCATTAGCATCAGCCATATCTTGTTTAGCAACTCCGTGATGAATTTTGAGATCCTCTGCCTCGATCGTCGGAGTCCTTAGTGCCATCGCAATATCATTCGTAATTTGATCACCGGCAATCGGAATCACAGCGGTATGACGAATGGAGCCTTGACTGTAAATTGCAATATCGGTGGTTCCACCACCAATATCAATTAAGACCACACCCAGCTCTTTTTCATCTTCTGTTAAAACTGCCAAACTTGAAGCAAGGGGCTGCAAAATGAGATCGTTCACTTCTAGACCACAACGTCGCACACATTTGACAATATTTTGTGCAGCGCTAACTGCACCCGTGACGATATGTACTTTGACCTCCAAACGAATACCACTCATCCCGATTGGTTCTCGCACATCCTCTTGTCCGTCGATGATGAATTCCTGAATCAGAATGTGCAAAATTTGCTGGTCGGTCGGTATATTGATTGCTTTTGCAGTTTCTAGTACACGCTCTACGTCTCCTGCTACAACTTCTTTATCGCGAATGGCAACCATACCGCTTGAGTTAAAGCTTACGATGTGGTTACCAGCAATGCCGGTAAATACCTGGACGATACGTCTATCAGACATCAGTTCCGCCTCTTCTAGTGCTTTCTGAATCGACTGAACTGTTGCCTCAATATTGACAACAACGCCTTTTTTCAAACCTTTCGAGGAAGTTTGTCCTAAGCCCAAGACATTGAATTGTCCTTCGGGACTCAGCTCCGCAACCAGAGCAACAACCTTGGAAGTTCCAATATCCAAACCAACCAATAAATCGCGGTTGTCTTTACTCATTTTGATTCCTTAATTCTCTTCATGATTCAAATTAGCCAGTTGATAAGGTTGGAAATGCTGAACTTTGATAGCGGGGAGGCTCTGTTTTAGCGGTGCCCCAACCACATGGACTGCAAAGCCATTTGGATAGCGCAGATCAACTGCATCGACTCGACTAGGCCATTTTTGTTGGACTTGGGGCCAGTACTGTAAAAGCTGAGCGACCCGTTGCTCTAAAACACCTTTTTCCTGCTCTTCCTCGCGACCAAATTCAATGCGCACACCATTACTTAATTTGATATGCCAGGCATATCGATCGGATAGCACTAAAGACTTCACGTCCGCCTCCCAAGGCTTAAACCATGCGCTTGCTTTCTGGTAAAGCCGCAAAACCTCCTTACTCGATCCATCGGGTCCACTAAAGTCGATTAATACGGTGTTTTCATCAAGCTCGGCGACCGATCCCTCAAAGACTTCGCCATGGACATTCATCAATTTGTTTTGTTCTGGTTTGCCCCAAATCCCTAGAGGGTTTTGCTCCTCAATACTGACAATCAATCCGTTTGGCCAAGCGCGGCGCACACTGGCATGACGCACCCAAGGTAATGTCTCAAATGCTTCTTTGACATCTTGTAAGCGAACACTAAAAAAATTTCCTTGCACCTTGTCTAAAACCTGACTACGGACTTTAGCAAGCTGAATGTGCTTCAAATCTTTCTCGCTAGCAGATTCAATTTGTAAGTGTTTTAAATGAAAGACAGGTTGCTGACTGATCCATACCAAAACAGAAAGGAGAAGCGCTAAAACAAAAAATCGCATTAACCAGCGCGTTATCTCCTGCATACGATCCGGAAAATTCCAGATAGGCGCAGCCAGAACAGTCATTAAATTAGAGAAGCGCTCTGTCAATTTCATCAGCCTAAACCCCCGTGCTTCTGCGAGGAATTACCGAGCGTTTGACTCAAAATCCAAAGGACTAAATCTGCATAATCAACGCCTGCGGCTTTAGCAGCCATTGGCACTAATGAATGTGATGTCATTCCAGGAGATGTGTTCATCTCTAATAAAAATGGTGTGTTTTGATTGGATGCATTTAGCATCACATCCACTCGACCCCACATTCGACAACCCAATGCTCGATATGCTTTTACAGCAAGCTCTTGAACCTGCGCTTCAATCGCCTTATCTAAGCCGGTTGGACACAAATACTTAGTTTCATCTGAAAAATACTTATGATGAAAGTCATATCCAGCCTCTGGAGGAACGATTTGAATGACTGGCAAAGCCTGTGCTGTTTTTCCCTCACCAACGATGGGGCAGGTAAGCTCTGGGCCAATAATGCATTGCTCAGCCAACACTCTTGAATCTAATTTAGCCGCCAAACGGTAAGCGGCCTCAAATTCATCTCGACGGTTTACTTTGCTTAAACCTAAAGAGGAACCTTCATGTGCAGGCTTAATGATGATTGGTAAGCCAAGTTTTTGAACTACGGCATCCCAATTAGTCTGATCATGAATGACCTCGTATTGGGGTGTTGGTATATCGTTACTAATCCAAACTTGCTTGGTCACCACCTTATCAATTGCTAAGGCTGAAGCAAGAACACCGCTACCTGTATATGGGATATTGAACAAATCCAAAAGACCTTGAATGGTTCCATCTTCACCATATCGACCATGAAGCGCTATGAATACACGGTCATATTTCTGATCAATAATTTGTGCAGGATTTTGTAAGCCAGGGTCAAAGGGATGAGCATCAACCCCCTTCTCTAATAAGGCCTTTAAAACACCCTCGCCTGACATAAGAGAAATTTCCCGCTCCGCAGAGCGACCACCCAGTAAAACTCCAACACGGCCAAATTGTTTGGGATTGAGGTGCATCAATTCTGCTGCCACCTGTTTACCCCAATTAAATCCCGCTTGCACACTAGACATTTTTCATCTCCGCAAGCAGATGGGGAAGTTTTGAGATGGAGCCTGCTCCCATCGTTATTAATACATCGCCATCCCTTAATACATTTTTTAGAACACCAGGGATCTCTTTTATTTCTTCAACAACTTGTGCTGGCTTTTCTTTACCAACAGCCTTCATCAAACTTTTACTATCAGCCCCTTGAATACGTGCTTCACCCGCTGGGTAAACATTTGTGAGAACAAGTTCATCAAACTGACGAAGAACGTTTACGAATTCCCCAAAGCAATCACGGGTTCGTGTGAATCGATGTGGCTGAAAAGCTAGCACTAAACGTCGATTGGGATAAGCGCCCCGAGCAGCCAATAGAGTTGCCTGCATCTCGGCAGGATGATGGCCATAATCGTCAATCAAGGTAAATGAACCGCCCTGATTCAGATTAATTTGGCCATAGTGCTGAAAACGTCTTCCTACTCCACTAAATTGCGCCAAAGCTTGGGTAATTGCATCATCGCTTACACCCAGCTCTGTAGCAATTCCAATGGCAGCTAAGGCATTCAACACATTATGTTGGCCGGGTAAATTTAATTTGATTTTCAGCGGTCCTGGCTTTACCCCATGTCTACGGATCGTGCGGCGATGAACCGTAAATTGCATTTGGGTGCCAATCGCCTTGATATTTATTGCACGAATATCTGCTTCTTCACTGCAACCATAACGAAGTATTGGTCGCGATACAAAAGGCAAGATGTCGCGAACATTTGCATCGTCGATGCATAGCACCGCAATTCCATAAAAAGGCATGCGTTGAGTAAATTGGACAAATGTATGTTTCAAGCGTGCCATATCATGCTGATAGGTATCCATATGATCAGCATCAATATTGGTGATGACTTCCATCGCTGGAAATAACTGCAAGAATGAAGCGTCAGATTCATCAGCTTCAACCACAATAAAGTCACCTTGACCTAGACGTGCGTTAACGCCTGCTGAATTCAGTTTTCCACCAATTACAAAGGTCGGATCTAAACCGCCTTGAGCTAAAACAGATGCAACCAAACTGGTAGTTGTTGTCTTGCCGTGCGTACCTGCGATTGCAATTCCTTGCTTTAACCGCATCAACTCTCCAAGCATCACAGCGCGTTGAATGACCGGAATTTGCGCAGCGCGAGCTGCAAGAACTTCTGGATTATTACCTGTGACTGCGCTAGATATCACAACGGCTTCGGCATTATTGATATTTTTAGCATCATGACCAATCTGAATGCTTGCGCCCAAATCAGATAGTCGTTTTGTAACAGCCGACTCCGCCAAATCTGAACCAGACACGCGGTATCCTAAATTCAATAAGACTTCGGCGATACCGCACATACCTGCACCACCGATACCCACAAAGTGAATGTGCTGAATGATATGTTTCACCGAGCACACTCCATACAAATTTTTGCCACATGGTCAGTCGCATGATGCTTCGCTAAAGCCTGAGCTCGTTGCGCTATCTCGCTTAAGTCAGGGCGACTGAGGTCTTGAATCAGCTCCGCCAAGGATTGCGAATTTAATTTAGTTTGAGGTATCAGAATTGCGGCTTGTGCATCCGATAGAAAACGGGCATTTGCTGTCTGATGATCGTCAATGGCATGCGGAAATGGCACAAAACATGCAGCCACTCCAGCGGCAGCAATCTCCGAAACAGTCATTGCGCCTGAACGACAAATCACCAAATCCGCATCCGCATAAGCTTGAGCCATATCATCAATAAATGGCTTTATTTCACCAATTACATTTAATTCTTGATAGCGTTTAGCCACATCTGCCAAATGTTTTTCGCCGGTTTGATGAGTAACAATCGGGCGTTTTTCAGACGGAATCAGCGCTAGAGCTTCGGGAACGGCTGAATTCAAAGCTGCCGCACCTAAGCTTCCGCCAACGACTAAAAGTTTGATTGGGCCTTGACGATTTGCATAGCGAAGTTTGCAATCCGCTAAGTTTTCAAAACTATCGCGAATTGGATTTCCAACCCATTGCGCATGCGGAATGGTTTGGGGAAAGCCAGTTAAAACTTTAGTTGCCACCTTTGCAAGAATTCGATTTGCACTTCCAGCAACAGAATTGGCTTCATGCAAGACAAGGGGGCGACCTAATAATGTGCTCATCAATCCACCTGGAAAAGTGATGTAGCCCCCCATACCCAAAACGACGCTAGGTTTTAAACGCCGAATGATTTGCCAACTTTGTGCCATAGCCCTAATCAGATTGAATGGCAATAAAAGTTTTGTTAATAAGCCCTTGCCACGCAAACCACCAAACTTGACATGCTCAAAAGGAAAGCCTTTGGCGGGAACAATTCGGTACTCCATCCCGCTGGCATTTCCCAGCCAAGATACTGACCAGCCTTGACTTCTTAGGCGTTCTGCAACAGCGAGGCCTGGGAAAATATGGCCGCCGGTTCCTCCGGCCATCACTAGAATTGAGCGAGAAGCCAAAGTCACAACTTACCTCCCCGCATCAAAATTCGATTCTCATAATCAATCTTTAATAAGACAGAAAAAGCAACGATATTCATTAAGATGGCCGAACCGCCATAACTGACCAGAGGAAGAGTGAGTCCTTTGGTTGGTAATAGGCCTAAATTGACCCCCATATTGATGAAAGCTTGCCATCCGATCCAGATTGCAATTCCTTTTGCACATAAGCCGGCAAAACTTCGATCGAGTTGTAAGGCGGTTCGTCCAATTAAAAACGCACGCCGCACAATCCAGTAAAAAAGAAGGATCACTATCAATACGCCAACAAATCCAAGCTCTTCCCCAATCACAGCCAAGATAAAGTCAGTATGAGCTTCCGGTAGGTAATGTAATTTCTCGACACTGCCTCCCAATCCAACGCCAAACCATTCACCTCGACCAAATGCCATTAATGAGTGAACCAGTTGATATCCTTTTCGAGCGGCATGCTCAGCCTGCCATGGATCTAAAAATGCAAAAATACGCTGTCGTCTAAAGTCGGATAAAGCAATTACTGTTGCCACAATAACAAGGCCAACAATTGTTAAACCAGCAAATAACTTTGCATTGATACCGCCTAAAAATAGGATTCCCATTGCAATAATTGCAATCACCATAAAGGCACCCATATCGGGCTCAAGCATCAATAAGAGTCCCACTAACGCAACTGCAAGCCCCATGGGCACAAACCCCTTCACAAACGCGTGAAGGTGCTCTTGTCGGCGTACGGTGTAGTAAGCAGCAAAGATAATGACAGCGAATTTCATCAGCTCAGAAGGCTGGAAATTCATGACGCCAAGTGAAATCCAACGGCGAGCGCCATTAACACCTTTTCCGATTCCTGGAATCAGAACAGCAATCAACAATAACACGGTAAATGCAAAGATATATGGCGCTAACTTTTCCCAAGTCTTAACAGGAACCTTAAATACCCAGAAGCCCACAAATACTGCAATGCCGAGTGAAATAAGATGGCGAATTAAAAAGTGATTACTACTGTAGTTTGCGTATTTTGGTCCATCCGCCAACGTGATAGAGGCTGAATAGACCATTACTAAACCAATCAAACTCAGCGATAAAAGTGCCCAAACAAGAAGCTGGTCATACTCCATCATGCGGGAACGAGTTTGTTCAACACCAGAGACCGCATCTCGTAATCCCGAACGAAACCCATCGAAACCCTCACGCGATAAATTCCAGAAACGATTGGTACGGAGATTCATGCAGAAGCCCCCATTTG
>JACCEB011107928.1_pt1 | contig 20759 bp, 15 predicted proteins | sample 7454761 | NCBI WGS metagenome assembly JACCEB01 (sample SAMN15323454, study PRJNA562643) | freshwater metagenome | isolation source: river surface water | place: USA:Blue River Watershed | collected 2017-08-18 | reverse complement strand
TGATGTTATTAGAGGTTGGGCTGCTGTTTGAATCTGACCTGTTAAAGATGTTGCGCTTAAAGATGAAATACCAGTTATAGAAGTAGATTCATTTAATATTAATGCCTTGTTTGCAAGAGCTGTACCTGCAGTTACACCTGTAATAGCCAACATATTGGAAGCTAGTCCTGAAAGATTGTAACTAGTTGCATTAACAGAACCAGATACGTCAAGTGTAAACCCAGGAGAATTATTACCGATACCAACAGAACCAGTATTAGTAATAATAATTCTGGAAGCATTATTTGTCATCAATCTTAATGAATGATTTGTTGAAGTACCAATCATAGCATCAGTATTATTCATTTGAATATCCAAATTAATAGAGTTGGTTGTATTTTGTACACTTTGGAATGTTTTATAACTTGCAGATCCACTACCACTATCTATTACATGCATTCTACAAATAGGAGATGTCATATTACCAAATCCAAAATTACCATTTATATCTAAACACATTCTAAAATAATTACCTTGATACATATAAAAAACATTAGATCCTCCTGCAGCTGTAGTACCTCTACATCCTAGTTCCCAAGTTGTTACATCATTAACAAAATGTATACGTGGTATAGAGGCTGTATTTGTACCATTTAACGTTAATAAATGATTTGTCCCAGTAAGGTTTATTTGAGACACGCCTGAAATTACTCCAGAAGAATTTAATACCATAGCTTTACTTACAGCAGCAGTGCCTGGTGTGACTCCAGCTAGATAATTTAATTCGGTAGCTGTTGCACTTAAAGCGGTTGATCCAAGAATTAATTGACCATGAATAGTTGTTGAATTATCAGTTTCTAAAGTAATTGCTGCAGTTCCGTTACAAACAAGTCTAAATCTACCACCACTAGCCGTACCAAATCTCATTTCAGCAGATGTCATAACTAAACTAGTTGTAACTAATCCAGTATTTATCCATGTTTGATAAGTAATAATAGATGATGTATTGTTTAAAAATGATGTAGTTATACCACCAGTTGTTGAAATTTGACCAATATTAGCAATATTTCTAGAACTGTTTAAAATTACTGCTTTATCTGCTGCTCCTGTACCAGCCAATACACCAGAAACATAATTCAATTCGTTTGCTGTTGATGTAACTAGAACACTATTTAGTTGTAATCCTGAATTTGTACCATTATGGATAGGTATATTTACAAAATTACCTGATAATGCTACATAAGCATTCGACAATATTGGTGCGGTCCCTAAACTATTATTTCTAAATAAGTAGAAAGGAGTATTTGTTGTAGTACCTAACCATGTACCTGCAAGATTTGTTGTAGAATTATTTACATATAATGATAATGTTGAAGCAGTAATACCAGAATCAGGAGCGGCACTTGGAGACCAAGATTGTAGAATACCAGTTTTGTAATTAGGTGTTATTGAGAATATTGGAGAAGTTGATGTAGTCACTGTTGAACCTATTGTAGTAAATCCAGATCCATCTATCGATATACGATTTGCATTATTGGTTCTTAAGTTTAGAATAGCTGAATCAACTGGACCAATAGAAAATGCTCCGGTTTCATTTGTAATATTAAATGATAATCCAGCAGTATTTAAAAATCTTGCCAATATTGCAGAAGTTGCAGAACCATTTACTTGTAAAAATGCTGTTGGTGCAACTGTACCAAATCCAATTAATCCGTTGGCTTTAATCATTATCTTTCTAGGTGACTCAGAAGCACTAAGTAACATATCTCCAATAAATAGATCAGCTGCTGAACCAGCACTATTGGCAAAACCACTCTGAATATAATTAACACCAGAATGATTTAATAATCTTAATAAAGCATTGTTACTACTTACATCAACTGTTGTAGTAGTATTACCAATATATAAATATTGATTGTTATTAGATGTCAATCCATTAGAAATAAATACACCACTATTGGATGGATTTATGTTAAAAACTCCATTTGAATCAGTAAATAAATCAGTTCTTACTGAGTTTACATATGTTAAACGTATAGCATCATTATTCGAATTTTGATTAATAACAATAGAAGCTCCCGCAGTTGATTTATTTATATTAATAGCATTAGATACTGTCAATCCAGTTAAAGTACCAACTGACGTAATATTATTCTGAGTTGCAGTTCCAAGAGTACCATTAAGAGTTGTCGCGCTAAGAGTATTTATTGATCCTATATTACTAGAACCATCTAGAACTAGTGCTTTATTTAAAGTCCCAGTTCCAGGAGTTATACTAGCTAAATAATTTAGTTGTGTAGCTGTAGCTGTGATATCAGTTCCGCCTAATTGTAATATAGAAGCACCAATTCTATTAATTCCAGTTATATTATTAGAAGAGTTTGTAATCAATGCAAAGTTCGCTACTGCTGTTCCTGAAGTTGTATTTAGTGTATTTAACTGTGCAGATGTTGCTGTAACATCTATTCCACCAATTCTTAATGTTGCCAATCCTAAAATATTGATACCAGTAATATTTAGTGAACTATTTAAAACCATAACAGAACTCGCGCTTGCAACACCTGGAGATACATTTAATGCATTTATTTGTGCTGCATTTGCTGTTATAGCAGTACCACCATAAGTAAATCCTGAAGCTATTAATTGCGATACAGTAATATTGTTAATATTATTGATATTTCTACTAGAATCAACAATTAGAGCTTTACTTGCTGTAGCAGCACCAGGTGTTAACCCAGAAAGATAATTTAATTCAGTTACACTTGCATTTAAAGTTGTATTATTTATTCTTAGTGCCGGCACATTTACATAACCACCACTGGGAACAATATTTAAACCACCATCATTAACAATACTTATTGTAGTATTGTTAGTACCATCACTTAATCGTATCATTTGACCATTTGTGTTTAATATATCTAAACGATATATTGGAGTATTAGTTCCTATGCCTACAAACCCTGTAGATGTAATACGCATACGTTCATAACCAGAATTATTATAAGTACTTACTCCATCATTGGTAAAGAATACCAAGCTTCCTGCCTTAACATTGTTAGTGTCACCAGCAGACACAACACTTCTGATTTTACATAAGGAGTAGTTGTTAAGCTCATCATTTTTATATCCACCGAAATCAATTTCGCATCCGCTGGATGTATTGGTGGTGTCATTATTTTTTAATCTTAAACCAGTAAAACTATTTCCATCAGATCTGATGAACATCATATAATTATTTGTGTTAGTATTAGAACCAATAGATATAGCACCACTTGAAAACATAGAAGCGATAGACATACTATTTATATTTGTAATGTTCCGAGAACCGTCTAAAACTACTGCTCTCGAAAGAGTACCGAGACCAGGAGTAACCTGTGTATAGTTTAATTGAGTCGCAGTTGATACCACAAGATTACCACCTAATAATAAACCTGTACTACTTCCATTATGACTAGAGATGTTTAAATTTCCAGTTGTTGTTAAGTTTGCTAAAGTTCCTGTACTTGTTATATTTGGCTGAGCTGCTGTTAATAAAGTACCTGTTAGTTGATTTGCACCAAATGAATTAACACCAGTATAGTTTAATGAAGAATCTAAAATTACTGTTTTAGATGCTAAAGCAGTTCCAGCTAAGGCTCCAGCATTTCTATTTAAATCAGCAGAAGAGCCGACAAAAGATATACCAGAAATCTTATATGAAATAAATTGATTTGATACAGGCATTTTATTATACTAAATAATATAAAAAAAATACTAATATTAATTTCTAATGGCGTCTTCTTGAATTACCTTTTGGACCAGAATCACTACCCATCATCATAACATAGAGATAAGCCAATATAACCATTACGATTGCTATCATAGCAAATATCATAACTTGACCAGTACTACTCAAGTCACATCCCATACCAAATACTGTACATAATATAGGTTGAGTAGTAGAAGAGGAATCTGATTTAGCCAATCCTTTGAGATCAGTAACTAACTTAGAGAATCCCTTGTTCTTCAACATTGTAGCATATATTGTTTGAGTCACAGCTCTTTGAGTAATATTACTTACAACTCCACCTTTAATAGTTAATTTTTGTGCATTTGTAATAGATTGAATACCCTCTTGTACCGATGCTTTATCTATAACTTTTTTAGATTTATTTATGATTGGTGAAATAATTTTAGTAGAGTTATCATCACCACTAACGGATTGAACAAATTTAGATAATATATCTTGCTTGTCTTGATTTTTATTTTCAAAAGCATTAATTAAGCTCGCTTCAATATCTGTAGATAAATCGCTATCTAATAAACAACTAACGTTTACTGTTGCAGACAGGTCCTGTGTCACATTATTAACAACACATCCACACATACCTCTATTTACTTCACCAAGTAGGTTTGCAGCCTGCTGATTTGTTTTTGCAGTATCGGCTATAAGAGTATTTAATTCGGAACAATATTTTAACATTTCTGGTGGTTTATTATTACAATCTATATCTATAATTTGACTATTAGTGGTAGTACTCATGCATTTTTGTACACTTTTGCTAATAATCTGTATCATACCCTCATCTACTATACTGGTATCGATAGTAGTAGACCTATCGGCTTCACCCCATAGTCCCCATAAAACCATTTTACTTTATTATATATAAAGTATTATATAAAAAATGAGTTGGATTAGATTATGTGTAAAATTTAAAAAGGATCCAATAAGATGTATTTTATTCCATTCAGTATCAAATGATACTGATACTCCATCTGGATTTAATGATGAAATAGATTATGAAACTAAACTAGAATTTTATGGATCTATTATTCCACAAAATGGTGCATCTAAGTTTTGTTATTCGTATAAAATGGGATCGGATCAAAATCTTTATATGGATTTTTATAAAACAGATACCTGTCCAACAGCTAATAATCATTCTATTCCAGAAGGTGGATACGGTGGTGCAGTATATTTATATACATCTAAACCAAGTGACACTAGATATCTTCAGGAATACAAATATTATTCGGCAACAGATAGTAAAACTGGTATTAAAAGATTTATGATTATGCCACACTGGAGAACAGCCTGGAATGGTGGATGGAAAGAGGAAGGTACTTTCTGGGCTTACAACTATGATAAATCGGATGATGGTAAATTTATTATATGTGGTAGAGGATGTAAACAAATGACTGAATCAAATCCATTATTTCAACTAGATCATGTATATTGTAAGACAACTGGTAGTAAAGCATTGGAGGGTGGTAATAGTATATGGAACAGAGCTAATTTTACTTGGGGTTGTGATGGGGCTTTAATAAGACAAGAAAAAGTAAAGGGTTCTCCCAATTATAATGATGATGGTGATGATAATTATTTTTATGGTAGTTATGGTAAAAATGTAGATGTTGGTAGTACTGTTGATGATTATTGGACTCCAAAAAATGGTGGATTTCCAGAATCTGAAACAATACCTATAATTAATGTTTTTAAAAATGTTTCTGGTGGTGCTGATGATGTATATGGATTGTATAAAATGATTAGTCTTAATGATAAGTACATGTATTGTAAACGTGCAGATAAAACACATAATATTTTAACTACTAGTAATTCAATTAAATATATGAAATATTCTGCAAAGGATTTAGATGATGCTGCTAAGATTAAATATGCTCCAGGATCAGATGAATGTAAAAATGTGTTTAATGAATACACAAAACAAATGTGGGGTCGAAGTGGAGAGTCGAGTTATAATCATTGTAAAAATAATGAATTAGGTGGTATATGTGAACCTGCTATAAGAAAATACTGTGTAGAGGAATCTAATGTGATGCAACCTATTTGTGTAGAAACAGTTAAAAATTTAATTGCCAAATATCCCGACCGAAGACCAAAATTGCTAAAAGATATAAGAAACAAATATCTTGAGATGAACAAATCGAAACCGATGGAAAAAAATTTTATCAGTTACTGTCAGGCTGACGATAGTGCCATTAAATCCGTATCAAATATAGATACTGAATTCAAAACCTCTTGTGATACTATTTATACTGATTTTTGTAAAAAAAATGCTTCAAGTCAGAATACTGAAATAAAAAAAATCTGTGGTTGTATAAATGGAAAAACAATTAAAGATTTATTAATACCAAACTGTCATGATAGCGTCTGTATGGATAGTGGATATAAAACTAATAATATGATTACATATACAAGTTGTCCAAAATGTGTTAATATTCAATTAATAAAAAATGTAGCATCCGACGCACAAATTTCTAATATTAAACAAGAAATGAGATGTGAGGTAGAAGAAAATACAACTTATAATAATGATGAAAGTGAAGATTTACCACCAGATGACCAAAGTAGTCCAGGAGGTGATGAAAACGGCGGTGAGGATCAAGAACAAAATGATGAACAAAGAGATGAAGAAAACCTTAAAGAAGAAGAAAAACCAGATAATACTACAAATTATATATTATTAGGAGTATTTATAGTTGTATTGTTAATAATAGTCGGATTGATAGTATCTAGTGGTGGATCTGGTGGATCTGGTCGATCTAGAAGACGTAGACGTAGATAAATTATTTTATTTTAGAATACTCGTATAGATTATAAAACATATTTTTATTAGATAGTAGTATAGATTCTATGTTATCACAAATTAAAAACTTATTTTTTTGCTTTATATTTTTTTGCTTCAATCTAATTATTATATCCTCCAATTTTACAGTATCTAAGTTATTGCATGATGTTCCACTTATAGCTTTTCTTTTATCATTAGAATCTTTAACACTATCAAAGTCTATTATCTTAAATGAAATAGTATTGTTTGTCAATGCATGAAATCCTATAATACCCTTTTTAACTAATTTATTCTTATTCAAAATATTTTCTTGTGTCCACTTATTATTATATATATTCAAATACTTAGTATCAAAACAGTGTCCAATAATTTTCTTATCTTTATACAAAATATAATTATATGATTTATATAAATTGAATACATTTATGTATTTATTCTGAAGTTTTATGTTTTCGATAAAATATTTTAACGTATTTTGCTGCAGTTGGTAGTTTAGTATATATATTGGATTCTTCTTCTCGTTCATCATTTTGTCCATCTTATTTAAAATAATTTCATAGTCGATTTCTATTTCAGATAAGATAGATTCTATATTTACTGATTTTTGACTTTCAATATCATTATTATAGGGTTTATTTAAAAGAGATGTACTATTTCTTTTATCATAAAGACACAAATAATAATAATTGTTGTGATCTATAATTATGACCTTATTATTATGCTTATCTAAAAATATAACATCATTAGATGTATTATTTAACAAAGCATCTCCAAACAAAATATTGTCCTTCTGGTATATAGTGTTATTTTTTTTAAAACATAATTCGTGGAGAGCTATAATAAAATTGGATTCCAAAATATAATTTGGGTTTATTTCTACTCTATACGGAAATGATTTTATATTTTTCAACAAATCATTATATTCCCAAATATGATATCTTTCTATAAATAAACGTTTTATCATATATTTAATTATGTCTATCTCCTTCTGTTGAAAATATGGACTCAACACAGATGTGTCCTTCAAATTAATCTTTATATTCCTGTCCTCCTTATAGTTTATGTTCTCAAAAATTGCATTGTTGAAATTATTAATATCTTGGTTTATATAATAATCGATTGCATTATTGACTAATATATTATTTATATGATCTATTGTTATGTAATCATTTATTTTTTTCTTGTAGTACATCTCTTCAAAAGTCAGAATATTTTTATTAGGAATCGAAAAACAGTTAACTAAAAGATAAATATTTACATTGCGTTTATCCTTAGGCAAATTTGCATGAGAATTATTACGCACAACTCTTCCAATAATCTGAATCAATATAGATATACTTACTGGAATATGGGTTATGAACAGGTGTTGAGTATCTTTAATGGTAAAACTATCCTTTATAATAGTTGAACCAATAATTATTTTAATTTCTTCACCATTTGCATTAGATGGTGAATTATAACGATCAATCATATTACCAATCACTCTTTTATTTATTTCTCCATGTATCAACATAAAACGTACTGGTTTATATATGTGATCTGTATCTTTATGAACTGATTTCTTTATTCCACAAAAAGTACACAATGTTTCATTATTTTCAATATCATCATATCCTATTATACCATTCTGTTTTAATATCTCTCCTATAAAGAATGTCCCACTATATACAACATAAGGATGGAATATCATCATTTTACCATTTTTGTTTTTAATGATATCGAATATGTGTGTCAACAGTTCATAATATTTAGCTGAATACTTTTGAATATTTTCATAGTTTAACCAAGTACCAATCAGGGTACCATTTTTATTAATATCTATTCCATGTTTATTTTTCCAAGATCTATCTGCATCCTTAATTATTTTTTTAGATTCTATTGCATCGTACAATCCTATTTCATCATTTTTAGGATCTGGTATTGTATAGTCCATGAAAAATTTGTTGTTCAGAGATAAATTGATTTTGTGTAGTTTCAGTTCCTTTTTTATTTCTTCTGATTCTAAATAATTAATATAGCTCACTTTATCTGATTTAGATGGTATTTTATTAATTTTCTGTGTAGCTAAATATTTATATGTATTATAGTAGAAATAACTCATCTCACATCTGATAAATTTAATATGTTTGATGGATTCAATAGGTTCACCTATAAATTTTTTAGAAGGGAAATTTTCACTACTGTTGGTATTCATGTAGCTTATTTTTCCATAAGACAGTTTTCGGATAATATTATCTGCAGACTCTTTTAATTTAATACCATTGAATAAATCACTTCTTTTAACTTTCTCTTTATCATTTAACATATTCAATACATAAATTATTTCAATTGCATTGTGAGTAATTGGAGTAGCACTTAATAAAAGCAGTTTAACTGAATCAAAAGCTAATGGATCCTCATTTTTAAGTCTGTCACTAGTATAATAGTTGAGTACGAATTCTATTGCCGTACCCCAATTATTCTGTTCAATACTATTGTAAAGATTGTGGAACTCGTCACATATAACGAGACTTCTTTTAAATAGATTCAATATTTGAATGTTGACTTGGACTAATCCTTTTGATATGTTCTGAATAAGTTCATTCTTAGACATATCTATTATAGATAAACCATTAGTTATGAACAGTTTATTGAAAAATTCTTGGTAACCAAAGAAATAAATATTCTTAGCTTCGATCGCTTTATTTATTTTCATAGTCAGACTTATATTATTTTTATCCTCGTTGAAGATTTTTATTTCTTCTTGTGTCAATATATCAAAATCTACATGGCGAGCCATCTCGTCACGGAAAATATATTTTGTAAATCCTAATATTATTACTTTATTTTTAGGATTAGATTCTAGGAATTTCTTTGCAGTGTATAGTGATGTTATAGTTTTTCCAGACCCGGTAGTAAAATTTAATAGCAGACGGTTATGTTTATCGTGTACTGATATAAAACTATTAATGAATGATTGGTATGCGGTTAGGATTAATTTGTTTGAATTTATTATTTTATCATCTACCAGTGTTCGCACTGTGTCCTTCTTTTCGGATTTAAATAATAAAAAATCATGGTTCTTTAATATATCAACGGAAATATCATTACTGGACATCTTTGTTCCTTATATTAAATGAAAACATATATTTTAATCGTTTTAAATAAGATCCTCTATTGCCACTATTTAAAATGATTTTGCATCCATTGTCGTCAATATTAAATTTATATCCAAACAAAATGTATTTCTTCATTCTTTTAATTATACTATCACTAAATGTACCATTATAGTTTTCTTCCATAGTGATAAACTCCTTCATATTATTATGTATAACTAATTTGCCATTATAGTATATTTCTTCAATCTTTAAGGATACGAAATTACTAATGCTTTTAATAGGATTATTTATTATCCGAACTGAAAAACTGATATTTTTTACTCGGTTTATTTTTTTAATGAACACGTGCGTGTCGAACGTTTGGATCTCTATAAAATTATTCTTGTACACGAAAAAATCTTTCAGGTGACTGTACTGATCTTCTCGACATAAAATATTTAACTTATCTAAATTTATACAATCGTTGTGCAATTTTACTAAACTAGGACCATAAAGAATGCAAACATTGTTAAACAGACGACGAAAGTTTATTTTGTCGTCAATGCTTGAAGAGATCACTTTATTTAGATTCAACCATATATTATTTGTTATTTCCATATTGTATTATCTTATATTATATTATATAAATAAAATATAAGAATATAATATATAATATAAACAAGATGATTAAAATAGTTCAGTCTAATTTTAAACACAGCACGCTGGATATTGATATCCAAAATATTAAGGTAATAGTATTAGTTATTGAAAGATGTAGGAAGTGCGTCGAGTTGGTTAATAAGTTAATAACCGACAATGTTGAATTCGGTATAATAGATATAGAAAGAAATTTAGATCTGACAAAAGCTATAATGCTATTACTTAAAAAAAATCTAATAGAGACACCATTAATTATGGAATATAATAATGGCACTTATATGAATTGCAGAAAATGAAATTTGAATTTTATTTATTCAATATATAATATCCTGAAGAATATTGACAATGTTGACAGACTTTGACTATAACTACAAGGAATATAAATACAAAAATGAAGACTTAATCAATTTATTGGTTGAGTTCTTCAAGAATAAAGAAGAACTCAAGAAGTTTATTGATATTGTCAATACACCGAATGTTTACCTATCTGGATCGTCTTTACTAAAATTTATTTCAAAAGATAACTTTAGACTAAACGATCTAGATATTTATATCGATATTTCAAAATTCAAGGATGGAGAAATTAAAGAACTATTATACAATTTGAACAAAATTTTGATTAATCTTAACTATTGTAATAATGGAAAAGATTTCAACTTAATGGGACTAAACAAAAAGAACGGAAACAAATTCTTGGCAAGATATGTCGACTACAAAACAACTAGAAGACATAGAAAATTATTTCAAAGAGAATTAGGAAAGTTTTATTCTCAAGAGAGAAATATTCCATTATACATTAGGGATCATAGAGGAAGTAATGTATGGATTAAAGATAATACATACATGTCTAAAGAACCAACAGATAAAGATATTGAAAAACTTAAAAATAAAGAAATTAATAAAATTATTAAGAGAAAAGTAGTGGATGGATCCATTATTTATAATCAAATGAAGGTCATCAATAAAAAGATTGACATTCATAAGAAATCAAAATTGATGCATCAAAACAATACAAACTATTGTTTGAGAGGTCAACTATTAGATTATTATAATTATTCAAATATCAACAAGAGAAAGAATATTGAGATTATGTTTATTAGTAAACCAATCGATCAATTCATGTTAACAACATTTGATTTGTCTATTGTACAAAATTATTATGCAAATGGTAAAATTTATTCGAATTCATTAGATGATATCGAAAATAAAGAAGCTAACATCTCGTTAGACCATTTCAAAAATAGAATTCTGTACAGCGAACACGAATTTAACAATTTCTTAACAAGATTTGAAAAATATACAAACAGAGGTTACACAATCAAGGTTGGAGGAGCCAATTTGTCGAAAGACGATGTTGAATATATTAAGTTAATCAGATTAGACAAAATCAGTCCATTCAAATATGATTACAATTACAATACTAGAAAAACGTATATTATGAAATATATTATCGTAAAATACGTTTATCAACAATTTAAATCCCGGGAGAAAGCACTCGAGACACAACTATTTCAGGAACAAGCACTTGAAACATCTTTGGAACAAGCACCGGAGACAATTAATATACAATCAATCTTCAAAAATCTGATCAACAGACTTTTCAGATAAATAGAATGATAATGTAGATTAAAAAAAAATAATATATTATTTTTTTTATTATATTTATTTGTGTTAATTAATATAAGGTTAGATAAGATGAAGACAGATAAAAGTGTGATGCCATTAGATATAGAATTAAGATTTCACCCTAGTGAGAAGTATCCCATGAGTGATAAGAATTTTAATTTGATTAAAGATCCTCCAATTTATTACAGCCGAGATAACATATATAATTATTTTGGTAAGGACTACTACAGTATTACCTATTACATTTATTATAAAGAAAATGGAGCGATTGGATTAGGAGGTATTATCCCAAAAAATAAAGATCTTGGTTACCATGATAAAGATATAGAAAGATTAAGAATTCTCTACGATATGAAAAATAAAAATCCCCTATTCGTATTCTACTCAGCACACGCTCAGGAAGGTAAGTGGTTAAAATTTAATGAATGTGAGACTAAGAATTCTAATAAAACATTAGTAGTTTATCCCTCCTTAAGTAGTCATGCAAATAGACCCAAAGCAGGAACATACTATAGAATATTAGGTATTGCTAATGATTACACTAGTAATAAAGGTAAACACGTAACACCAAAATTAGTTAATGATGATAGTATGTCCTATACCATAGATAATAAAGAAGTATTAGATACCACATGGAAGGCACTGACCATGCCGTTCCAAAATATTAAAAAATTGAAAGAAGAACAATTTAAACCAGAATTGTAGATAATCTTAATTAACAATACTAAGACTTAGAACGGATCCAACACTCATATTTTTTTTAAAAAAACTTATAATCGGGCCGGCCTTGTCAAAAAATTTTTACAAATGAAATAAATCTGAAACTCATCCAAGTCTAGAAGAATAATTATACTCAATACTAATAATCTTAATCAACTGCACTACGACTTAGAACGGTTTCAACACTCATATTTTTTTTTAAAAAACTTATAATCGGGCCGGCCTCGTCAAAAAAATTTATGAATGAAATAAATCTGGACTCGCTCAAGAAGTTGGACATAAATATTTTTTATTTGGAATAGTTGTATGCATGATATATTATTTTTATTTTTGTATTATGTGTTCTGGTAAATTAAATTTGAATAAATATTAATATATATAATACGCATCTTGAAATGTCAAGGGTTACTAATAAGGCGATAGCAGTTAATAGTAATATTAACAAGTTAAATGAGTCTCAAGTAAATCTATTAAAATTTTTGAAACCATTTGAAATTGATGAAAACGATGCTGACTATAAAGAAAAAAGAAATATATTCAATCCTGCGATAAAGGGTAAATACAATATTCCTTTCAAGAGTAAGAACCAATCTATGGCTAAATTTATGTCATTGCTGGATCAGTCTAGGAAGGATGGAACTATAAACCATTTTATGGAGTTACAAGTATCAGATCATAATAATAATATCGGATCGGGCATTTTGCTTGACTTCGATTTATTTTTAGAATCTGAAGAGGATACATTAACAAATTTTAAGTTTGATATACTCATTCATGAAATTATTGTTGCTATGTTAGACATTTTAAATTTTAATCTCAAAGAACAATTAGAATATGATGATGATGGAAGTGATCTAATCGAATTAGGAATTTCAGATGGTGCTCTATACTCAATATGGGGAATTGTACTGAAACGACAGGGACTAGATTATAAGGAGGATAAGAAATTATACAAAAATGGATTCCACTTATTGTTTCCGAATGTTAAAATTTCGAAAGAGACGAAAAGATATCTTATTTCTAAACTAATTGAATCTGAAAAGATCAAAACACTATTCAGAGATATTGGAGTGGTCAATGATGATTATCTTGATAGAAATAGTAGTCACGTACCCAATAATCTTTATGGATCATGCAAAATGGGTAGTATAAAACCACACTTGTTAGATAAAATCTATAAAACAGTAGTGTCTAATGAAGCAATTGTAGTTGATACTGTCAATGATATGTTTAGTTACGAAAACCATAACATCAACTTATGCTATGAGTTCAGTTTAAACTATGTATCTAATAAGATGCCGGTAATGAAATTGAAAAGATATTTCAAACCTAAACCGGATATTGATACAAAGATCAGAGTCTATAACGATCAAACTAATGGAAATCAAAATATTGAAGATGTTGAAGAAGTTTTGTCTAATCTAGACGATCAAATTTCTTTGATCACAATTAATAATTGTGAGATCAACTATATTAAAGACTTATTAGAATCTTTATCTCTAGAACGTATTAATGATTATAACGAGTGGAGAAATATTATATTTGCTATTGCGAATACGTCTAAACAGTTGAAGCCTCTAGCCGAATGGATTAGTCGCAGAAACGTTGAGAAATTTAATGAATCATCATTCAATTTGTTATGGGAACAAGCATTAGTCAAAAAATCAGATAGACCATTAACAATCAGATCAATTATTCATTGGTCTCGTATTGATAATAAGGAACGATTTGAAGAGATTAAGAATAGATCAGTCAAACAATTATTGTTTAACTATTGTTCTAATCAGATTACTTGTGGTTCACTCAATCATTATGAATATAGTCAGTTGTTATATGCTCTCTTTAAAGAGAAGTATGTGACCGATTATAAGAATAAGATCTGTGTTTGGTACGAATTTGTAACCAATTCAGATCAACATAAAAAGGGTGAAATATTTAAATGGCGAGAGATTGGTAACAATCCACGTCTATTATCAATGTACATATCTGAAAAACTAAAAAGATTGGTAGAAGAAGAAGTTATTAGATTACATGAAGAAATTCAAAGATGTGATAATAAAGACATGATCAAGTATTTTGAAAACCAAATAAAGAATCTAACTATGTCGGCACGCAAACTGAGTTGCTCAAACTTCAAAAATTCTATTCTAAAGGAAGCTGGTATTTCATTTGAATGTAGAAACTTTATTAATGATCTTAATAAAGATCAAAATATTTTGGGTGTTGCAAATGGTATTCTAGTATTGAACGAATTTGATAAAGATGGATATCCAAAACTAATCAAAGGTGCCCATGAATATAAAATTTCATCTTCAGCTCCAACAAATTATGTCAAATATGATCCTAATAATGAATATATTAAAAAGGTAGAAGCATTATTAAAATCATTCTTCTTAGAAGAGGAGTATGATTCGTATGAATTTCTATTATTATATCTATCAAGTTGTCTGGATGGTTTACCCAAGGATAATATTCTATTTATACTACGGGGCGATGGGAGTAACGGTAAATCAGCCCTTTTGGAGCTAGTACTCTCAGTTTTGGGTAACGATTATAGTATTAAGATGCCGATGACGTTTTTAACTATGAAAAGAGGTACTTCACAAGGAGCCGATCCATGTATTATGGGTCTAGAAAATAGTCGAGTATGTTACTATTCTGAAAGTGATCCAGGAGATGTACTAAGTAGTGCTAAGTTAAAAGAGATTACAGGTAATGAAACTATTAGTGCTAGACAAATCTATGAAGGACAAAAAAACTTCAAACCAAACACACATCATCTATTGATTACAAATAATAGATTAAAGATTGATTCCACGGATCATGGTACCTGGAGACGTATATTTTATTCAGAAATGAAAATTAAATTTACTCTAACACCAGACCCCAACAATAAATATGAAAGAAAGGCAGACACAAACTTTTCAAAATTCTATATTAATGATGACAGATATAAGGAAGCATTCCTTTCTATATTGGTCAAGTATTATGTAATCTTAAAAAAGAAGTACAATGGAACTCTTCTTGCAGTTAAGTGTCCAACTATTAGAAGAGAGACTCAAGCATATAGAAATAGCGAGGATTCAATTAATAAATTTATTAATGAATGTTGTGTTGTATCTTCAGATAATGTTGATGAGCTGACCGATGTGGTTGACTTATTCAAACAATGGTATGCCAAAAATATTGGAACAAAACTAACTTCACCAAATTCATATATTATGGATCAGTTGAAGAATTCGCGTATATCGAAATATCTTATTAATCAACATCGTGGTAGTTCTATCATCAGAGATGTCAGATTCGTATTATCAATATCAGATAAGGAGGAAGATGAAGTCTATTTGGTAGACTTCGAAGAAAAGAATGAATAAGTAATTATTCTATTATAATTATTTTTTTTTTATCTATTTTTGATATATGATAAATAATAATTATATAAAGTACTTGTCATATAATGAAAACCTTCTTAGCAAACAATAAAGAATATATTGATGTTAATGATATTCTTAAAATAATTATTGAAAACAGAACTAATAATCCTAAATCAAAAACATATAAATCTGTTAAGAGTAAAAAAGCTATTGTAGAGGCATATAATCTAGAACATGTCTTTGGAAGAATTATAAATAATGTTCTTGCTATAACTGAAAAATATTCTATGAAACATGGATCTATATTCATTACAAAAGAATTATTTGATTTAACATTTGGTGACAAACCAGAAAAATTAGATCCTTTACCTAACTTATTAGAGGATGAAGATCTTGTATTCTTTAAAGATAAGGAAGGAAATGAATATCATGTCGAGATGAGAGGAGAGCGTAAACATGATAAGATTTATTTTAAAGTAAATGATTTAATGAATGTGTTTGAAAATAAAAATTTATATGATAATATTTTTGATAAAAGATCCGCATATAATAATGAAGATTATCATTTCTTTATTAATCCAGATACTGGGTCATCCCAAGAACAAGCAAAGAAAGAATTATTTGTTAGTTATAATGGATTGATGAAAATTATTAATAATTCAAAAAAAGGCATAGCAAAACAGTTTAAAAAATATATTGATGAAGTAGTATTCAGTTTATTTTGGGGTAGTAAAGAACAGAAGATTGAAACATGTAAAAAAATATTAAATATTGATGCCAAACAATTAAAATATATAATGTCTAAAACATCTGCTGATATTTGTTGTTTATATTTAATTAATATTAAAAGGAATGATACTGAGGGTCATGATATCAATTTATATAAATATGGATTTACTGAAAATATTAAAAGAAGATTTAACGAACATATTAAAACATTTGGTAATAATATTACATTAGATCAATTCGTTATGATACCTAAAACTATGTTGTCTCGTGCTGAGACTGAATTTAAAAATTGTATCTCTAATTATTCTATTCCTCATAATGAATCAGATGAAATTATTAATCTAAACAAAAATAGTTTTGGTAACATTCAAAATGTATTGAAAGTCATTTCTGATAAGTATTGTGGAGAACACAAAGATTTAATTCAGTCACATCAAAAAGAAATTACTGAATATAAACATCAGATAGAATTACATAGAATGGAATTAAAAAATAAGGATACCGAAATAGAATTATATAAAATGAAATTAGAAAAAAAGGATACTGAAATAGAATTATTAGAACTTAAATTAAAGTTTGCAAAAATGAATTAATTATGAATTAATTATGAATTAGATTTATTTTTTTTTATTTTTATAAAAAGATGGTCTTTTCAGAGTTATTAGAAAAATTTAATTATAATCTATATAAATTCTATATCAATTCATTATATAAATTATGTTCTGTTCTATACCCCATTATAAAGGATATTAAATTCATTTTATCATCATATGATAAAAACAAAAATAAAACTAAATATAATGACTACAATGACTATTTAAATCTTACTGCAAAGAATAATAAAATTCATATTGTATCGCTTAATGATAATATTTGGTTAATATTCATTTTTAAACTGAAAAATAGTATTCATCAAGCGTATATGAACACATTGTATTATTTATCCAACTTATTTTATCCTATCATAAAGGATGTCGGATATGTACTTTTGTTACTGAATGATGAATTGGAAGAAAAAAACGATAATTTCATATTCAATTTTTATTCACCACCAAAATATGACTTTCCAACCACTAACAATAACTTAATCGATATTTATAAATATAAAGCACTGAAATGTATGTATGATATCTATATCTATTTTCTTTATAAAATAATTATATTGTTTTATCCTCTTATAAGAGATACTATAATTGTATTATCCACCCGTTCTGAATTCTCACTCTATAGTGATAACAAAAATAATATTAAAAATTTAGATTATTTGAATTTAGAATTCAGAGTTACCAAAAAATGTAAAACATATTAGACATTTTTAAATTATAATAAAACGGTTGCAATAGATAATTGCAGTACACAATGATGATGATCACAAACAATGAAACTATTAATACCAAAAAAATATTTTATAACGAAATGATGGATACTGGACGATTAATGGAAAAAAAATACAATTTCATGTATGATAAAAAATTTTGTATTATTAATTATGTTCTTCTATGATTTAATCATTAATTTTTTTTATCTCTCATCTATTTTTTGAATAATTGCCTGATTAAGTAGATTGCTATGATTTACTAATGTATAACTAATATCAAAAAGATGGTCTTCAGTATATTTTGTTTTATATAAAAATTTATATCTATTTGATACACAATCATGATCAATAATAGTATCTACATAATTATAGTTTACAAAGAACATATTCATATAATATAGATTAATATTATCTATATTAATTTCTACCATAAGAAAAGTATAAAATTTAATTATTTTTTTGAAGTCTTCCAAAGATATATTTTCTGGAAGCGTCTTTACATAAAGATAGTTAAGAAAATTTAGATTATTTAAGAAAAATAGTCTAAAGATACCAAGTTCAATAATATCTACCTGTTTATTTATGTTATCAATGATCTCAAATAAATAATTTGTGTATTTTATATTTGAATGAGAATTTAAAAGATTGAACAAATTTGGGGCACTTAAAATAAATTCATCTTCCAAAATAGCAATTGCAGACTTGTAATAATTATATGACATTATTATTTTATATTATCTAGATAAATCTAATATAAAGATATTAAATTTGATTGATTAATTATATTAGATAAAATGATAGATCAACAGCATATACGCGATGGTATCTTTTATAAATTATACATAATTACTATTTACAAATTAGTTACTAAATTATATCCTATCGAGATAGAAAATAAAGAAAATTTATTCAGTGGAGATAAATCATGTATCTATATTAGTAGACACACAACACATAACTGGGAACTACTTTTAGGATTACTCACATTAAACCAACATAGTAAAAAGATCATTAGAGGGCTGGGTCATTATTTAATTTATACATTATGTCCATGGTATCTACTTTTAGGAGTATTGGTTGGTACTAGAAACACAGCAAATGAACTGATTAAGAATGATGAATATATATTTGTTATTCCAGGAGGGGGTGAAGAAATGACATTTGGATGTGAAAATAAAAATAAGACCTTTTGGAAATCCAAATCCAAAAAATATAAAATGGGTTTTGCTAAACTGGCGAGTCAACATGGTATACCAGTTATACCAATTCATGGTGATAATGTTGAGAATATGGTTTGGGCACCATTTCAATTATTGGCAAATAAGATTGGTCTCACGAGATCATATAGTATAATAATGGACCAGACCAAAAATATTAAAGTATACCAAATGTTGTTCTTTATTAAAATGTTCTTTACAGTTATATTTTGTAGTATACTAGTAATTCCAGTCAGAACTCAAATAAAATTAAGAATTGGGAATCATATTTATAGAAACGAATACGAAACTTTAGAACAGTATACCAAAAGATGCGAACACGAATTAAACAAACTCTTAAAGAGATGCGATTAGATAAATGATTTTTTTTTATTCATTTATTACTATAGTAATCATGTCTGAACAAAAATCGTACAAACCTTTCCATTAGTGTTCACAGAAAGTCTAGTAGTTGGTACCAACCGAAGCCTTGACAAAAAAATAAATTGGTATCATTTTATCTTGTAGATAATTAAATTAGTATTATATTTTTTAATATCTACAATATCAATATTGGTAATGTTTGATACTATTAACTGTTTTAATTTTTTTAATTTATTAATAGAATAGTTCGTAATATTTTTGTTATCCAAAACAATTAGAGTTTCTAATTGCTGTAATTTTTCTAAATGCTCATCCTTAAAATATGTAATATCTCCAGGAACTATTAAAAATTTTAAACTCATTTGAGAAAATATATTAACATCGATTTTAGATATATTATATAATTTGATACTTACTAATTTGTTTATTGGTAATCTGGACAATACATTATTATAAACTAGTTTATCTATTTTTATTTTAGTACTATATTTATAGTATTCATTGTTTAAACTTTTTATTTCTTTGGGTGTATATCTAAATATTTCGTGTTTAATATCGTTCGGTAGATCATCAAATAACATTGTTCTCTTCTTTTAATATTTATATTTTAATCAATTTTGGTTTTATCTATAATATAGAATGAGTGCTTATTCAGAAAAAAGTCCACCTCTTGAATTAGATCCATTAATCAAAAATGAATTACAAAAACGTACATTTTCTGAGATAGATAAGTATGATGAAGAACTTATTAATGAACAAAAAAATATTATTGCATCATCGTCTTCAAATGATCCATTTATGAAACTTGTTGAAATAAAAAATATAGCAACAGATGTATTCTATAGAAACATATTTACAATTTGTTCTATACTACTACTCATAGTATTCATTATGATAATAATTAATGATGTCATATTTTATTATTCATTCATAAAATCTAAATTAGTCTAAAGAAACATATTTTAAGATATTATCAGGGTGGTATCTTTTTTTAGAATAATATTCACCAATCTCCCATAAAGTGTCTTTATATTTATTATATGTCAATACATTAATAAATTTTCTGAAACCATTCATATATTTGACGTATCTATTATAACCTTCAGGAAAATCCACTGCAGTTTTCT
>JACCEB010624243.1_pt1 | contig 20772 bp, 18 predicted proteins | sample 7454761 | NCBI WGS metagenome assembly JACCEB01 (sample SAMN15323454, study PRJNA562643) | freshwater metagenome | isolation source: river surface water | place: USA:Blue River Watershed | collected 2017-08-18 | reverse complement strand
GGGGAAATCAAAGATCGAGCTTGTCCATTGGCTCGATGGCCACGCCGGTGGCCGCTTGGTGGGCTTGCTGCACCCATTCGGGCTGTCCGGCGTGGAAGATGAAGTGCCGGAGGAGCCGGGCCCATTTGGGGTGCCGCCGGTAGTCGACCAAGGGTAGACCCTTCATGAAAAAGTCGCGCGAGTCGGAGGGCAGGAAGACCCGTTGGTTGGCGTCGGGGTTGCGCATGACCCCCTTGGGGTCACGACCGGCCTGCACCGCCTCGATGTCCTCAAACAACTGCCTGCGCAGCATCGCAATGCCACGGTCGCTGGCACCCAGGTTTTCGCGCGTGCGGTCGGCAATACGGCCCTGACCGACCCAGGCGACGATGTCTTGGTTGAGGATATGGCTGGTGATCCATCGGCCATCTTCGCCGCGAATCGGGGCGTGCCAGGTTGGAATGCTCGTCTGCGCAAAGGGTTCAGCCTCGCGCGGCACGCGCAGGAAGGACCAAGTCACGCTCAGGGTGTTCTCGTCGTCCACAGGGACGCGCCACTCGAAATGGTCGCCCAGAAAGAAGCCGTTGGGCCAGAGGCAGACCCGGCCGATGGTCCACAGCGGGTTGTTCTCGCCGCTGTCCTCGGTGATGCGCTTGTAAATGAAGCCGTGCTCGAACTCTTCGAAGGCAAGCTGGAGGTGGGTCGGCGCATAGCTGCCCATGTGCCCGCGCAGGCGCCGACTCCAGTTGGCGTGCATCCACTCGAAGTGAACCGGGTCGATCGAATTCTCCTGCGCCTGCAGCCAGTTGCAGGGCACCTCCGCGAACACCGCCTGAACGAAGCCGTTCTCCCAGTGAAAGGGCTCCCAGTCGGGTAGCTCCGGTGCGGGCTGCGGCCCCAGGTAGGCCCAGAGCAGACCCGCCATAGGGCGCACCGGGTAGGCCTTGAGGCGGATGCGTTGGCGGAGTTTGCCTGCCGGGTCGACCCGGTCTTCATAAGGCTGGGCGATGCAGCCACCTTGGTGGTCATATTGCCAGCCGTGGTAATTGCAGCGAATACCACGCTCTTCCACGAAACCGTAGGAGAGGTCGGCACGCCGGTGGGCGCAGAAGCGATCCACCAGGCCGTAGTGGCCACCCAGGTCGCGGTAAAGCACCAGGTCTTCGCCGAGCAAGCGCACCGGCTTGACCGGATTGCGCGCGAGTTCGTCGATGCCGGCGATCGGGTGCCAGTGCCGCCGCAGCACCTCGCCCATCGGCGTACCCGGACCGACCCGGGTCAGAGCCTCGTTCTTTTCAGGGGTGAGCACGGGTGCGCCGTCTGTGGTCTCAAAAGTGGCAAGCTTATTCGCCCTTGAATCCGGAGGCCTTGATGATCGGGTCCCAGTGGGCGAGCTCGGCGCGTTGCATCACGTCAAGCTCCGCAGCATTGCGGAACAGGGGCTGGGCCCACAGGCGTTCGGTCATGACCTGCTTGACATCCGCCATTTGCAAGATGTCACGGATCGCGTTTTGCATCCGGGTGATGTCGGCGGCGGGCGTGCCCGCCTTGGCCCACATGCCGGTCCAGCCCTCACCAGAGGTGACGTTGATGCCCTGTTCGGCAAAGGTGGGAATGTCGGGCATGAGTGGCGAGCGGTCCTTGGTGAACACGCCAATGACCTTGATCTTGCCGGCCCGGTGGTGGGTCATCATGCCGTCAAGCAGGCTGATGGCCGAGGGCAGGTGGCCGCCGACCAGGTCGGTCACCATCGGGGGCGAGCCCTTGTACGGAGTCAACTGCAGGTCTACGCCGATGGTTTTTGCGAGTTGCACACCCAGGAAGTGGTTCTGACCGCCGGCGCCCGGGGTGCCAAAGCTGGCCTTGCTCGGGTTCTTTCGGCACCACTCGACAAACTCGCGGGCGTTGCTGGCGCCGGTGTTCAGGGCCACGCCCATGCCCAGGGGGTAGGAGGCGAAGCTGGCGACGGGTGCGAAATCCTTGGTGATGTTCCATTTGAGCTGGTCGCGAAACACCAGCATCTGGAAGGTGGGAGTGGCGTTGGGTGCCACCATGAAGGACAGACCGTCGGCTGGCGCCGCCAGGAGTGCATCAGCCGCAATGCGCCCGCCCACGCCAACCGGGTTGGTCACGATCACCGGCTGCCCCAGGATGGCTGGCAAGCGGTCGGTGATCAATCGCGCGATCGCGTCAGTGGCACCGCCGGGGGGAAATCCCACCAGCACCTTGATCGGTGGCTTTTGCGCGCGGGCGATGCGAGGCAGGCCCATGGCCAGGGCTGCGCCCGTGGCACCGGCGCCGGCGAGAAGGTTGCGACGATTGAGGGCCATGTTTGTCTCCTGTGTCTGTCGTCCAAGGGAGGCCGCCTCTGCGCGCGGCTTGTTTCAGGGGTTGGGGGGCGGGGGCTTCAGGACGTGGCGGCGCGCGCTGGTGCGACAGCCGGTGCATCGGCCAGAGTGCGCCAATCGGTGCCGGCGGGCATCACGCCACCGACCGAGCGGATGGTTCGATAGTTGAGGTCCGGATGGTGGGCCAACGTGGGCGCCTTGCCCTCCATGTGCTCGCGGGCCGCACGCATCAGGAGCTGGCGCACGCGGATCACCGCACCGTCCGCAGAGCAGAGTTGCTCAGTGGTGCGGTCGTAGATCTGGCCCTGGCTGATGAACATGGCGAAGTCCTCGGTGCCCAGGTGCTGCGGAAACCCCGTCTGATGGCCACGCTTCATCAGGTCGCGGTTCTGACCCCAGTTGTCCTTGGCCTCGCCCGGCGGCAGCGGCGGGAAGTTCCACACGTCGGGTGTGGCCGACATCACGGTCATGCCCAGGGGGCGATGGGTGTTGTACTGCACGAACCAGCCGCGGTGGGTCAGGTCGTCGATCGGCACCGAGAAGAACACCGTGGTCGGGCTGGTGGCGTCGGGCGGGCAGATGATGCCGTACCAAGGCATCACAAAGTTATTGATGCGGGCGTAGACCTTGTCGTCGGGCAGCTGGCGCAAGGCGGCGTAGCGGTAGCCATAGGGCTGGTCCTCGAATTCCATCTTGGGCGCCAGGGCCTTGGTCATGAGCAGGCGCTCGTTGCCGCCCCCAGCCGTGATCTGGGTGGTGGATTCGTGCAGCACGCCCACATGTGAGGAGTCCATCGAGGCCTCCACCGCCTGCACCCAGTTGGTGGGCACCTCGGCGCTGGTGACCGAGCGCTGGCTCGACGGCAGGTCCATGAAGGGCAGGTCGGGGAAGGGAGGCGGGGTCTCGCCTTTACCCAGCCAGACCCAGACGATGCCGCCCCGGTCGGCCACGCTGTAGCGGTTGACGCGCACATGCTTGCAAAAGGCGTCTTGGTCGCCGGTGTGGTTGGGGGCCTCGATCAACTCGCCCCGGGCGTTGAACTTCCAGCCGTGGTAGATGCAGCGGATGCCGTTGTGCTCGTTCCGACCCAGGGCCAACGAGGCCTTGCGGTGGGCGCACTGCTCGTCGAGCACGGCAGCGGTGCCGTCGGTCGTACGAAAGGCGATGTAGTTGGTGCCCAGCAGGCGGATCCGCACCGGTGCGCCGTCGGCTTCGAGCTTGATGCTGGGGACTGCGGGCAGCCAGTAATGCTGGCGGATCATCTCGCCCATGGGCGCGCCGTTTTCGACGCGGGTCAGCAGCTCGTTTTCTTCCTTCGTCAAGGGCATAGCGCGCTCCCGTTCAACCCGCGTAGTTCTTCAAGGCGCGGGTGTAGAGCCGCTGGCAGTTGCACTCGAAGATGTCGCGCTTTTGCGCCTCGGTCAACCAGTCGATGCTCTCGATCACCGGCTTCATGTCGTCGTAGTCGCGGCCGCTGATCGGGTCGCGGGCGCTACCCGTGCCAGGTTTTTCGGTTCCGAACAGCACGTTGTCGGTGCCAGCCACCTTGACCAGGAGCTCGATCGCCTCCTTGCTGTAATTGCAAGTGTCGAAGTAGAGCTTGCGCAGCTGTTCGTCAAAGGTCTCCTTGTCACCCTTGCGCACGGTCCAGGAGCGAAAGCGTCCCATCTGGTAGGGAATCGCGCCGCCCGCATGGGCGACGACGATCTTCAGGTCGGGGAAGGTATCGAAGGTCTTGGCGCCCAGCAGCGAAATGACTGCGATGCTCTCTTCGTTGATGAACTTCAGCGTGTAGGACTCGCGGGCGCTGCAGCTGCCGGCGGAGTGAATGAGGCCCGGCACGTCCAGCTCGGTCATCGCCTGATACAGGGGGTGCCAGAAGGGGTCGCCCAGGCCGGGCGGGTCGCCCTGGCCTTCGGTCGGGTCCGGGTTGATCAGGCAGCCCACAAATCCCAGTTGCTCGACACAGCGACGCAACTCGGGAATGGCACGCTCCTCCAGCGCCTCGTCCATGTACTGGGGCAGGCCGGCGACGCCGCGGAAGCGGTCGGGGAACATCTCGACAAACCGGGCGATCAGGTCATTGCAGTGCCGGGACCAGAGCTCGGTCACCTTGCCGGGCTTGACCGAATGCATCTGCAGGTAAGGACGCGGGGAAATGAACTGAATGTCGGTGCCGACCTCGTCCATGCTCTTGACGAGCTCCTCGGCCACCTTGCGCACCGCGGCCTCGGGGATCTTGGGCAGGGTGTGCGGGTTGGCGCGTCCGCCGACCAGTTCCGCCATGAAGCGGAAGCTCTCGGGCGGCATGACGATGTGGGCGTGGGAGTCGATGATCATGAACCGTTGTCTTTCTTATAGGAGGGTGGGGCTGTCAAAGAGGAAAAGAGGACGAAGGAATGCCGCGCGGCATCAGCCCTGCACGTAGGCCAGCGCCTCGAGTTGCAGCCACATGCCGTGCTGCAGAGGCTGCACGGTGATGTGACGGGCTGGGCGGTCGGCCGGGTCCGGAAACAGGGCCAGCCAGTGCGGGTTGACGGCCTCGCGCACCGACTCATCGCCAATGGTGACGGCCAGCTTGACCACGTCGGCCAGGCTTGCGCCCCCTGCGGCCAACACGGCCTGAAGGTTGACGAAGGCGTTGGCCGCCTGGGTCACGGCATCGGCGGGCAAGCTGCCGGTGGCGGCGTCCTTGCCATTGACGGCCGAGGTGGCCAGCAGCGGGCCGACGCGGGCAGCCGCCGGAATAGGCGCCTTGTGCGAGCCGCCGGCGACATGGATGGAGCGGGGAGGGCGTGTGGTCATGGGGTCAGGCCATCAGGGAAGGGGGCGGCTGTCGGGCTCGGCCTCGAACAGGTGCATGGGGATGCTGGCCAGAAACTCAGAAAAGCCGGTGGAGCCCGAGGGCACATGCAGCAGCATTTCCCGCGCAGCGGCGGCCTCGTCTCCGTCCTGAATGGCACGGGCGACCTTGCGGTGGTCCTGCAGCGACTGATTGATCTGGGCCTTGGTGACGAAGTCGCGCAGGCGATAGCGGTGGATCTGCCGGCGCGCGTTGCGTATCAGATCGGCGAGGTAGGGGTTACGGCAGCCGCTGTAGATGACTTCGTGAAAGCGGGCGTTGGCCTGGGCGTATTCCTCGGTGCCGCCTTCAACTGCGGCGTCCTGGCAACCCTGGAGGGCCTCATCGAGCAAGCGGCGCAGATCGTCGTCGACTCGGCGAGCGGCCATTTTGGCGCAGGTGGCTTCGAGCTCGCCGATGCCCTCCATGATGGCGCGCAACTGGCTGATGGACAGCCGCGAGACGCTCACGCCCTGGCGGGGGGCAATGCGCACGAGGTTGCGGGCGGCAAGCTGCTGCAGCGCCTCGCGTACCGGGGTGCGGGAGACCTGGAAGCGGACAGCGAGCTGCCGCTCGTCCAGCGGGCAGCCCGGCGGCAGCTTGCCCGCCTCGATCTCCTCCTGGAGGGCGGCCCGGATTTCGTTGGCGCGGCCGCCGCGCGGGCGACCGTCCTCGATACCGAGGAGCGCCTCGGCATCGGTTTCGGGCGCGGAAAGGGTGGCAGTGGATTCCATCGGGATAAATATACATCGAGATGCTCGTGGTATGCAATCTGAATTTCCAAGGCTTGATACGATTCGCGTAAACCCTTATTTCATAGGCGAATCACCCTAGGGATAACCCGAAACCACGCCAAATAAAGAGATCTGGTGTTTTATTTTGCTTGTTGTGTATGCCAGAATTCGCGGAACGAATAACGAACACCCGACGCGAAAGGTCGTCCTGAATGTCCGCTTCCGCCCCGGCCCACCAACGACCGGCTTTGTCCCTCCGCCGCATCCTGCGGCCTCATTCCATCGCTATCGTGGGCGCGTCCTCCGACCCGCGCGCCTTTGGCGGTTTCGTGCAGGGCAACCTCGAGCGCTTTGGCTACGAGGGCGCGCTGCACCTGGTGAGCCGCAGCAGCACCGAGATCAACGGCCGGCCTTGCGTGAAGACGGTGGACGCGCTCCCGGAGAACCTGGATCTGGCGGTGCTGGCCATTCCCGAGGCCGGCGTGGTCGACGCCCTGAGAGCGCTGGCCGCCCGGCGCTGCCACTCGGCCTTGCTGTTTGCCTCGGGCTATGCCGAAGCGGGTGAGGCTGGCCAAGCCCGCCAGCGCGAACTCGCTGAGGTGGCCACCGCCTGCGGCATTCAGCTGGTCGGCCCCAACTGCATGGGTTTCACCCATCTCGCCGCCGGCATTCCCCTGACCTTCGAACCACTGGCCGCGCGCCCCCGCGAGCAGCGGCCGGGCGTGGGCATCGTGGCCCAGAGCGGCTTCATGGCCGCCAACCTGCGCGACTCGCTCGTGTCGCGTGGGGTGCCGGTGGCCGTGGTCTTTTCGACCGGCAACGAGGTGAACATTTGCGTCGAGGACGTGATGGCCGCCTACCTGGACGACCCGCAGATTCGTGTGCTGACCGTCTACGCCGAGCAGATTCGCCACCCGGCGCTGTTTCAGCAACTTGCCGCCCGCGCCCGCGCCGTCGGCAAGCCAGTGGTGCTGCTCATGCCGGGGCGCAGCGCGCGCGCCCGCGAAGCCGCGCAGTCGCACACCGGCGCCCTGGCTGGCGACCATGCCACCGCCGCCACGCTGCTGCGACGCGAAGCGGTGGTGCTGGTCGAGTCGCTCGACGAGCTGCTGGACACCACCGCCGTCTTGCTGCGCTATCCGACACCACCGGCGGGCGGTACCGCCTTCATGACCGGCTCGGGTGCGATGAAAAACCTCGCGCTCGATTTCGCCGACGACCTGGGCCTGGACCTGCCGGCGCTAGGCACCGCGGTCACCGCCAAGCTGCGCGGGCTGCTGCCCGATTACGCGGTGGCGGAAAACCCGCTGGACTACACCACCATCAGCGTGCGCAACCCCGGCATCGTGGGCGAATTGATGCTCACCATGCTTGAGGACCCAGGTATTGGCAGCCTGGTGCTGGCCATTCCGGTCGGTCCCGTCGTGGCGCAGAAGGACAAGGCCGAACACATCGTGCCGGCCTTTGCCCATGCCACCAAGCCGGCGGTGCTGGTGCTGACCGGGGACGGCAGCCCCATTGAGCCCTTTTTCGCCGAGGCGATCGAAGCCAGTGGCGTACCCCTGTTCCGCTCCGCTGACCGGGCGCTGCGCGCACTTCAGCGCGTGGCGGCCTACGGCGAAGCGCTGGCCCGCGCTGGACGCGCCCGACCGGTGGCCCGGGAGGCCCTCGCGCTGCCGGGGCCTGTGCCCGCCAACGGCATCTTCGCCGAGTACCTGGGCAAGGACTGGCTACGTCAGGCCGGCCTGGCCGTGCCGCCGGGGCGGCTGGCCCAGAGCGCCGACGAGGCAGTGGCGGTGGCCCGTGAGATCGGCTTTCCCGTGGTGCTCAAGGCCCAAGCCAGCGAACTCCCACATAAGAGTGATGTGGGGGGTGTGCTGGTCGGCCTGGCCGATGAAGCCGCGCTTCGCGCCGGCTGGGAGCAGCTGCACGCCAGCGTCGCCCACCACCGCCCGGGGCTGGCGCTGGACGGCGCTTTGGTCGAGGCCATGGGGGCACGCGGACTCGAGCTGGTGGTCGGTGCGAAGCGAGATGCCGACTGGGGCCCGGTGGTGCTGGTGGGCCTGGGCGGCATCTGGATCGAGGCCTTGCACGACGTTCGCCTCATTCCGGTGGACATGGCCGAGGCCGACATCGTGGTGGAGCTTGGCCGCCTCAAGGCCGCCGCCGTGCTGGCCGGGGTGCGCGGTGCGGCTGGCGTGGACCTCACCGCCATCGCCGCGGTGGTGGCACGCATCGGAGCGCGCATGCAGGCCGACCCGCGCCTCATGGAAATCGACATCAACCCGCTGGTGGCCTATGCCGCTGGCAGCCCCGCCCCGGTGCTGGCGCTCGATGCGCTGGTGGTGGCCCGGGACGCCTGAAAGACAGCCCGAGATGGAGCTCAAGTTCTCTTCCCAGGATGAAGCCTTTCGCCAGGAGGTGCGTGCCTTCGTGCGCGATCGGCTGCCGGCAGACATCCGGCGCAAGGTCGAGCTCGGCCTGCGGCTGGAGCATGCCGACTATGTGACCTGGTTTCGCATCCTCGAATCACGCGGCTGGCTCACGCCGGGTTGGCCGGTCGAACATGGCGGCCCGGGCTGGAACCACGTGCAGCGCTACATCTTTGATGAGGAAACGCTGCTGGGCGGCGCGCCACGCCTGATCGCCAGCGGCATTCAGATGCTGGGCCCGGTGCTGCTCGCTTTCGGCACGGAGGAACAAAAGCGAAAGTACCTGCCCGACATTCGCCAAAGCAACACCTGGTGGGCCCAGGGCTTTTCCGAGCCGGGGGCAGGCTCCGACCTGGCCCAGGTACGCACGACCGCCGTGCTCGAACCCGATGGCAAGCACTTCGTGGTCAACGGCCACAAGGTGTGGACCTCGTACGCGCAGTGGTGCTCGATGATGTTTGCGCTGGTGCGCACCGACCCCGACGCCAGCAAACCGCAGGAAGGCATCTCGTTCCTTCTGATCGACATGAAGTCGCCCGGCCTCACAGTGCGCCCGATCCGCATGCTCGAAGGCGGCGAAGACCTCAATGAGTGCTTCCTGGACAACGTCCGGGTGCCGGTGGAGAACCTGGTGGGCGAGCTGCACAAGGGCTGGTCCTACGGCAAATACCTGCTGGGGCATGAGCGCACCGGCATTGCCGGGATTGGCTCGTGCAAGCAGCAGTTGGCACGGGCCCGCAAGTTGGCGGCGCAGCAGGGCCTGGGCAGCGATGCGGTGACGCAGGCGCGGCTGGCCCAGTTCGAGGCCGAGCTGATGGCGCTGGAGTTCACCGCCTTGCGCCTTTTGAGCCCACACCAACAAAGCAAAGTGCCGGGGGTGGAAGCCTCCATGCTCAAGGTGCGCGGCACCGAACTGCGTCAGGCCATTTTCGAAGCCTTGGTGGACATCGCCGGCCCCGAGGCTGTGCCTTTTTCCGTCGCGGCGCAGCGGCTGGAAAACCTGGCCGAATCTGCCGCCGACCCCGAGATGACTGCGCTGGCGGCCAACTGCCTGGACGCCCGCAAGTTGACCATCTATGGCGGCACCAACGAGGTTCAGCGCAACCTCATTGCCCGCGCCGCTCTGGAAGCCTTCTGACACCATGGACTTCTCCCTGAACGACGACCACCTGGCGCTGCGCGATGCGGTGCAGCGCTTTTGTGAGGGTGAATTCCCCGCCGCGCAACGCGGCAACCCTGCATCCCCCGAGGCCAGCGCGCAGCGCTGGACCGCGATGGCCAGCCTGGGCCTGCTGGGCCTGCCCCTGCCGGTCGACCAGGGCGGCAGCGGCCTGGGAGCGGTGGAGGTGATGGTGGCTGCCCAGGAAATGGGCCGCGCGCTGGCCGGTGACGCCTTCGTGGCCAGCACCGTGGTCGCGGGCGGGCTGATCACTGGCTGCGGCAGCCCTGCGCAGCGCAATCAGTGGCTGCCGGCCCTGGCCAATGGCGAGCTTCAAGCGGCGCTGGCGGTGAACGAGGAGGGCGCTCGCCACGACTGGACGCAGACCGTCTGCCAGGCCCGCCGCTCAGGCGAGGGCTGGGTGCTGGAGGGCCGCAAGACCTTGGTGCTGCACGGCGACAGCGCGGGCCTGCTGCTGGTGCTGGCTCGCAGCGGCGGCGTCGCCGGTGAGCGTGCGGGCCTCAGTGTGTTCGCGGTGGAGGCCCATACGCCGGGAGTGACGGTGCAGGGCTTCGACACCCTGGATGGCCGCCGCGCGGCCCATGTGACGCTTCAGGCCGTGGCCCTGGGCATGGACCGCTTGATCGGCGATGCCGGCCAGGCCGCCGACGCGGTCGAAGCCGCGCTTGATGCCGGCGCTGCGGCCTTGTGCGCCGAAGCGGCCGGCGCCGTGGAGGCCCTGCTCACGCAAACCGCTGACCACCTGCGCACCCGCAAGCAGTTCGGCGCGCCGCTGGCGAAGTTTCAGGTGCTTCAGCACCGTGTCGCGGACATGCTGATCGCGCTGGAACAACTCAAGTCAATGGCCTGCGCCGCCGCGATGGCGGTGGAGGCGGGTGACCCGGTGCAGCGCCGCCGCCTGGTCTCCGCCGCCAAGATGCTGGCTGGTCAGCAAGGCCGCGCCCAGGGGCTGGCGGCTATCCAGATGCATGGCGCGATGGGCATGACCGACGAATGCCGCGTCGGCCACTACGCCAAGCGCCTGATGGTCATCGACCAGTTGTATGGCGATGCGGCCTGGCAGCGGCAGCGCTTGGCCACCGCCTGAAAACCAATACGTTCATCGACCCTTTTCCTTCCGTTTTCCACCGGCCCAACCCCACCACAAAGGAGACAACCATGGTGAATCGCAAGACCTTCCTGAGCAAACTGCTCACCGGCGCCGTCCTCGGACTCGCGTTGGCCACCTCGGCCCATGCGCAGGACAAGCCACCCATCAGGATCATCATCGGCTTCCCGCCTGGTGGTGCTGCCGACAGCATCGCGCGGATCATGGCGGAGAAGCTGCGCGACAAACTCGGCCAGCAAGTCATTGTCGACAGCCGTCCCGGCGTCGGCGGGCGCCTGGCGGCGCAGGCGGTCAAGGCCGCTGCGCCGACGAGTGGCACCTACATGATTGCGCCCAATGCGGTCTTCGTTTTTCAGCACCTGACGTTCACGGTCAAGGAGCTGGGCTACGACATGAATGCCGACTTCACCTCGGTGGCGCAGCTGAGTTCCTACCCCATGGCCATGGTGGTCAATGCAGAAACAGGGGTCAAGGACGCGAAGGGCTACATCGCCTGGGCCAAGGCCAATGCCGACAGGCGCACTTTTGGCACGGCGGGCGCAGGCGGCGACACCCACTTCAACGGGCTGCAGTTAGGCAAGATCGCTGGCGTCGACCTGCAGGTCGTGCCTTACCGCGGCAACGGACCGCTGGTGGTCGACCTGCTCGGCGGACAGATCAAGACCGGCGTGATGGTGGCGGGCGACGCTATCCAGCATGTGCGCGCCGGCAAGCTCAATTTCGTCGGTGTGTTTGCACCCAAGCGATCGGCTCTGGTGCCGGAGGTACCGACGATGGTGGAGCAGGGCTTTGACACCGGCGGCGGCAATGGCTGGATGGGGCTGTGGGGTCCGGCGAACCTGCCCAAGGCCGAACTTGAGCGCATGCAAACCGCGATCAAGTCGGTGCTGGAGATGCCCGACGTGAAGGAAATGCTTCTGACCAAGCTGCTGCAGGTGGCCGAATTCCGCAACGGCGCCGAGGTGGACAAGCAACTCAAGTACGAGTTGGACCACTGGGGCCCGATCATCAAGGCCTCTGGCTTCAAACCCAGCATCTGACACGCGAACCCGGAAGCCCGAATGGAGTACGACTACATCGTGGTGGGAGCCGGCTCGGCGGGCTGTGTGCTGGCTAATCGGCTCAGCGCCGATGGCCGCCACCAGGTGCTGCTGCTGGAGGCGGGGGGCGGCGACAGCCATCCCCTGGTCCGCATGCCAGTGGGCTTTCTCAAGGCTTCGATGCGCCGGTCCCTGACCTGGGGATACGAAAGCGAGCCGGAGCCGCATCTGGGCGGGCGGCGCCTGCCGATCCCACGCGGCCGCCTGCTGGGCGGGTCGTCTTCGATCAACGGCATGTTCCATATTCGCGGCCACCGGGCCGACTTCGACGAGTGGCGTGACCTGGGCTGCGAAGGCTGGGGCTACGAGGACGTGCTGCCGTATTTCCGGCGCAGCGAGAGCAACTGGCGCGGTGCCAGCCGTTACCACGGGGCCGAGGGCCCGCTGCAGGTGAAGGCGATTGATACCCGGCAATTGCTGGAGCAGCCCTTGCGAGACGCGGCGCTGGCCGCGGGCTACCCCGCCACGCCAGACTATGACGCCGAGCAGCAAGAGGGCGTGGCCCGCGGCGACGTGGCGATTGACCACCGTGGCCGCCGCAGCAGCAGCGCCACGGCTTATCTGCGCCCCGCGCGGGCCCGCGCCAACCTCACCGTGATGACCCGGGCAGAAACCCAACGCATCTTGCTGGAAGGTGGTCGCGCGGTGGGCGTGGCCTTCACCCGCGGCGGGCAGGTCCTGGAGGCCCGAGCCCGCCGTGAGGTGATCCTCAGCGCCGGCGCCTACAACTCGCCGCAGTTGCTCATGCTGTCGGGCATCGGACCGGCGGACCATTTGCAGTCCCTGGGCATCCCGGTGGCGGCCGACCTTCCGGGTGTGGGAGGCAACCTGATCGAGCACCCGCGCATGATGCTCATGTACCGGGCGCAAAAGCCGATCACCTTTATCAGCCAGCTGCGGTTCGACCGCGCCGTGCGCTCGGTATTGCGCTGGGCCTTTCTGGGCAAGGGTCCGTTCGCCGACCAGATTTGCAGTGCCACCATCCTGCTCAAGACCCGGCCCGAGCTGGAGCGGCCGGACATCCAGCTTTTGTGCAACCCGGTGCGTTTTGACGCCGGCCTATGGTTTCCGGGGCTGGTCAAACCCAAAGACCACAGCTTCTACATCACCGTGTGCCTGCTGCGGCAAAAGAGCCGTGGACGTCTCAGCCTGCGCTCTGGCGATCCGAAGGCGCCGCCAAAGATCGCCCTCAACCTCTTTTCCGACCCCCGTGATGTCGAGAGCCTGCGCGAGGGCTTGCGTGCCGCGCGGCGCATCTATGCCGCCGAACCGCAGGCATCGCTCATCGAATCGGAAACCATTCCCGGCGGCGATGTGCAAAGTGATGCGCAGATTGACGCCGCCATTCAGGCGCTCGGCGGCATTACCCACCACCCAGTGGGCACCTGTGCCATGGGCGTGGGCCCGGACGCGGTGGTCGACCCGGCCCTTCGGGTACGCGGCATCCACGCTTTGCGGGTCGTCGACGCGTCGGTGATGCCTACCATTCCTGGCGCCAATACCAATGCGGCCACGGTCATGATTGCCGAGAAGGCCTCGGACCTGATTCTTCAGGCTGCCGACGCATCGGTCTGACCGAGCGACCTGACCGAGCGACCAGATAGAGCGAACACCCAAATGACCCATGCCGCATTCACGCCCCCAGCCATCCTGTCGGCACCGCTTCGCATGCTGGTCGATGGCCAATGGATCCAGGCCCGCGACGGCCAAACGCTGTCGGTCATCGACCCCTCGACCGGCGCGGACATCGCCACCGAATCCCTTGGAGGCGCCCATGAGGTCGACCTCGCGGTGCAGGCGGCGCGCCGGGCCTTCGAATCCGGCCCTTGGCCTCGCGTGCGGCCGGCCGAACGCAGCCGACTGCTGCATCGCCTGGCCGACCTGGTCGAGCGCCATGCAGACGAACTGGCCCTGCTGGAGGTGCTCAATACCGGCAAGCCGCTGATGGTGGCTCGGCAGTTCGAGGTGGCCGCCGCCATCGAATGCCTTCGCTACAACGCCGGCTGGGCGACCAAGCTCAATGGGGAAACGCGGCAGGTCTCCCTGCCGGGCGAGTGGCACACCTACACCCTGCGCGAGCCGGTGGGCGTGGTCGGCCTGATCGTGCCCTGGAACGTGCCCCTGCCTATGGCCGTGAGCAAGCTCGCACCCGCACTGGCCGCCGGGTGTACCGCTGTCCTCAAGCCAGCGGAGCTCACGCCCTTGACCGCCTTGCGCCTGGGCGAGCTGGTGCTGGAGGCGGGATTTCCGCCCGGTGTGGTGAATATCGTCACCGGTCTGGGCCCAGTGGCGGGCCAGGCCCTGGTGGAGCACCCGGGTGTGGACAAAGTGTCCTTCACCGGTTCGACGGCGGTGGGCAAATCGCTGCTTACCGCTGCGGCAGGCAACCTCAAGCGAGTTTCCCTGGAGCTGGGCGGCAAGTCCCCTGTCTTCATTTTTCCCGATGCCGATCTGGCGCGCGCCATTCCGGCGGCAGCACGCGGCATCTTTGCCAACAGCGGGCAGGTATGCGCCGCGGGCTCGCGCCTCTTTGTGCACAAGCGGGTGGCCGACCAGGTGATTGCGGGCATCGCCGAAGCAGCCAGCCGGCTCCAGGTGGGCCCGGGCCTGGTGGCCGGAATGGAAATGGGGCCTCTCATTTCCGAGCGGCAGCGCCAGCGCGTACTGTCCTATGTGGCCTCGGGCTTGGCCGAAGGCGCACGCGTGGTGGCCGGCGGTGAAGCGACGGCGGGAGAGGGTTTCTTCATGCAGCCGACGGTCCTGGTGGACACCACGCCAGCGATGCGCCCGGTGCGGGAGGAAATTTTCGGACCCGTGCTGTGCACCCAGGTCTTCGACGAAGACAGCCTGGAACAACTGGTCGCTCGCGGCAACGACACAGATTACGGCCTGTCGGCCAGCATCTGGACCCGAGACCTTCAAACGGCTCACCGAATGGCGCGCGGGCTGCGTGCCGGCAATGTACGTGTCAACGCGCCGGTGGCCCTGGACTTTGCGATGCCCTTTGGTGGCCACAAGCAATCGGGCTGGGGCCGCGAAAACGGCCGCGAGGGTGTCGAGGCCTATACCGAGCTCAAGTCCGTGGCCGTGTGCCTGGACTGAGCACCCTTTCAATTGTGAGGACCTGATTCCAATGAGTCTGAACGGCAAGGCCTGCATCGTCGGCGCCTACGAACACCCCACCCGGCTGGCAGAGGGCCTGTCGGTGATGCGCCTGCACGCCGACGTCGCCCGCGGCGCACTGGCAGACGCGGGCCTGACCAAGGACGACATCGACGGCTACTTCTGCGCCGGGGACGCGCCCGGCCTGGGCGCGACCAGCATGGCCGAGTACCTGGGCCTGAAGCTGCGCCATGTCGATTCCACCGAGTGCGGCGGCTCCGCACCCATCCTGCATGTGGCGCATGCGGCCGAGGCCATTGCCGCCGGCCGCTGCAACATTGCCCTGATCACACTGGCTGGCAGGCCGCGCGCCGCCATGGCCGAGGCCAAGGCCAGCGCCGAGGCCGCTGTGGCCGCCGGCCGCAAGCTCCCCCCGCGCACCGCGCTGAAAGCCCCCGACCCAGACGCTCCCGATCTGCCCTTCGAGCTGCCCTATGGCCCGGCCACGCAGAACCTGTACGCCGTCGTAGCCAAGCGGCACATGCACGAGTTCGGCACCACCTCGGAGCAGCTGGCCTGGATCAAGGTGGCCGCCTCGCACCATGCCCAGCACAACCCGAATGCCATGCTGCGCAAAGTAGTCACGGTAGATGACGTGGTCAACTCGCCAATGGTGAGCGACCCGCTGCACCGGCTCGACTGCTGCGTCATGAGCGACGGCGGCGGCGCGCTCATCGTGACCCGGCCGGAGATCGCCCGAACGCTCAAACGCCCGCTGGTGATGGTGCGTGGCACCGGCGAAGCGCCCAAGCACGCCACGGGCGGCCAGATTGACCTCACCTGGTCGGCCGCGGCGCTGTCTGGACCCCGGGCCTTTGCCGAGGCCGGTGTCACGACGGCCGACATCCAGTACGCCAGCCTCTACGACAGCTTCACGATCACTGTGCTGATGCAGCTGGAGGACCTGGGCTTTTGTGCCAAGGGGGAGGGCGGCCGCTTCGTCGCCGACGGCAACCTGATCTCAGGCGTGGGCAAGCTGCCGTTCAACACCGACGGCGGCGGCCTGTGCAGCAACCACCCGGCCAACCGCGGTGGCATGACCAAGGTCATTGAGGCGGTGCGCCAGCTGCGCGGCGAGGCCCACCCGGCAGTGCAGGTTCCCGGTTGCACCTGGGCCCTGGCCAACGGCATCGGCGGCGCGCTGGCCTCGCGCCACACCGCAGCCACCCTCATCATGGAAAGGCTCTGAGATGCGCAAGATTCCCGCCCCCCGGGTCATGCCCGAGGCCAAACCCTATTGGGACGCGGCCAGCGCCGGCCAGCTCCTGGTCAAACGCTGCAAAGACTGTGGCCAGGCCCATCACTACCCACGTGATGTTTGTCCGTTTTGCCTGAGCCTGGCGACCGAGTGGGTCCAGGCCAGCGGCGGTGGAACTCTCTACACCTTCAGCACCATGGGGCAGGGCGAAGACGCCTACACCCTGGCCTATGTCACCCTGGACGAGGGCGTGACCCTCATGACCAACCTGGTCGACTGCGACCCCTCGCGGGCCCGCATCGGTGATCGGGTCAGAGTCAAGTTCGAACCTACCGAGGGAGGGGCAGCAGTGCCAGTTTTCACCCTTGAACAAGGAGCCGGCGCATGACGCTCTCACAGGCCGGGCCCCAGGCGGCCGCCCACGCTGCTGAGGCCGCACCACGCAAAGGCCCTCTTGCGAAGTTCACCGTTTTGGATGCTTCACGCGTGCGTGCTGGCCCGACGGCGGTGCGTACCTTCGCCGATCTGGGTGCGCGCATCATCAAGCTCGAGATTCCCCCTGGCGCCCCAGGCGGCGACGACATGATCGGCGGCCGTGACCACAACCGGGCCGACTACGAGAACCTGCACCGGAACAAGGAGAGCCTCACCCTCAATATGAAGGCGCCCGAGGGGCTGGAAATTCTTCAGGCGCTGGTCAAACAGGCGGATGTCTTCATCGAGAACTACCGGCCGGACGTGAAGTTTCGCCTGGGCATCGACTATGAATCCCTGCGTAAGATCAACCCGCGGCTGGTTTACGCCAGCATCTCCGGCTTCGGCCAGGACGGGCCGTATGCCAACTGGCCTGGCTTCGACTCGATCGCCCAGGGCATGGGTGGCCTCATGAGCGTGACAGGCAAGCCCGGCGATGGTCCCATGCGCGCCGGCATTCCGCTGGCTGACCTGTGCGCCGGCCACTTCTGCGCCCAGGCGGTCATGGCGGCGCTCTTGGAGCGCAGCACCACCGGCGAGGGGCAATGGGTTCACACCTCCCTGCTGGAAGCCCAGATCGCGATGCTGGACTTCCAGGCCGCCCAGTGGCTGATCGACGGCAAGGTGCCCGAGTCCACCGGGAACGAGCATCCACTCACCGTGCCTACCGGGGTCTTCGCCACGGCGGACGGCTATATCAACGTTGCCGCCATCGGTCAGACCATGTGGAAACGTCTGTGCGCGGCGATCGGCGCGCCGCAACTGGTAGACGAGCCCGGCTTCGGCTCTGACCCGGAGCGCGTCGCCAACCGGGCCCGCGTCAACGAGTCGGTGGGCGCGATCTTCCGAACACGTCCGACGGCTGACTGGACCCGAATCCTGCTGGACGCCGGCGTACCCTGCGGCCCCATCCACACCATCGACCAGGTTTTCGCCAACGAGCAGGTCCGTCACCTGGGCATCGCCCGCCATATGGCGCACCCTGAGATGGGGGACATCCAGGTGGTGGGCCTGCCGATGCAGTTCTCTGCCCACCCGCGCGAGCAGGGGCCCATGAACCCCGCGCCCAACCAGGGCGACCAGACCGATGCCATTTTGGCAACGCTGGGCTACGCGCCTGATCGCATCGAGGCGCTGCGCGCCCGTCACATCGTCTGACACGCAAGGAACACCATGGCCCGACTTGTCGCCGCCTTCGGCAGCTCCCACAGCATCATGCTGGTCTCGCAGCGCGAGGACTGGCAGCACCGGTTCCGGGAGATCGACACGAAGAACCCCTACTACTTTGACAAGGCCGGCAACAAGACCGACTACGCCGCACTGCTGGCGGCGGCACCCGCCGGCGCCGCCGAAATGGCCTCACCAGAGAAAATGGGCGAGCGCTATGACGCGGCCCAGGCGGCGATGGACGAAGTAGGCCGGCGCATTCGCGAGGCACGGCTGGACGTGCTGCTGATCGTCGGGGACGACCAGACCGAACTGTTTCGCACCAGCAACAACCCGCCGATCGCCATCTTTTACGGGCCGACCATCCGCAACACCGCCCGTGAGCCGGCCGCGCCCAACGACAACTGGGTCAAGTCCGCTCGGATGTGGCGCCACGAGCCCGAGGTGGACCGGGAGTACCCGGTCAAAGCCGATCTGGCCGAATGGCTGATCCGGCAACTGTGCGACCGCGACTTCGACATCACCGCCATGGACGGCCTCGAGCGCGGCCAGTTCGAGGGCCATGCCTTCCAGTTCGTCCACCGCCGGCTGCTCCAGGGGCACGAGTTGCCAGTGATTCCGATCATTCTGAACACCTTCGACCCACCCAACCAGCCCACGCCGCGCCGCTGCGTGGCATTGGGCCGGGCGCTGCGCGAGCTGGTGGCGCAGTGGCCCGAAGACCTGCGAGTGGGGGTGATCGCCTCGGGTGGCCTCAGCCACTTCGTCGTTGACGAAGAGCTGGACCAGCGTGTCATCCGCGCCATCCGGGAGAAGGACAGCCAGACTCTGGCATCCTTGGACCCCAAGCAGTTGCAGGCGGGTAGCTCCGAAATTCGCAACTGGCTGGTGGTCGGTGAGATGGTGCGGGACCTGGACATGGAGTGGCTGGCGTACATCCCCGGCTATCGCAGTGACGCCCTGACCGGCACCGGCCTTGCCTTTGCCGCCTGGAAGACCCTGGATTGACAGGTGAGCCCAATAGCCGTCTGAGCGATCGAATGAAAGTAGTACGACCATGAGTGATCCCCATGTGAAGCGCCTGCGCCGGCTCGACGCCTGCGCTGTCTCCGACGCCCTGGACAAACTGGGCCTGCCCGGCGCCGTCACCGGCATCGCGCAACGCAGCGGCGATGGCCGCGTCGCCGGCCGCGCCGTCACCATGAAGGTGGGGCCCGGTCAGCCACCGCCCGGCCCGCCCAAGCACCTGGGCTGCACCGCCATTGAGCAAGCAGGCGCGGACGACATCATCGTCGTCGAGCAGCGCAGCGGCGTGGAGGCTGGATGCTGGGGCGGCCTGCTGACCCTGGGCGCCAAGATGCGCGGTGTGGCGGGCGTGGTGGCCGACGGGCCGCTGCGCGACGTGGACGAGGCCATCGCCTACAGCTTTCCGGTCTGGAGCCGCAGCCTCACCTCGCGCACCGCACGGGGCCGGGTGGTGGAGCTGGGCACCCAGGTGCCGGTGACGCTGGGCGCAGGCCCGAATGCCGGCGGCGAAGTGACGGTCCACCCCGGCGACTACCTGCTGGCCGACCGCAGCGCGGTCATCGTCATCGCCGCGGCCGACATCGAGCGCGTGCTCGAGGCCGCCGAGATGATCGTCGCCCGCGAGGCCGCCATGGCCAAGGCCATCCTGGCCGGCACGCCCATCGGCCAAGTCATGGGCGGCAACTACGAACACATGCTGGAGAACCACTGAAATGTCGACCCCTCAGGACGCCAACGTCGCCCGCGCGGCCAAGCTCGACACCGCCACGCTCAGCGACGCGCTGGACAAGCTGGGCATTGCCGGCCAGTGCTACAAGATCAAGCCGCGCGATGGCGGCTTTCGCATGGCGGGCCGGGCCTGGACGCTGCTCTATGGCCCGTCGGGCAAGCCTTCGGGCACCGTGGGGGATTACATCGACGACGTGCCCCCGGGCAGCGTGATCGTGCTGGACAACGGCGGCCGCGAGAACGCCACCGTCTGGGGCGACATCCTCACCGAAATTGCCCACCGCCGCGGCATCGCGGGCACTGTCATCGACGGCATCTGCCGCGACACCCACCTGTGCACCTCCCTGGGCTATCCGGTCTTCAGCAAGGACCACTGGATGCGAACCGGCAAGGACCGGGTCCAGGTCGAGGCCACCGGCGTGCCGGTCAACATCGGTGACGCGCGCGTGGCCCCCGGCGACATCCTCAAGGGCGATGCCGATGGGGTGATCGTGATCCCCAAGGAGCACGAGGAAGAAGTGCTCAGGGTGGCGGAGTCCATCGAGGAGGCCGAGGAGCGCATTCGCCAGGCGGTCCGCGGCGGCATGCGTTTGGACGAGGCCCGCAAACAGATGAAGTACCACCAACTCCAGACCCGGGAGGGCGCATGAAGCCAGACCGTGTGGACCCCGCATTGACCATCCGGGCCGACTTCGCCCGCCTGCCAGCCGATGTGGTCGCGGCGGCTGCGAAGCTGCCGACCGCCACCTTGCACGAAGCCGGCGGCAAGATCGGCGCGCTGCCCTCCGCCATCAAGCCGGTGGACCCGGGCATGCGCTGCGCGGGTAGCGCGCTCACGGTGCACAGCCCGCCTGGCGACAACCTCTGGCTGCACCGTGCCCTGGAAGTCGCGCGGCCGGGCGATGTGATGGTGGTGTTCGCCCAGGGCGCTTACGAGCATGGCTACTGGGGCGAGATCATGGGTACGATGGCCCAGGTGCGCGGACTGGGCGGCTTGGTGATTGACGGCGGCGTGCGCGACGGGGTGCTGCTCGCAGAGATGGGTTTCCCGGTGTTTTCCCGCGGCTTGTGCATTCGCGGAACAGGCAAGGACTATGGCGCCACCGGCTGGATCGGCCATCCGATCCTGGTGGGGGAAATTACCGTCCACGCTGGCGACCTGATCGTGGGCGATCGCGATGGAGTGGTGGTCGTCCCGCAGGCCCGCGCTGCCGACGTGGTGACCGCAAGTGAGCGCCGTGAGGCGGAAGAGGCCGCAATCCTGAATCGTCTGCGCGCCGGTGAGACGACGAT
>JACCEB011197655.1_pt1 | contig 20776 bp, 15 predicted proteins | sample 7454761 | NCBI WGS metagenome assembly JACCEB01 (sample SAMN15323454, study PRJNA562643) | freshwater metagenome | isolation source: river surface water | place: USA:Blue River Watershed | collected 2017-08-18 | reverse complement strand
GGTGTCCGAAACGGCGAGGCACGCGTAGTTGCGGTCGGGGAGGGCGCCGAGCCGGCGCAGCGAGGCGCCGTCGTGCACCCGGGTGGCGAGATTGATGCTGCCGCCGGACGGCATGGCGTCGCGGGCGTTGACGCAGAGATTGAGCACAATCTGCTGGACCTGGTTCTGGTCGGCCAGCAGCGCGGGCAGCCGGTCGAGCAGGTCGAGGTGGATCGTGACGGTCCGCGGGAAGGTTTCGGCCAGCAGCGTGACGAGGTCGCGCGCGAGCTGGTTGAGATCGACGGGGGAGAAGCGGACCTCGGTCTTGCGGCTGAAGGTGAGGATCTGACGCACGAGGCCGCTCGCGCGCTGGGCGGCGCGATGGATCTCGCGCAGGCCCTTCTGGAGGACGGCGGAGTCCTGGGGGCTCTGCTGGCAGAACTCCGAGTAGCCGTTGATGATCGCGAGCAGGTTGTTGAAATCGTGGGCGATGCCGCCGGCGAGGGTGCCGAGGCTTTCCATCTTCTGCGCCTGCCGCAGTTCGTGCTCCAGTTTCTTGCGCTCGGTCACTTCCTCGCGGAGGCACAGGTAATTGGTGATCTCGCCGGACGGGCTGCGGAGGCAGGAGACCTTCACGGACTCCCAGACGATGCTGCCGTCGCCGCGCGTCGAGGAGAGCTCGCCGCGCCATTCGCCGCCGGCGCGCACGGTGGCCCAGAGATTGTCGAAGGATGCGGCGTCGGTGTGGCCCTCGCGCAGCACCTCGAGGTTGCGGTCAAGGATGTCCTCGAGGGTGTGGCCGCTGTTCTCGATGAACTTGGCGTTCACGTATTGGGCGCGGCCGTCGAGATCGGTGATCACGATCGAAACCGGAGACTGTTCGACGGCGCGGGAGAGGCGGTAGAATTGCTCTTCGGCGAGGCGCTGGCGGGTGATGTCGCGGCCGACGGCGCGGATGGCGAGGATGACGCCGGCGTCGTCGCACATCGCGGTTTCCTCCCAGGCGAACCAGCGCACGCCCTGGGGCGTGAGCCAGCGCTGTTCCACGACGGCCCGGTGCGGCGGGCGGACAAGGTCGGGGCTCAGGTTGGCGAGCGAGGCGGCGTCGTCGGCGTGGACGAAGTCGGTGACGCGGGCGTCCGCCAGCTTGGCGGTGGAGCGGCCGAACTTGCGGGCGAACGAAAGGTTGGCGGCGAGGATGCGGCCGTTGAGATCGCGGCAGTAGGCGGAGTCGGCGCTGGTTTCCCAGGCGCCGAGCCAGTTTTCGACCGGCGCCGGAGGGGCGTGACCGGCGACCGGGTCGCTGATGACAACGGACATGGTGGAAAATATCGGCCGGGCGGCGTGCGGCTTGAGGCGCGGGGGACCGAAAGGGCTCAGAGCAGACCCTGCAACATGGAGGGGAGGCGTTGGAGCGAATTGGCGAGCGAGGCCCGGGCCAGCATCGATTCGGGGCCGTCGGCGCCGTAGAGGATTTTCCAGCCCGGGAGCTCGAGCCAGGCGTCGGCCTCCACCGGGCCGACGGTTTCGAAGCCGCCGGAGATGCCGGAGTAGCGCACGAGGTGGTCGGCGATCTGGACCGCGGCGGCGAAGAGCCGGTGGCGGGGAGCGCGATCCGGATCGTTGTGATACTGGACGGCAAACACGATCTCCTCGGAGAGCTGGTGGCGGGCGATGTAGTGGGCGCCGATCTGGCCGTGATCCCAGCCGATCAGTTTGCGCTCGAGCTGGCAGAACTCGGCCGGCGTGCCGACCGGGGTGGCCATGGCGATGCGGAGTTCGTCCGGAAACGAGTAGGCCATCACGACCTTGCCGACATTGTGCAGGAGGCCGACGAGATAGTCCGTGTCGTCGTCGATGTGCAGCGGGGTGGAGGCGAGGATTTCCCGGGTCAGGATCGCCGTGGCGATGCTGTGGGTCCAGAGTTCCTTCCACGGCAGGCTGTTGGCGGTGCTTTGCTGCAGCTGCTCGAGTTCCTCGATGACGGGTGTCGCCATCGAGAGTTCGCGGATCTGGCGCAGGCCGAGGAAGAAAACAGCCTCCTCGATGTTGTTCACCCGGGTCGAGAGACCGAAGTAGACGGAATTCACCATGCGCAGGAGGCGCGCGGAAAGCGACGGGTCGCGGCGGATGACCTCGGCGATCTGGGAACTGAGGCTCTGCTCGGAACTGACCAAGGCGCTGAGCGCGCGGTTGATGCTCTGCAGCGAGGCAAGCTTGGGGCACGCGTCGATCCGGCGTTTGATTTCCGTTTCATTGCAAGGCGTCGGCCCCGTGATGGGCGGGGTGGGCAGAGTGAGCATGTAGAAGGAGGATGGACTGGCGCGAAAGGGGAGGAACGGTTGCCTCCGGCGCACGGGGCGCGGAGGTCTGGTGCAAGACATCGGCGCGACGGCGCGGCGCTTGAGCGTGATCGCGCTCAAGTCGGGGAGTTTTCGGGCCGATGGAGCGGCGACGCATGTCACCGCAGAAGCTGCAATCGTTGCTGCAGGCCGGGTTGGCGCACCACCGGGCCGGGCGACTGCCTGAAGCGGAACAGCAGTATCGGCAGGCCCGGGCCGGCGCGCCGAAGAATTTCGACGCGCTCCATCTCTCGGGCCTGGTCGCCTACCAACTCGGCCGGATGACGGATGCGGCCGACTGGCTGGGGCGCGCGCAGCGGTTGAATCCGCAGCATGCGGTCTGCGCGATGCGCCTGGCACTGGCCCTGGTCGGGCTGCGTCGCCTGCCGGAAGCGGAGCAACACCTGCGCCGCGCGGTCGCGTTGAAACCGGACCTGCCGGAGGCGTGGGACAATCTCGCCTACTGCCTCAAGGTGCAGGACCGCCTGGGCGAGGCCGTGCGCTGCCACGAGGAGGCGGTGAAGCTGAAGCCGGACTACGCGGTCGGCTGGTATAATTTCGGACTTACCTTGAATCTGCTGGGCCGGGAGGCGGAGGCGCTGGCTTGCCACGACCGCGCCCTGGCCGCCGATCCGGACTACGCGACGGCCCGCTACGGCCGGGCGCAGGCGCTGCACAAGGCCCATCGGATGGAGGAAGCAGTCGGGGCCTACGGCGAGTTCCTGCAGTTGCGGCCCCAGCACCATGAAGCGCGCAGCTACCGGCTCTTTGCGCTGCAGAATCTGGACTCCGTCCCGCGGGAAACTCTTCTGGCCGAACACCTGGCCTACGGCCGCGCGGTGGGGGCCGCGGCACCGCGGGACTGGCGCAATCCGCCCGACCCGGGCCGGCGGCTGCGCGTGGCGGTCTACTCGCCGGACCTGCGGTCCCATTCGTGCGCGTATTTTCTCGAGCCCTTGCTCCAGCACCTCGACCGGACGGAATTCGATCTGGTGCTCTATCACGACCACTTCCGCGAGGATGCCGTGTCGGCGCGGTTCCGCGCCTTGGCCGGCGTGTGGCGGAACTTCATCGGCATGACGGCCGCCGACATGGAAGCCACGGTGCTCGCCGACGCCCCCGATATCCTCGTGGACCTCGCCGGCCACACCGGCATGTCGAACCGGTTGCCGCTGTTCGCGCGCCGGCTGGCGCCGGTGCAGATCACCTATCTCGGCTATCCGGACACGACGGGCGTGCCGGCGATGGACTACCGTTTCAGCGACGACACGGCCGACCCCGTCGGAGATGCCGACCGATTCTGCACCGAGGCGCTGGTCCGTTTCTCGCCGTGCGCCTGGACTTACGCGCCGCCGGCCGATGCGCCCGACGTGGCGCCGGGGCCGTCGGCCGGAGGCGGACCGGTGGTGTTCGGCAGTTTCAACAATCTCAGCAAGGTCACGGCAGGCACACTGGCGCTTTGGGCCCGGGTGCTCGGCGCGGTCCCGACCGCCCGGCTGGTGTGCAAGAGCTCCGGCCTGGACGAGGCGGGCGGGCGTGCCCGGTTGGAGGCGCGGCTCGCCGCGGCGGGTTTGCCGGTCGAGCGGGTCGACCTGCTCGGCCGCACGGACGACACGCGTTCGCACCTCGCGCTCTACGGTCGCATGGATGTCGCGCTCGATACGGCGCCGTATAACGGCACGACGACCACCTGCGAAGCGCTCTGGATGGGTGTGCCGGTGGTTTCGCGCCGCGGCGACCGTCATGCCGCGCGCGTCGGGGCCAGTCTCCTGCGTGCGGTCGGCCATCCCGAATGGTCCGTCGGTTCGGACGACGATTACGTGCAAGTCGCGGCGGCGCTGGCGGCGGATCCCGTGCGCCTCGCGGCCGTCAGGAAGGACCTGCGTCCACGGATGGCGGCGAGCCTGCTCTGCGATCACGCCGGGCAGTCGCGGCGGTTCGCGGGTGCGTTGCGCGCCTGCTGGGAGCGCTGGTGTGCCCGGAGCGCCGCGCGGGCCGCCTGAGTCCGCGGTGAGCGACCTCGCCCCGGGGTGGGAATTTTTTTCCGGGTGGGCCTTCGGTTGGAAACCGGCGTAGTTAATACTTTTTGAGTAGGCTGGTGATTAGCGACTTGCGCGGCGGGCGGGACCTGCTGGCACATGTGATGCGAACAGCACGGCATGACTTCTCTGCCTGCCGATGCCTCCGATGGCACCGACCTCGCCCCGTTGACGGCGACGCTGCGTGTCCGGCTGGCGAGCTACGCGGAGAACCCCGCCGATCCGGCGGTGGTGGCCGCGCTCGACGCGGCGCGACGCGATCAGGCGGCGGCGGTGGCCGAGACGCCGTCCGCCGCGCGTGCCGGGCGATTGGCGGTGGTGGCGGAATGGCTCCGGCTGTGGGCCGAATCCGGCGCGACGGACGCGCCGGTCGCGGCGGAAACGCTGATCGCGGCGGACGCGCTGCGGGCCAAGGGCGGCGCGGGGCTCATGGCGGCGATGCTGCTGGTGCCGGCGTGGCGGTGGCCGGGTGCGCCGGCGCTGAAAGACGTGCCGCCCTGGCTGCGCGGCGAGTTTTCGCGCTACGCATTTCGCCCCGTCCAAGGTTTCGTCACTCCCGGCGACGCGGAGCAATTCGCGGCGCATCATCTCCGCCGGCTGGAGGAACTCGTCGCGCTCGGCGCGGCCCAGCGGCCCGAACCGGAATTCGCGGCGATGCTCGGCGCCTACGTCGGCACGGCCAATTGCATCCCGCTCTATTTCGCGGCCGAGTCGCTGCGTCGGCACTACGAACTGCGCGGGCGCCTGCTCCACGCGGCGCTGCGCATCGGGCGCCAGCCGGACCTGGCCCCCCGGGCGCGCGCGGGGCGGCCGCTGCGCGTGGGCTTCGTCAACCGTCATTTCGGCTCGCAGACCGAGACCTACACGACGCTGCCGGCGTTCGAGCGGCTGGATCCCGAGCGCTTTGAAGTCCACCTGTTCGCCCATCGGTTCGGCGACAGCGAATTGGAGCGCCACGCCCGTGCCGCGGTCGCGGCGGTGCATGTGCTGCCGGCGGGCCTTGGGGCGCAGGTGGAGGCGCTGCGCCGGGCGGAGCTCGATGTCGCGGTCTTCGGCACCAACGTGACCGCCGTGATCAACGAGGTCACGCAGTTGGCGCTGCACCGGGTCGCGCCGCTGCAGGTGGTGAACAACTCGTCGTGCACGACGACGGGCCTGCGCGAGATCGACCTCTACGTTTCCGGCACGGACACCGAGGCCGCCGAAGCGCCCGGCCATTTCACGGAGCGGCTCGGCCTCGTCCGGGGGCCGGCGCACGCCTTCAACTACGCGGTCGACGCGCAGGCACCGGTGAAACGGTGGACGCGGGCCGAGTGGGGGATTCCGGACGACGCCGTGCTCTTCGTCTCGGCGGCCAACTACTTCAAGGTGATCCCGGAGATGCGGGCGGCGTGGGCGCGCGTGCTGGCGGCGGTGCCGGGCGCGCGGCTGCTCCTGCATCCGTTCAACCCGAACTGGTCGTCGCGCTACCCGATCCGCCGTTTCCGCGCCGAATTCGACGCGGTGCTGGCCGCCCATGGCGTCGCGGCCGACCGGCTCGTGATCTCGACGGAGAAATTTCCGTCGCGCGCGGACGTGAAGGCGCTGCTGGCGCTGGGGGACATCTATCTCGATACCTTTCCGTTCGGAGGGGTGAATTCCCTCGTCGATCCGTTGGAGAACGGCACGCCGGTGATTGCCTGGGAAGGCGCGACTTTCCGTTCGCGGATGGGCGCGGCGCTGCTGCGGTCGCTGGACCTGGGCGAATTGGCCGTCGCGGACGGCGACGCCTACCATGCGCTGGCGGTGGCGCTGGCGGGAGATGCGGCGAAGCGCGCGGAACTGCGCGGCCGGATCTCCCTCGCGATGGAACAGTCGCCGTTGTTTCTGGATACGCTGGCCGCCAGCGACGGCTTCGGCGCGTTGCTCGAGCAGGCGCACGACGAACTGGCCCGGATGGGCCGCGACGCCTTCCGTCGGGATCGGGCCCCGATCGTCGCGCGCGAAGTCGCCTCGGCGGAACAGCGCCGGGCGCGGGCAGAGGTGCTGCTCGCCGCGGGCCGCGCGGAGGCGGCGCTGGTGTATTTTCTCGGGGCGATCGAGCGCTCCGGGCCCGATGCCGGACTCTGGCACGGTGCGGCGGCGGCGCTGCTGGCGGCGGGACGCCGCGACGAGGCCGTGCAAGCCCTCGAGGCCTGCCTGCGGATCGACCAACAGTCGGTCGACGGCTGGTTGCTGCTGGCCGAGCTGGCCCTGGGCAGCCGCCACGTGGAATTGCTCAACGACGCCGTGAAGATGCTCCGCCTGCTGGCGCCGGACGACGGGCGTTGCGCCGAGATCGAGCGGCGCGGGGCGGGATTGCCGGGCTTTGTGACCGCCGGTGATTCGCCGCGGCGGGTGCTGGTCTATTCGGACGACCCGCAACACGGCGGGGTGGCGCAATACAACCACAGCCTGCTCGAAGGCCTCGTGGCGGCCGGTTACACCGCGCTGGGGGCGCAGACCCGTTGCGAAAGTCCGCTCGTGCAGCGCCAGCGGGAACTCGGCGTCACGCATCACTGGATCCCTTACGACACGAAGACCGACTTCGCGCGCAGTCTCACCGACACCGCGAGCGCGGCGCGCCTGCTGGCCGAGGCGCGGCCGGACCTGGTGGTGTTCAGCGATTGCTGCCCGCTGTCGAACCTCGCGGCCCGCGAAGCGGCCCGGGCCGCCGGCATTCCCTACGTGGTCGTGGTGGGCTTCGTCGGCGCCTACCTCGCCGACCGCTTCAAGGACCGTCTGGCGCAATTGGCCGGGCACTACGCCCAGGCTCGGGCCGTCGTGGCGGTCTCGGGGGAGAATCTCGATTTGCTCCGCACGCGCTTCGGCCTCGGGAGCGAGGCGGGCCAGGTGATTCACTACGGTCGGCCGGAGCCGTTTTTCGCGGTCCGCGACGCGGCTGTGCGCGCGCGCCTGCGGGCGGAACTGCAGGTGCCGGACGATGCCGTCCTCTGCCTGACCACCGCCCGGCTGGCCGCGGCCAAGGGCTACCCCTATCTGCTCGCCGCCGCGCAGCGCCTCGCGGCGACACCGGCGGGCGAGAAATTGCACTATGTCTGGTGCGGCGACGGCGAGTTGCGCGGGGAATTGGAGCGGGCGGTCGCGGCCGCGGGTCTCGGCGGCCGGGTGCACCTCCTCGGGCATCGCTGGGATGTCGCCGACTGGTATGACGCCGCGGATATTTTCGTGCTCCCGTCGGAACTCGAAGGCATGCCGCTGGCGATCATGGAGGCGATGGCGAAGGGACTGCCCGTCGCCGCGACGGCCGTGAGCGGCATCCCCGAGGAACTCGGCGACACGGGCTGCCTCCTGCCCGCGCCGACGGCGGGCCGGGCCGCGCTGGGCGAGGCGCTCGGGCGCATCCTGCGTTCCTGGACCGAGGATCCGGTGCTCCGGACGCAGGTCGGTGCGCGCGGCCGGGCCCGGGCCGAACGGATGTTCCGCGAATCACTCATGGTCGGACGCACGGTCGAAGTCATCGGCCGTGCGCTCGCTACCCCGCAGCCGTCCGCCGCGGCCTGCGCGCTCTGAAACCCTCCTCCTCTCACACCATGTCCAAAGCTCCCGCCACGCCCTTTTCCCTCGAGACCGCCAGCATCCTCCTCACCGGAGGCACGGGCTCCTTCGGCAAGGCCTTTGTGAAGACCGTGCTCGAGCGCTACCCGAACCTCCGGCGCCTGGTCATCTTCTCGCGCGACGAGCTCAAACAGTTCGAAATGGCGCAACAGTTCCCGCCGTCCGAGTATCCGGCGATCCGCTACTTCATCGGCGACATCCGCGACGCCGCGCGCGTGCAGCGGGCCCTGGAGGGCATCGACGTCGTGATCCACGCCGCCGCGCTCAAGCAGGTGCCGACGGCGGAATACAATCCCTTCGAGTGCATCAAGACGAACGTCCTCGGCGCGCAGAACCTGATCGACGCCTGTCTCGACGCCGGCGTGCGGCGGGTCGTGGCGCTCTCGACCGACAAGGCCGCCGCGCCGATCAATCTCTACGGCGCGACCAAGCTCTGCTCCGACAAGCTTTTCGTCGCCGCGAACAATATCCGCGGCGGCCGCGATATCCGACTGAGCATCGTCCGCTACGGCAATGTCATGGGCAGCCGCGGTTCCGTCATCCCGTTCTTCCTCGAGAAGCGGAAGACGGGCGTCCTGCCGATCACCGATCCGGCGATGACGCGTTTCACCATCAGCCTGCAGGAGGGCGTGGAGATGGTGCTGTGGGCGCTGAACAACGCCTGGGGCGGCGAGATCCTCGTGCCGAAGATTCCCTCCTACCGGATCGGCGATGTGGCCGAGGCGATCGGTCCGGACTGCGAGCACCGCATCATCGGCGCGCGGCCCGGCGAGAAGGTGCACGAGGAGATGATCACGCCGAGCGACAGCTACAACACGGTCGATCTCGGCCGCTACTACGCGATCCTGCCCAACGGCGGGAAATTCACGCTCAAGGCCTACTGCCAGCGTTTCAACGCGACGCCGGTTCCGGCCGGCTTCGGCTATACCAGCGGCTCCAACGAGCACTTCCTCACGGTCGACGAACTTCGCGCGATGGTGAACGAAGTGAGCGGGTTCACCCCGCCCGCCGCCGGCCGCCCGGTGCGGACCGCAGCAATGACGGCCGTGGCCTGACCCTGGTCCGCGATGAGTCCCGCCGCCACCGCCCCCGAGCCGTTTGCCGCCCCGGCCGCCGTCCCCGCGGTGCGGCCGATCGCGCCCGAACTCCTCGCCCTGATGGACCGGATCCCGTCGGAAACGACGCCGGCCGAGCGCCGTCTGCTCTTCCGGTATTTCCGCGACACCTGGGCGGGAGCCGGACACGTCGTCGAAGTCGGACCCTTTCTTGGCGGCACCACGCGCGCCATCGCGCTCGGCATGCTGGCCAATCCGGACCTGCAGCCCGACGTGCGGCTCCACACGTTCGATCGCTTCGCGAGCTACTACGACCCGGTGCAGCTGCGTGACGCCGTCGCCCCGCTGGTCGCGCAGGGTGTGCTGGACCACACGGTGGCCGATGCGCTCTGCGACTCGGGCGACTTCCTCGCTCTCTTCCACGCCCTGCACGGTCCCCATCCCTATCATCGGCTGATCGAGGCGCACAACTCGCCGCTGCCCGACCGCCCCGACGAAGTGGCCGCTTCGACGGCGCTCGAGCGGTTGGCCGACGAGTCGGCGCTGGGCGCGGTCTTCATCGACGGCTGCAAGTCGTGGGCTTCGACGCAGTATGCGATGAGTTTCCTCCTGCCGCGCACCCGGATCGGGGCGCCGGTGATCTTCCAGGATTACGGCTGGTATACCTGCTTCTGGATTTCGTCGTTCACCCACGCGCTGGCCGATGCCCTTGAATTGGAGACCTCCGCCGACGCGACCTACGTGTTCCGGCTGACCCGCGCGGTGTCCGCGGCGGAAGTGCGGCGGCGGTTCACGGTGACGCCGCAGGCGATGGGCCGGGCGTTTTTCCGGGCCGCGGCCAACCGCCTGGCGGAAACCTCCCGCGCCCGCGGCGATGTGCGGGGCGAGCTGATTGCCCAGCTGCACCATATCGCGGCGCTGGCCACGCTGGATCGCCGCGGCGATGCCGCGGCGTTGCTGCGGGCGCTCGATGTGCGGCGTTACGCCGCGTTCGTCGGCATGATCCGCGGCTGTATCCAAAGTCCCACGTATCGCCCGGGCGGCGAACGCATCCTTTGGAAATGAAGGACCCGCGCAAATGATTCCCTACGGACGCCAGAACATCTCCGAGGCCGACATCGCGGCGGTCGTCGCCGTGCTGCGGGGCGACTTCCTCACGCAGGGGCCGACGGTGGAGACGTTCGAGCGCCGGTTCGCGGCCCGCGTCGGCGCCCAGCATGCCGTCGCCGTGAACAGCGCCACCGCCGCCCTGCACCTCGCGATGCGGGTGGCGGGGCTGGGGCGCGGCGACCGCGTCGTGACTTCGCCGAACACGTTCGTCGCTTCGGCCAACGCGGCGGCGTATGTCGGCGCGACCCCCGATTTCTGCGACATCGATCCGCTGACTTACACGATCGATCCCGCTCGCCTGGCCGAGGATTGGTGCGGCGATACGCGGGCGGTCGTGGCGGTCGACTACGCGGGGCAGGCCTGCGACATGCCGGCGATCTCGGGCATCGCGCGCGATCGCGGTGCGGTCGTGATCGAGGACGCGAGCCACGCGGCCGGCGGTGCCTTCCATGTCGGCAAGAGCTCGACGCGCGCGTGGACGATCGGTTCGCACCCTTGGGCCGACGCCACCGTCTTCAGTTTCCATCCGGTCAAGACGATGACGACCGGCGAGGGCGGCATGTTGGTGACCGATCGCGCCGATTGGGCCGACCTGGCCCGGCGTTTGCGCTCGCACGGCATCGAGCGCGATCCGGCAAACTTTGAGACTGCAATCGACGATGAGGTGATGGCGGAGCGGGGGCCGTGGTCCCACGAGATGCAGGAGTTGGGTTACAACTACCGGATCACCGATCTCCAGTGCGCCCTTGGCATTTCCCAGCTGGATCGTCTGGACGGCTTTCTCGCCCGGCGGCGAGAGATCGTCGCGCGCTACAACGCCGAGTTTGCGGGCCTCGATTGGTTGCGCACACCGGGCCTGCGGCATGCCGGCGACGCGGCCACGACGTCGTGGCACCTCTACACCGTGCAGATCGATTTCTCCGCGCTCGGCCGCACCCGCAGCGAGGTGATGCGCGAGCTGCGCGCGGCCGGCGTCGGCACCCAGGTGCTCTACATCCCCGTGCACCTCCAGCCGTGGTATCGCCGCACCTACGGCTACGGGCCGGGCAAGTGCCCCGTCGCGGAGACCTGCTATGCCCGGACCCTGAGTCTGCCGCTCTTTCCCGCGATGACGGAGGCCGACGTCGACCACGTGGTCGCGCAGGTGCGCGCCCTCGCACCGACGGCCGTCGCACCCTGAGTTCCGCCGCCGGACACGACCTTTTAGCACTACCACCCATGCAAACGAGTGACTCCCTCCCCGCGGCCGCCCCTGGCGGCGCCTTCAGCTTCGCCGGCTTCCCGCTCGTGCAAAACGGCCGGGTGATCCGCGTCGCCGCGACCGGCACAACCTGCAACGGCGACATGGCCACCACGCTGCGTCTGATCGATGCCGTCGCCGACGCGGGCGTGGACGCGATCAAGTTTCAGCTCATCAATCCCGAGGCGTTCATGAGCGATCGCTCGGTGAAATTCTCCTACGACTGGGGCCAGGGGCAGCGCGCGCAGGAAAACATGTTCGAGATGTTCCAGAAGCTCCGGTTCACGGAGGAACAGTGGCGGGAGATGTGCGAGCACTGCCGCGCGCGCAATCTGCCGGTGTTCGCCACGGTCGACTACCTCGACGGCATCGAACTCGCCCAGCGTTTGGGGATGTGCGCGGTCAAGATCGGCTCGTGGGACATCCGGGCGATGCCTCTCCTGCGCAAGGCTGCATCCGTCGGCTTGCCGCTGGTGCTCGATCTCGGGCCGGCGCATCTCGCGGAGATCGACCGCGCGGTCGAAGTGATCCGCGCCGAGGGCAACGACCGCATCGTGCTGCTGCACTGCACCCACAGCACGACCGACGAGGAAGTGAATCTGCGCACGATCCCGTATCTCGCGGAGACGTTCAAATGTCCGGTGGGCTATTCGGCCGACACCCGGGACGACGTGCCCGACCTCGTGTCGATCGGCCTCGGCGCGTGCATGATCGAGAAGCGCGTGACGCTCGACGCGGGTTTTGCCGGCCACCACCACAACAAGGCGGTGGAGCCCGGTGAGCTGAAAGAATGGGTGAAACGCGTGCGGCGGGCGGAACGGCAGCGCGGATCCGCGGGGGTCCGGCCCTCGCGCGAGGATCTCCGGCTGCGCAGCCAGTATTTTGTCAGCCTGACGGCGGCGCGGGATCTCCCGGCCGGCACCGTCCTCTCGTCCTCCGACCTGATCTGCAAACGGCCCGGCACGGGCATCGATCCCGACCTCGCGCACCTCCTCGTCGGGCGCACGCTCCGCGTCGCCGTGGACGCGGACAAACAGCTCGCGTGGGACATGGTCTGAGGAGGACGCGACGTGAACGTCCTGGGCATCATTCCGGCACGCGGCGGCTCCAAACGGTTTCCGCGGAAGAACATTGTTCCGTTTTTGGGTCGGCCGGCGATCGCGGCGACGATCGATGCGGCGCGTGAGAGCGGCGTCTTTTCCCGGTGGGTCGTTTCCACCGAAGACGCGGAGATCGCGGAGATCGCGGCGGAGTTCGGTGCGGAGGTTGATTCGCGACCGGCGTCGCTTGCGACCGACCAGGCGCGCCTTTCCGATGTTTGCCTGGATCTGCTGGACCGCGAAGCCCGCGATGGCCGGCGCTACGACGCGCTGTGCGTGCTCTATGCACCGGCGGTGCTTCGCGATGCGACGGACATCCGGGCAACCTGCGGCTTGCTGGCGCCGGGGATCTGCAACTTTGCGCAGGCCGTCTGCCGCTACGACCACTACGCCCACCAGGCGTTGAAACTCGCGCCGGATGGCGCCGTCGAGCCGATGTGGCCGGACGTCGCGGACTGCTGTGCGAAGGAGCTGCCGACGCTGGTGTGCGGAAACGGCAGCACGTATGCCGCCCTGGTGCCGGCGTTTCGCGCCGCGCGCGGGTCGTTCGTCGGCCCCTTGATGAAGGCTTACCAAATGCCGCCGTGGAAGTCCGTCGATATCGACTATCCGGACGACCTCCTGCTGGCGGAGTTTTACGCGACGCGGCATGCGTCGGTCAGCCTGTGATGGATGCGGATTCCTCCAGTTCAGCCGGACTCCTGTTGATCCGAGCCGATGCCGGTCCGACGATCGGCACGGGCCACGTCCTGCGTTGCCTCGCGCTGGCGCAGGCCTGGCGGGACGCGGGCGGCGAGGTCATCCTGGCGACGGCCGAGTTGCCCGTGGCCTTGGCCGCGCGTTGGCGCGCGGAGATCGGGAGCATCGCCCGAATTCACGCGAAGCGCGGGAGCAGTTCGGATGCAGCGGCTTTGCGTCGGATCGCCGCGATCGAGGGTGCCGATTGGATCACGGTGGACGGCTACGAGTTTCCGACGAGCTACCTGGCGGACCTGCGGGAGTTGCGCACACCGCTCGCGATGGTGGACGACATGGTCCATCTGGAGCGCTATCCGGTCGATTTGCTGTTGAATCAGAATCTCAGCGCGAGCCCGGCGCGGTATCTTGGACGCACACCGAAGGACGCGCGGCTGTTGCTGGGGCCGCGTTTCAGCCTGCTGCGGCGGGAATTTCGGGTCGCGACCTCCGGGCGGAGGAAAAACGCCCGGCCGCCGTCGCGGGTGCTGGTGACCTTCGGCGGAGCCGACGCGGAGAACTACACGGAGCGGATTCTGGCCAACCTCGCCGCGGGAGCGCGCACGGATTTTACCGCAGTCGTATTGGTCGGCAGCGCGAACCCGCACGTCGCCGGGCTGCAGCAGCAGGCGGCGCGCCTGCCGTTTGCCTGCGAGGTGCGCATCGCGGTGGACAATGTCGCCGCGGTCATGGCATGGGCGGACGCGGCAATCTCCGCCGGGGGCTCGACGGTGTGGGAGCTCGCCGCCAGCCGACTTCCGGCGGTGATCGGTGCGGTCGGCGTGGATCAACTGGCCGGGATGGCGGGATTGGCGGCGGTGCCGTTCTTCCGGGTCGCAGAGATCGAGTCGTGGCTGGCCGAGGATATGTCCCAGGCGTTGGCGTCGCTCCCTGCGGCGGATTGCCCCGCCTCGGTCTGTGATGCCTTCGGGGCGACACGGGTCGTGGAGGCGATGCTCACGCCGGCGGCACACCTTCAGCAAACGACATGGGTATGAACTTTTCGCGCACGCTCCTCGTGGCCGAGATCGGCATCAACCATAACGGCGACATGGCGCTCGCCGAGCGCATGGTGCACGCCGCCAAAGCGGCCGGAGCCGATGCGGTGAAATTCCAGAACTACCGCACGGAGGATTTCCTCTCGGACCACGCGTTGACCTACACCTATCGCAGCGAGGGCCGCGAGGTGACCGAGTCGCAGTTCGCGATGTTCAGACGCTGCGAACTCAGCGACGCGGATCTGGCGCGGCTCAAGCGTGCGTGCGACGCCGCGGGCGTGCTCTTCTTCAGCACTCCGACGGGCAACGACGGGGTGGATGCGGTCGTGCGCGCCGGCGGCGCGTATCTGAAGAACGGTTCGGATTACCTCGGGCATCTGCCGTTGATCCGGCACATGGCGCGGACAGGTGTTCCCACGATCTTGTCGACCGGGATGGCGACCACCGACGAGGTGGCGTTGGCGGTGGATGCGTTTCGCGGCGCCGGCGGGACGGATTTGGTCCTCTTGGCGTGCACCTCGGCCTATCCGACGCCGCCCGAGGCGGTAAACCTGCGGCGAATGCCCGAACTCGCGCGGCGCTTTGGCTGTGCGGTCGGTTTCAGCGATCACACGGCCGGGTGGGAGGCGGCGGTGGCGGCGGTTTGCCTGGGCGCGTGCATGATCGAAAAGCACTTCACCACGGATCGAACCTTGCCCGGCCCGGACCAGTGGTTCTCGTCCGATCCCGCGGAATTTGCGGAGCTCGCTCGCCGGGTGCGCGAGGTTGAGACCATGCTCGGTTCGCCGGAAATCGCGCCGGCGGCGGCGGAACTCGTTTCGCGGGAGATATTCCGACTGTCGTGCGTGGCGGCGCGGGATCTGCCCGCGGGGCACGTCATCGCGGAGGCGGATGTCGCCTTCCGGCGTCCGGCCACCGGACTGCCGCCGGCGCAGGTGGGATGCCTCGTGGGCGGCGCGCTGCGCGAAGCGATCCGGCGGGGAGAGCCGTTCCAGGTCGAGCAAGTGCGGGCCGTCGCATGAAAGTGCTTTTTCTAGGCAATCACACCGTCGGTGTTCGCACCCTGCGGGCGATCCGGCGCCAAGCCGACTTGGTCGGGGTGGTGGCGCATCCGGAAGATCCGGAGGACGGCGTGCGCTACGAGTCGGTGTTTGCCGAAGCGCAGGCCCTGGGCGTGCCCGTGATCCGGACCACCGGGAAATCCGCGGACCTGGCGACGTTTGTGAAGCGATGTGCCCCCGATCTGCTGTGGGTCGCGGACTACCGCTATCTGCTGCCTAGGGAAATTGTGGCGCTGGCGAAACACGGCGCGGTGAATCTCCATCCCAGCTTGCTCCCGGCCTATCGCGGCCGCGCGTCGATCAACTGGGCGATTCTGCGCGGCGAGACCGAGTTTGGACTCACCGCGCACGTCGTCGACGAGGGCATGGATACCGGCGACATCGTGGGGCAGCGCGCCTATCGCCTCGATCGGACGCAGGACGTGGGCGATGCCCTGAGCACGCTTTACCCGATCTACGAAGAGCTGACCGGTGAAGTGCTGCGGGATTTCCAGCGAGAGAACGTGCGTCGGCGGGCGCAACCCCCGACGGGCGCAAGTTCGTTTCCGCGCCGGCGGCCGGAGGACGGACTGATCGATTGGTCCAAGCCCGCGAACGAGATTTGGAACCTGGTGCGTGCGGTCGCCGCGCCTTACCCCGGTGCGTTCACCGCGTGGGCGGGCGGCGTCCTGCGGATCTGGAAAGCTCGGGGCATCGACGTGGCGCCGCCCGGTGGCGGGTGCAGGCCGGGCGAGGTCATCGCCTCGGATGAGGCCGCGGGAACGCTGACGGTGGCGTGCGGCGTGGACGCGATTGTCGTTGCGCGAGCGGAGACCGAGGGCACGTCGGCGTGGCCTTTGGCGGGCGACCGACTCGGGGCCGGAGCAGCCGAGGCGGCGGTGACGGGGGTGCCACACAACCGACTCACCCATGGTCCCGAAGAGGAGATAGCGGTTGCGGCCGTGGTGCGTTCCGGACGCTGGGCGGCGGGAGCGGAAACGGAGAAGCTCGAGGAAGAATTTGCCCGTGCGGCCGGGGTAGCGGCTGCGGTGGCGGTCGGATCCGGTTTGGGCGGGCTGCGCCTGGCATTTCGGTCGCTCGGCCTGCCGCGGGGAGCCGGTGTTGCCGTGCCCGCGTATGCCTGTGTTGCGCTCGCCAATGCCGTGCTGGCCGCGGGTGGACGGCCGATTCCGACCGAGGTCGAGCCGACGACGTGGACGCTGGCACCGACCGCGGTGCGAGGCTTGCAGGGGGCCGGAGAGAATCCGGTGTGCGCCATGGCGGTTCACACCTTTGGCGCGCGCGCCGACGTCGGCGAATTGATGCGGATGGGCCTGCCGGTGATCGAGGACTGCTCGCATGCCTTTGGTCGCGGCGAGCTTGGTCGGGTCGGCACTCTTGCCGTCGTCTCGCTGCATGCGACCAAGCTGATGGGCGCGGGGGAAGGCGGCATGGTTTTGACCAACGACACCGCGCTGGCGGAGTGGTTGCGGGCGGAGCGCGACTATACCGATCGCGCGGCCACGGCGGATCGACTCAACGACAAGCCCACCGATCTGATGGCGGCTTTGGCGCGCTGCCAGTTGCGCCGCCTGCCCGCGATGCTCGCGGCGCGGGATACGCTGGCCGCGCGGTATTCCGAACTGCTCGGCCCGCTGGCCGCGAGAGTGGGTGTGGCTCTGCCGGTGCCGCAGTCGGGTCGCGTGTGGTATCGCTATGCGATCGCCGTGCCCGGCGCGGCGGAGCCAATGGTCGAGCAGCTCGCGGCGGCCGGGGTGCGGGCTGCGCGTCCGGTGGAACCGTGGACTGCCCTGGCTGACGGTCCCAGCGCCGCCGCCTTCCGCAGCGTCGTGTCCCTGCCGCTCTATCCTTCGCTCACCTTGGCCGAGCAAAACCACGTGGTCCGTGCGCTGCGGCACGTGCTCGAGACGGGAGGCCGCACATGACCCCGGCGCCTTTTGCGGAGATCGCCCGGTTCTACGACCGCCGCGTCGCGGAGTTCGGCCATGATCCGCGCGCCTGCGACTACGGACGCGCGGAGTCGCAGCAGCGGAAGTTCCGGGTGCTGGCGGAGGCGGCCGACTACGGCGGGGCGAGCGTGCTCGACGTGGGCTGCGGTTTTGCCGACTACGCGGACTACCTGGCGGGACGCTTCCCGGATGTGCGCTACAGTGGGGTCGACCTTTCGCCGGCCATGATTTCCCGGGCGCGCGCCGCGCATCCGGCGCTCGATCTGCGGGTCGGCAACCTCCTCGAGGAGCCGGCGGAGCCGACGCACGATTTTGTCTCGGCCAACGGCATTTTCTACCTGCTGGGGGCCGAAGCTCCCGCGCTGATGCGCCGGCTCGTGGCGGCGATGTTTGCACGCTGCCGGCGCGGCGTGGTGTTCAATTCGCTCAGCACATGGGCATCGGTGCACGAGCCGGGAGAATATTACGCCGATCCGGCCGAGGTGGTGTCGTGGTGCCGGGAGATCTCGCCTTGGGTGCGTCTCCGCCACGACTATTTGCCGCACGATTTTACCGTCATGCTCTCACGGGAGCGCACTTCGCCATGATCGTTTCCATCAACCAGCCGGCGTATCTGCCGTGGCTCGGCTACTTCGAGCGCATCGCGCGCTCGGATCTGCATGTCGTGCTCGATCACGTGCAGTTCGAGAAAAACAGTTTCACGAACCGCAATAAGGTGCGCACTCGCGAGGGCTCGACGTGGTTGACGGTGCCGCTCGCCACGAAGGGAAAGTTCGGCGACCTGGCGATCAACACGCTGGAGTTTGCCGCGAATGACCCGTGGCAGCGCAAGCATTGGGCGACCCTGCGGATGAACTATGCGCGCGCGCCGTTTTTCGCGCGCTACGCGCCGGCCTACGAGGCGATCTACGCGCGGTCGTGGAGCGGGTTCATGCCGCTGGTGCGGGCGCTGTTGGAGCAGCACCTGCGCGACTTGGAAATCGGGACGCCGTTGCGGTTCAGCTCCGAGATGGGCGTGGCCGGGACCAAGAGCGAGCTCGTGCTAAACCTGTGTCAGGCCGCGGGCGCGACGACGTATCTCTCCGGAAAAATGGGCCGCGACTATCTCGACAGCGGAGCGTTTGCGGCAGTCGGCATCGGGGTCGAGTTCCAGGACTATGCCCATCCCGTCTATGCGCAGGCGGCGCCGGGCTTCGAGGCCGCGCTGGGCATTCTCGATCTCTTGTTCAACCACGGCCCGGCCAGCCGGGACATCCTGCTCCAGCGCGAACCTGTTACCGTATGAATGTCTTGGTCATTGCCGCCCATCCGGATGACGAGGTCCTCGGTTGCGGAGGCACCATGGCTCGCCTCGCCGCGGAGGGCGCGGCTGTGTCCGTCCTGATCCTCGCAACCGGACTCACCTCGCGGGCGGATTTCGACCCGGTGCGCGATGCCGCGAAACTGGACGTGCATTGCGAGCGGGCCCGGCGGGCCGGAGCCCTGCTCGGCGCGCGCGAGGTGCGTTTCGGCGGATTTCCGGATCAGCGCATGGACACGGTGCCGCTGCTCGACATCACGCAGGCGATCGAACGCGAGATCGCGCGGGTGCGGCCGGAAACGGTTTTCACACAGCACGGCGGCGATCTGAACATGGATCACGCGATCACGTTTCGCGCGACGTTGACGGCGACCCGCCCGATGGCGGGCGGAGCGGTGCGGCGCGTCTACGCCTACGAGATTCCGTCCTCGACCGAGTGGTCGTTCCAGCAGTTTGCGCCGCAGTTTGCGCCGCAGGTGTTCTTCGACATCGCCGGCCACGTGGAAACGAAGATCGCGGCCATGCAGATCTACGAGAGCGAGACGCGGGTGTTTCCGCACCCCCGGGCGCCGGAGTCGCTGCGGGCGATCGCGGCGCGATGGGGCACGGTCGTCGGGACCCAGGCGGCCGAGGCGTTTTGCTGCGTGCGCGAGATCCGCTGACGTAAACGACCATGACCATCCTCCGCAAAGAACCGCAACCGGGGACGCCGATCGCACTCCCGCCGCAACGTCCCTACCGCACGGCGGGAACGATGGCGAACGGCTGGACCGACCAGTATGGCGCGATGCATGTCGCCGCGGCTTATGCCGGGTTGGGACTGACGCCTGGCTATGCGGTGAACGGCGTCTGGCATCACGGATGCAAAGGGCCGTGGCTGGATTTTTCGGCGGACGTGTTGGCCAACAACACGCCGAATGCCCGGGCGCTGCCGGTGTTTACGGTGCGTCGCGACCAGGCGGACCTGATGCAGCAGCACGGCTACACCCGCGCGCGGGCGATCGGCGCTCCGATCCTCTATGCGCAGCCCTCGGGGGCGACGCGCCAGCGAGGCAGCCTGTTGGTGATGCCCACCCACACGTTGGCCGGAGACTCGTTTCCGGACCGGACGCCGTTCGAGCGCTACGCGGAAGAGGTGGCGGCAGTGGCGGACGACTTTGCGCGCGTGGTGGTCTGCATCCACCCGAGCTGCCGGAAGAACGGACTCTGGATCGGGGAATTTTCCGCACTCGGCTTCGAACTGGTCGACGGCGCGATGCCGAACGATCTGAACGCGCTCGGCCGGATGCGCGCCTTGTTCGAACAGTTCGAGACCGTGACCACCAACGGATGGGGGAGCCACGTGGCCTATGCGTTGGCCTTCGGCGCGCGCGTGGCGATCCATGGCAGTCGGCCGGAGAAGACGGAGGCGGACTACCTGCGGGACGCGAGTTGGGCGGCGAATCCGGCGGGCCTGAAACAGTGGCTTTCGGACACGACCAAGCAGCGCGAACGGGAGTTTCTCGCCCGATTCCATGTCGAACCGACGGCGGCAGTCGCGGACGTGGCGTTCGGCGAGAGCCTGCTGGGGCAGGATGCACGGGTGAGCCCGGAGGCGATGGCGGCGGTTTTGGCGGAGCTGGTGACGCCGACGCCGCGACCGGCGGCCGAGATCGACCAGATCGTTCGCGCGCAGCGGGAGAAACTGGAGAGGGCCCGGAGCGCGCGCGGCCGGGTGCTGAAGCAGGTCACCGCGCTGGAACAGGCCGGTCGGCGCGGCGAGGCGGCGCAGGCCTTGATGGCCGCGATGAAAGCGGATGCATCGACGAACGATGTCGCGGTGATTCTCGAGGGCTTGCTTGCGATCGGAGACCGGTTGGTGGTGCTCGATCCGCCCCGGGGCTCGGTGTTGCTGGGGCAGGCGGAAAAATTGGCCCGCGCCCAGGGCACAAGTCTGGCGCGGTTGCGCATCCGGGCCATGGCCGCTTGAGGAGGCACGGTTGTCATGCCGACCGACGGTCCACTTCGTGATGTTCCCGTGGCGGCGCCGGGCGGCGGGAAGAAGCGGCCCCGGGTGCTGTTTGTCACACACGAGACGACGCGGACGGGTGCGCCGATGATGCTGCTGCATTTCCTGCGGTGGCTGCGGGCGCGGGGCACGATCGAGATCGAGGTGCTGGCGGCGAAAGGTGGGGCGCTGGAGCCGGACTTCGCGGCGACGGCGCCGCTGCGACGGCCCGGCGACGGACGGCGGATCGACCCGCGGGGGTTCGACCTGATCTACGCCAACTC
>JACCEB010313231.1_pt1 | contig 20782 bp, 15 predicted proteins | sample 7454761 | NCBI WGS metagenome assembly JACCEB01 (sample SAMN15323454, study PRJNA562643) | freshwater metagenome | isolation source: river surface water | place: USA:Blue River Watershed | collected 2017-08-18 | reverse complement strand
TTATATCTTTATTTTTATAATATGGCATATACAATAAATTTAGTTAAAATTTTGCGTATATATATTTATAATTAAAATAAATATAAAATATATATGAGTAGAATTTCTCGATATCAAGAAAGTATAGAAAAATTTATTAAAAATAAGAATATTAATAGCTATTTCTCTGAAGAATATAATGAATTAATAACAAAAAAATTAATGGAATCTGATCATTTAGGAGGAATAATTTTATCAACTATATTTAATCATAATTCAAAAAAAAGTAATATTAAAGGACATGGATATTTTTTAGGTATTGCTATTGATATTATTCTAATAATTTTAGATAATAAAAATATGAGTTATAATTATAATCAAAATTTAATAATAGGTATATATAAACTATTACATGAGAATATTAATATAATAAAAAGTAATAATACCGATAATTTAAATGAAATATTAATAAAAACATATGAATATTTTAATGCGAATATATATAATATCATAGCAACACAAAAAATGCAAATAAAAAAAATGATAAAGAGCGATTTATTAAATTTAAAAACAATAACCGATACACTTTATAAAAAAATATCACACATGAATAGATATACATCAGAAGAAATAATTAATAATATTAAAATAACTTATGGTGGTTTAGGTAAATTAATTATTGTTTTAAGTTGGATATTAGGAGGAGGTTGTTATGATAAGAAGACATTGCCTGTTTTAGAATTTATAGGTGAAAAGTTTGGTATGATATATAAAATATGTTATGATTTTGATAATATAATAAATGATATTAATAATTGTGATCAACAAACAAATATAACAAAAAATATAGTTATAAATATTGGTATACAAGAAAGTTTTTCTTTATTTATGGAATTAAAAAGTTCATTTTATGAAGAATCATTTAAACTAGGCATATACACACATACAATGAAAGAAGTTATAGATGAATTAGAAACAAAAATAGATAAATGTATAGAAAATTCAAAAGTAGACATGAAATCTACTTATTCTAGTTTTACTACTAAATCATAACTAAACATAAAAATATAAATATAAATATAATATATATGAGTAATAAAAAATTAGTAAAAGATGTATTATTTGCTCTACCTTTAGGTATAATATATATTTTTTTTATAAATAAAATATTAGAGTTATTAACTTCTGATTTAGTGTATGAACAAAAAAATAAAAGAAAGATAGCAGTATCATTTATAACTGTTATTGTTGGTTTTGTATTAGCATTTAAAATATTTGGTAGAGGTAAATTAAAGAATAGAATAATTAAATATTCATTAATCTTTGGTTCTACTATAATATTATTTAATTCAATAATATATCAATGGCCACAACTCAAAACTGATACTAAAACTTTATTAATAGGTATTTTATTAGTTTTAGGATTTTTATTATCTTATAAAGTTAAAGGTAAAAATAAACACAACTAAGTTAATTTTATTAAAAATAAAATTTTTTATTTAACTAAATATTAATTAAATAAATTATAATAATCTAATAATCTTTTACGAAAAATAAATATGGGAATCGAAAATTTTTTTAATACAATTATTAATCTGGAAACATTTGATAAATCAGAATTAATAACAAAAGACATAAATGGTGAATATTTTTTTATTGATTTTAATTCAATAATATATATAATATCAAACAAAGTAGAATACGAAGTTAATTATTATTTATATAGTTTAATTATCAATGAAAAAGATGAGTATACAACTCAAGTTGAAAAACAATACAATGTTAATTTTTCAAGTGTTGCCGAATTTAAAACATATTTTACTCCAAGTATTATAGAAGAATCAGTTAAAAATCAAATATATGAATATATTAAAGATCTATTTAGAAATATTAAAAATAAAGATATCATACAAGATATTTATATATCATTTGATGGAACAGCAACAATGGCAAAAATTGCTGAACAAAAGAGACGCAAATATATGAATCATATTTTATCGACAATGAAAAATATAATTTATAAAAAGTTTGAAAATACTATAGATGAACCAAGTAATATATACTATGATAACTTTATTATCTTTAATAAAAAAAATACTAATATATTAACAGGACAATGGGCTAATCACATTCAAGATATTTATAATAATTTAGAATCATATGAATATAAACAAGAATTAAAAGATATATGTTCGAATTTAAAAAATATAATCATATCATCACCATATGAATTTGGTGAAGGAGAAAAGAAAATTCTAGAATATATTCTACAACATAAAAAAGAAGGATCGTATATTATTTATAGTCCTGATGCCGATAGTGTATTAATGTCATTAATTATACAAAATAAGTTTATTAAAAATAATATTAATAGTAATTTTACTATAATAAAAGACAATCAAAATTATGAAAAAGATAATAATTATATTGAATTAATTAATATTGATAATATTAGAAAAAATATTTTAGATATTGTATTTAATAAATTTAATACATATCGTAAATATAATCATAATAAAATTAATATTATAAATGATATTATAGCACTATTTACATTTTTTGGAAATGATTTTTTACCAAAACTTGTATCAATAAATAGTAAAAATGGTATTGATATTTTACTTGAAGTATATGTTAAATACTTTAATCAATCAAGATTAAAGAATCCATATTTACTATATGAAGATGATAAAAATGTAACTAAAATTAACTATACTGCATTTAAAAATATAATTAGTTTTTTATCATATTATGAAGATAAGATGATTTTTGATAAATTTATTTCTACAGAATATCGAAATTATAATTTTGTATCAAATGTATTTAAAAATAATACTTATACTCCATTTTTTGTTGATAAATTAAATCGTTATTGTCATGGATTTAATAAAGTAGTTAGATATATAAAAGATAATACACAGTTAGAAACTTCTGAAAAAGAAGTTACATCAGAAGATATATTAAATAATGTAATTAATAATTTTACAGACAAAGATTGTTGGCTTGAACAATTTGTAAAATTAGAAAATTATAATAATCAATTTAATAATACTGATGATATAATTAAAAATGTAATAACATATGTTAAAACTAATAATTATAAATGCGGTTTAAGATTAATAAAATATGTAAATACAGTAAATGATAAATATCATCAAACTAGAATAAATGATGATAAATTACATCCAAAAATGACAATATCAAAGTTTGACGTAGAAGTATATAAACTAGAAAAAAAACTAGATGAATATGAAAATCTAGGAACTAGTGCGGATAAATTTAATATTGGATTAACAGAATTAAAATGTAAAGATTGTGAATATAAGATACATACTGATCAATTTATTGAAAATAAAAAAGATTATTTTTATAAAAATATATTAGGATGTGAATCATCAGATGATATAGAATCATTAGTATTAGAATATATTAAAGGATTCTTTTGGACAATAGATTTTTATTTTAATAAAGTAAATAGACAAGTAAATATTAATAATATATGCACGTGGAGTTATGCATTTAATCATACACCTTATTTATCAGAAATAAATAATGTTTTTGAAATATATGATGATAATAGTACATTAAATAAAATTTTTTATCAAATACATGATACAAATAGTTTTTACTATGTTAAACCATCAGAGTTTATGAATACACTTGAACAATATTTATATATCACACCAAAAGTAGCTCATTCAAATATACCTGAAATATATAAACAAGCAACTGAAGATGATAATTTATTTCCAAATATTGATGATATAGCAGAAAGAGTTTTAAATGGAGAATCTAATCTAATAGAAACATATAATTCAAAACATTTAGGTAAGGCAAATATAGTAAAATTAAAAAAATGTAATTTCAATTATTTTATGAATAAAATAATTGGTTTGAGAAATAAGATTAATTATGATTAAAATAAGTTTGATAAGTATTAAGTTAATGTTTATCAATGTTTATCAAATATAGATAGAGTGGTAATAGATGTTGGTGTTACAGTAGATTCAGTTGCAATAAATTGTGTTTTAACAGCATATTTGTATAGAATATATAATATTAAAAATACAATACCAAAAAATATAATTTTATGCATAAATTTAACCATTGATCCTTTTTTCTTTCTACAGTCTTTAACTACATCAACGTCAACATTAGTATTAGTATTCGCATATATAACTTGTTGAGGTTGTTCTTCTCCTTTTGCTGGTTTTTTATCAACAATAACTACATCACTGCGTTTAACTAAATCATAAATAGATTTATCTGAAAGATCTACTTGCATTATAATATAATAAAAATAGAAATTATTATTAAAAATAACTAAATTATATTATTATTTGTATTTTTTTTAGTAAACTAATATATATTTATGGTTAAAAAATTATATTGTGGTGTTGATGAATTAAATGAAAATCAGCGTCGTGGTACAGCCAAAGAATGTGCTGAAATAAAACAAATCAGATATTACGGATTAAAAAAAGTATCAAAAGAAATAGCTGATGAGTATAAAGGTATACCAGTTGAATCAGAATCTAAAGAGCGTAGATTAGTTAAAATTATGGGAGGTCTTAAAGGAAAAATAGCAGCTCTTAAAGAAGAAATTAGTGATTACAAAGATGAAGACGATTATAAAAAGAATAAACATCATCAAGAAATAGTTAAAAATCGTGAAGAAAAATTAAAAAAAGCTAAAGAAGAATTATCTAAAGTTGTTAAAAAAATAAAAGATTTTAGAGAAAAGCAAAAAAATCAAGAAACTAAACCAAAAAAGAAAAAAACAAAGAAAGATTAGCCTTCATTACTAAAAGATAATAGTTCTCTAAATTGATTATCGTGGATAGATAATAATTTATCTACTGCTTGCATATAACCATCAATTTGTTCTTCTTTAGTTTTATCAGTAGAATTTAATTTTTCAAAACATTTTTCATATAGATCACATATTTGTTTTAATTTATCACCATTCCATAGTAATTTAATTTTATCATAATCTAAGAAATTTCTATTTTCTGATTCATTAATGCATCTTGGTAATCTTGATGTATTATAAGTACCATCAATACTATCGTGAATTATATTAATATAATATTGTATCGTTGTAACAACATTTGTTGGTATTGGTCCAGTATAATAAGTATGTTGTAATCTATCAAATGCCATGCATAAGAAATTACACATTTTTTCAAGACATTCCCAAAATTTTTTTTTATCATTATTATCAAAATCAAATGCATCTTTGTTTATTTTTGTATTATCTAGTTTTTGTGCATCAGTATATTTTGGATTAAGAGGTATAATATACCATTCTATAACTCGAACTATAATATTATATAAAAGACTAATATTTTCACGATTATCACCATTCCAATAACGATCTAACCATTGAAATGTATTTGTTTCTTGTATTTTGATAGCATGATTATTTATACCAATTTTTGTATTTAATGGTTTAAATGTTAAAGAAACTATGTGACATATTGATCCAATTGGATCAAGTAGTTGTTTTTTATTTGTAGAAGTCATTATAATATATAAATAATATATTATTTAAATGTTTATAACTCGATTTCAATTTTATTTTTATGTATATTATAATTTAAAGCTGTATCATTTGTTAAATAAGTAGATTTATATTTAATTACTGAATTAATAATAGTAAAACGAGGTATATTATTTATTAAACTTACATTAATAGTAAATTTACCACAAATTAAATTATTATTGTTTATACCAGGAAAATATCTATATACTTCATTACTATTTTCTACTTTTGATAATTGATATTCTTTCATACATGATTTTTTAGATGGAATTAAAGTTACTTGCGATATTCCATTAATAAAATATAATCTAACATAAGTATTTTCACGATCACTACTTTTATTTTTATCACAATCATCTTCACAATCATCTTCATTTTCAATAATAGTTTCTAAATGTGTATTATTTTTAATCATCTCTTTTACAGAATTAAAAATTTTTAATAATTCTGGATTATCTGAATAAAATTTAAATTTATTACTATTACTCTTTCTATTAGATTTATAACCTGTTATATTAATATAATCTGTTAAAAAATTAAATTGTTTAGTAATACTATCTCCATAATTATATAGTATATGTGTTAAATTATAATTTTCATATTGTTTATTATCTCCAAAAGTTACTTTATCACTCTTAAAGTCTGTGTGGTTAATACAGAACATGCTTATTGTATAAGTTATTTTAATTATAATTTATTACTTATTTAGTTATAATTATTCAACTTTTTTAAAAGTTAACTTCACATAAATCATAAAATGATTTAATATTACCTTGTTTATATTTTCTGAATAATTTAGATACAGTTATAACCCATACAACAATAATAACTGGATATAATATGTGATTAATACTTTTATTATTTTTTTTAAAATCATATATTGGTTCAATAATTTTACATGTAAAACATTCTCTAATTGCAACTTCTTCATTTTTATGTATCTTTTTTCTTATTTTTTTTTCAATTAGAGTTAAAGAACATATATTATTATTAGAAATCCAATGTGATAATAAAAGAGGCATAGCTACAGAGTGGAGAAATAATAATCCAGTAATACCAGTAAATGGTACTATTAAAGTAAATAATACAACAAATATATGACAACCTTGTATTATTCTTAATTTTAATTGATCAATTATATGACTCATTATAATTTTATAATATAATATTATATTATACAAAAAATATGGTTAATGTTGTGGAAAAATATATTGAAATAAAAAAACAATTAATTATATTAATTTCTGGATTTTCTGGGTCAGGTAAAACTTTACTAGCAAAAAATATAGAAGAAGATTTTAAATTAGAATTTATTAATCTAAATAATTATTTAATTAAAGATTATAATAAAGTTGTTGATTTAGGTCATGATATTAAAGTTGTTGATTGGGATAATCCAGATGCAATTGATTGGGATAAGTTTAATAAAAAAGTAATGTCTGTTCAAAATAAAGGTGTAGTTATCAGTGGTTTTGGTTTTCCAACAGATAAAATTAAATTTTCACCTGATTTTCATATATATTTAAAAATATCAAAAGATAAATTAATTAAGAATAGACAAGAATATCTTGAAGAACATAAGGATGATCCTCTAAATGATATTAAAGATACTAAGACACAATTATTAATTTTAAATAATTTATCATATAAACATTATCTAGATAATAAAACAAAATCTAATTATACTTATCAATTAGATACTAGCGAATTAACTCCAGATACAACATATGATAAAATATTTGATTATATTATTGAAAATGTAGAAAAGTATATTTATAAGAAATACAAATAATTTATTTAACCCCAAGTAATTCAGTAAATAATATATTTATATCATCAATTAATTTTTTCATGTCTTGTGTTTGAACAAATTCTGCTTTATTATTTAAATCAGTAATTTTTTGTGAAACTTCTTTAAATTCTTCAGAAAGTTTATTGACTTGTTTATCATATAAATTCATAAAAAAGATGTAACGTTCTAATTGTTGTTTAACTGTATTATTCATATAAGATGGTTGTGTTTTATATTGTTGTAACGTTTCTTGAAATTTTTTTAATACTGCATCAAAGTCTGGTGCACCTCCACTCATATTAATAACTTTATCATTATAGTAATCTACAGATAAATCATTAATATTCAATGAATATAAATTTATATTATTATATAGATTTAATAAATATTTTTTTAACATATATAATATATATATATATAAATGAGTGAAAATATTGGAATTTTATTACATAAATTAACCAAGTATCAAACACTTTTAGGAAATGCTCCATCTAATAAAAAAAATTTATATCAACAAAAAATTCAAGAATATTCAAATAAATTAAATAAAATGGGAGTTGATAATTCTAATATTCAAGGTATGAATGTTTTATTTGGTGGTGAAACACCAGAAGAAAAATTAGCAAAACTTAGAGAAACACTCTTAGCAAATAGAGCTGCTGCTGCTGCAAGATATACAGGTTTACAATCAGCAAATACCGAAGCTAGTGAATCAGCAAAACAACAAGCTCGTAAATTAATTGCTGATGTTAATGAATGCAGAAAATCAAGCAAAGAATTAACAGCTAGAAATGAAGAACTTGGTCAACAAATTCAAAAACAAGAAGAAAGATTACAAGCATTAGCTAAGGCAGTTGATGAATTTGCTGAATTAATCAATGCTGCACCAACCATGGACTATGGTGAACAAGTTCCATCTGGTCCAGTATATAACGATGTATTTGTTAATATGTATATAGAAAATATTAAATCAAATAGTTCACCAGAAAATATTAAAGATGTAGTAAAAGACATTAAACAAACAGTTGTAATTGGAGCATTATCTGATGATGAAAAGGTTTCCTTTATGAAAGAAACATTAACAAGAGAATTAAGTTCTGATGTTGAATTAGCTAATAAAGTAATGGCTGAATTTACTGATGGTAAATATACAACACTTGCAGCTGCTCCAGGATCATCATCTGGTACTGCTTCAAGAGCTGCATCTGGTTTATCTTCTGGTACTGCTTCAAGAGCTGCATCTGGTTTATCATCTGGTACCGCTTCAAGAGCTGCATCTGGTTCATCATCTGGCATGGCTTCAAGATTAGGGGAATCACCTGTTAAATTATTACCAGTTGGTAGTAGCACTGGCAATGGCGCTGGTAGTGGCTCCACCAGTGGCAAAGCCGCTAGTGGTAGAGCCAGTGGTAAAGGCAATCCTTCAGTAACAGATGAAGACGAAGATTTTACAGAATAATAATTTTAAATTTTTTTAATTAAATTACTTTATAATATTATATTATATTATAAAATGCTTATCAAAGAAGATTCGGTAATATTAAATTATATAAATAAATATGGTATTGTTGAACAAGATACTACTAATATTAATAAATTATTAAAAGAAGAATATATAATATCATTAATTAATAAATTATATGATCATGTAGAATTAAAAAATAAAAAAATAGAAAAAAAAATTCAACAATTTGAAATTATAGACGAATATCAATTACCAATGCCAAGTTCTAAACCTGCACCTGTACCAGTTACTAAAGATTTAGAATCAATCAAAAAGAACATAAGAGAAATTATAGATATAATAAATGATACTGAAAAAATATATACTAGACTTTATAATTTAGAATTAGGATTAATATTTTTAATAAATTTTGATAAAACAAGTCCTAATTATCCGATATATACTGATTTATATAAAACAGAAGTAGAAAAAGATAATTATTTACTAGATTTTTTTAGAATTGTATTTAAAGATATAATAGAAAAAGATAAAAAAAAATATACACCACTTAAATATGAAAAATTTACATTAGATTTAGATAACTTAACATTAGAACAATTAAATGAAATAACAAGATTATTAATAGAAAAAGAAAAAACATTAAAAGATGCTATTGCTAATATATTAACATTAAGTGATACTATTAATATTCAAGATACATTAAATCAACAAAATGATGATGATAGTGAAGTAGAAGAAACAAGTTTAACAAATAGATTATTAGATTCTGCATTAAAAGTACCAATAGTAAATAAAACATTAACATCTTTATCAACCGAATTAACATCCGCATTATCATCAACAAGACCTGTTGTTAATAAAGCATTAGATCGTGCATTAGATGTACCAATAGTAAATGAAGCTATTACAACTTTATCAAATGTAGCTAAAAAAACATTTACAAATAATAATGAAGATAAAGAAATGAAACAGGTTTTATTAGAAGATGACGATGATGATGATGATACATATGGTTATAGAGTATTAGATAATAGATCACTATTTTTACCTGTAGCAAAACCAGTAGATCCTAAATATAATCCATTAGCTAAAGATGTGTTATTCGGTGGTACAAATGTATACGAGACTATTAATAAATTATCTGTTTTAAATACTTATGTAGATAAATTAACATCATTATCTTTAGAATATGAAATACCAAGTGGTATAAATTTAGAATTTGATGAAATAAGAAAAATTATAAATAGTTTAAAAATAAAATTAGAATTACAAGCACATGAAAATAATACTCCAATACAAGATGATAAAAAATTTAAAAAAATAGAATTTAATTTATTTGAAGATATACCAGATTATACAAGAATGAAATTTGGTGACAAGTTTATAACAAATCCATTAAATCCATCTTTACCTCGTGACGATATTGCTATTAAAAATATTTATGAAATTCTACAAGTAATAAATGCTAAAAAAATATATTTTGATGAAAAAATAGCAAATATATCATCAATAATAGCAAATATAAATATTTTTGATGAAAAAATAAAATTATATATTGATAAAGAAATAGATAATTCTAAAGGATTAAAGTTTACTTTTTCAGACATTGGTGAAAAAAAAGATATTGCTGATAATAAGAAAAAAATAGAAGAAGTTATTAAAGAATATACACAAGAATTAGAAAAAGAAAAATTAAACTTACCTTTATTACAAACACAAGAATTTATAGATTATTTAGTATTAAAAAATAATTACAAACCTGTAGCAGATTTTAATGATGATGTATTAGAAATTAAAAATTTAATAGCTCAAGGTTTAGAACCAGGAACACCTGTAGTAGATAGTAATGGTAATATAATAGATAAAATTAAAAATTATTTAGATAAAGTATTTTTAGTTAGAGATATAAACTATCCAGAAGGATTTTTTCTAAATGATGATAATTATAGTAATTTCGAACAATTATTTAATCTATTTGAAGCTTTCAAAAATAAAACTGGAAATTTACAAAGATCACAAGTAGGACCATTAATATCAAAAAGTGGTTTAGATAGTGCAGCTTTTATGAGAGTATTTACTAAATTTCAAAAAAATAGTGTAGGTGATGATAGTAAAGATTATAAACCAATCGCTACAAAATTAAGTATTTTAATACCAAAATATAAAAAAGATAAGGTGGATATATCTAAAATAACGTCTGTTGAAACAGCTAACCCAATCTTTTTAGATAAATTTAATAGTATTAAAGATACATTTGATTTTACAGATATACCTAAAAGTATAGCTAGTATGATAGAAAATATTAATATAAAAATAAAAGAAAATGAAGAAAATATAGTTATAAATAAAAAAAAAATAGAAGAATTAACAACATCATTATCAAGTTATAAAGATATTAAATATGAAACTTTATTAAAAATAAATGATAGTATTTTTGATACAAAAGTAGAATTATTACATAACAAAATAAAAGAAATAAATAAAAAAATTACAGCAGTATTTAAATTAAAAGATGGTACAGAACCAACTACTATAATAGAAGGTAAAATTCCAATGTCAGGTAAAAATATTAATAAAAATTGGTTTTCTAAATTAGATACAGTACCAGTAACTGATATATCGCCATCGATTAGTGGTGGTGCTAATTTTAGACAAAATTTAGATAATTTATTACAGATTAATGATTTAAATAATGAAATGAAATTATTAATACTTAAAGCAGAAAAATATAAATCATATGCAAGTGATTTATTGGATAAATATGTTAGTTTGATTAAACAATTACAAGAAATAGTAATTTATGTATATTATAAATTAACAGCATTAAAAGATATTAATATAGGTAGAAGTAAAATTAAAAGACAATTTAATCAAGAAAGTTTAAATATTTTATTAAATAATATAAAAAATATTAATAGAAAGAACTTTGGTTTATTAAAAGAGGTATATATTAATGTAATAGAAAATATATTATCACAACAAAAAACTAAAGAATTAGAAAAGAAAGAATATAAATTTGTTGTTTTTAATATTAGTAATATTAATTCATTGATTAATTTATTTGTATTAACACATATTGAAAATAATGTTAGTACTTTTTAAAGTTTATAAAGTTATATTTTTTAATTTTTTTTTAATATATAATAAATATATACTATGGCAAATTATAAAACTTTGATATACGATATGATTAATAAATACAAAGAAGAATTAAATAATAATGTATTATCTGTAGAAAAGAAAAAAGAATATATAAATAATAAGATTCAAAATATAGTTAATAATGATAAAACTATTTTAAATAAATATTATTTAAATGAGTTTGAAAATCAAATAGGAGGGGCTGATAGTAATACTAAAAAATTTAGTAAAGAAACTATAGATAAATTAGATGCATTAAATAAATTATTTACTGAATTAGCTGAAATAGATACAACAAAATTAGCACAAAATAATGAAACTTTACAAAGAAAAACAAATGAAATATTGGAATTAATTGACCAAATATCATCTAAAAGTGGAGTTAATCCAAAAGATATGCTTTATAAATTACCACAATATTTAAATACAGTTCATGTTGATTTAAAATCATATGATAAAGGATTAGAAGTATATCCAAAATTAGTTAGTATGTATGCACCATTAAAAGAACAAATACCAAATCTATTAAATTCTTCTGCATTAGAAGAAATGTTAAAACAATTTAAAAAACGTTTTGAAGATATTAAAAGTAAACCATCTGATGCAACTGTTGAACAAGATTTATTATCAATAAAAGGAGAATTAGATAAATCTATTGAAGATTTAAATAGTATGAAGAAAAAAATGAAGAATGTTAATAAACAATTAGTTAAAAGAATTAGTTTATTTGAATCATCTTTAGTTGTTCCTGTTGATCGTAGAAAACTTAATTTTGTAAATTCTGTAGAAGAATTTATTAAAGATTTTAATACTTATTGTACAACTAAACCAGATGTTGATAAAGATTTAAAAAGTTTACATGGAAAATATATTGATTTATCACAAAAGTCTTTATTAAAAGCAGGTAAAGAACTTTTTGATTTTATTACCGAATATAATAAAGTTATCAAAAAAGTTACTGATTTAGTTATACCAAATACTGATAAAAAATTACCATCACAAAGATATAATGGTACAGATACAAAACCAATTGCTAATAATATGATTAATACACCAGATGATATAAATGCTCTTACTCCAGCTATTAAAAATTTATTAAAAATTAAATTAGGAGAAGATTTTGATGGTAAAGAAATTAAAAGTGCTGAACTAGATAAAATTTATAAACCAACATTTTCAGGTGGTGCTGTAACAGAAATAGAACAAGTATTAAGTAACTTATCATCTATTTCTAGTGAATATAGACAAGAATATGTTATTTATGTTAGAAATACAGAAAAATATAATAAATACTCAATTTATGATGTATCACATTCCATTTATTTATTATCTATATTATCAAACTCTTTATTTGTTAAATCAGGCTACCAAGTTTATAAATATATTGGTCGTGGTATGATTAACTTTTATAAGAGAATTATAGAAAGTATTTATAAAGATTTAAAATTAAAAGGAGCTGATTTACCAGATGAAACACAAAGAGTTATTATTGCAGAAATAAGAAAGAAATATTTCTTAACAGTAGTAAGATTAAAAAGCTTTTTAGAAAATCTTGCACAATTATTATCACCAAAAGATATTATAGATATAGATTTATGTGCTGAAGATGTTCTTGAAAATTTTATGATATTAAATCATTTTAAAATTATTTTAGAAAAATACAATGAATCTAGAATGAATAAATTAACTATCTATGGTAGAGTTAATGATATCATGGCTAGTCCAAAAACATCTTTAGATTTACCAATAAATCCTGCTTATAATATTTATGATAAATTAGATGAACCAACATTTACATCATTAAAATCCAATGAAGAATATAAAAAAGCACTTAAATTTTCAATTGATAACAAGTTATTTATATCAGATTATGATAGAAGAAATATTTATGCTGGTTATTTCATTACAAGATCATCACAAGCAGATAAATTATTTAATCCGGAAACAAATGCTCTTTTAAATAAAGAATTAAGACAATTCCCTGTAATGTTAAATGGTATTGGAAAATCATACGATCCAAATGTATTAAATATATATGATCAACAAGTATATGATGTTTATAATACAATTAAAGAAAAGTATACTTCTCAATTATCTCTTGTAGATAAAATAGAAGAATTAGAAAAATATAAAAAAATAGATGTTGCTGCTATTATAGAAGATAAATTTAATAAAGTCAAAGAAATTAATACAAATATATCAAATCTTAATCAAACTATTAGTGAATTAGAGGGTGAAATTAGTGATGTTTTGGGTCAAATAGATGACATCGTATCAGATGAAACAACTGATAAAACTATAAGAAAAGCAAATGTAAATAGTTTAATTACTGATAATAAAGAATTAAATCAAAAATTAGCTGATAGTAGAAAGTTATTAGAAACACCAACTTATAACAAAGAATTAGCAGATAAACTTAATAATGATATTAAGAATTTACAATTAACCATTAAATTAGCATTAGAATATTTATACGCTATAAATCCAGAAGTTAGTGAAAAATTATTATGGGTAAGAAACTTTACTTGTGATGCTCAAAAAACTTGTGAAGTAAAAACAGAAGATTTATCAGCTTATGAAGAAGCTTCACCAGAAGATCCAAAGAAATGTGAAATTAAAAATAAAAAAGAAGTACCATTACTTAATAGTTATAAGTTTACTGAAGTATTTGATACGCAAAACTTTCCAAATAACTCTGACATGGCGGCATATATGTGTCTTAACTCTAGATTAACAGGCGGTAATGGTGTATGTTTAATTACATATGGTTATTCGGGTACAGGTAAATCGTATACTCTTTTTGGTAAACCAGGTTTAGATGGTTTATTACAAGGTACATTAAATAAATTAGATGGTTTAGATAAAATCTATTTTAGATTATTTGAAATTTATGGCAAAGGTTTACCATATAATGATTACTGGACTGAAGAAGTTAATAATAAAAATAAAACTAAATTAGATAAAATTTACAATTATTTATATGCTTACAAATTATCATACAATCCATCATCTGTAGATAAGATTAGTGTTAATAAACCAAATGTCAAATATGGTACTACTCCAGAAAGTATGGAATGTGCTGTAGAATTATATGGTGATCAAATTAAAGAATATATTAATAAAATAGATGATTTACGTAAGGGTAAAGATGCAACTTATAGAGCAGTAGATAGAAGAGAACCAACAAGTGATAGTAAATATGATTTACTTGAATATTTAGAATTAAGTGGTGATATATATCAAACAGTATTTCAAAAATTTAAGAATTTTACAGATAAAATAGAACAAATGAGAATTAATACACAAAGAGTTAGAGAAACACCAAACAATAAAGTCAGTTCTCGTTCAATTTTAGTATATGACTTTGTATTAATGATTAATATAGATGGAAAGAAAACACCAGTTAGCTTTTTAATTATTGATTTACCAGGTAGAGAAGAAATTGCACCAACTTTTATTAATAAATATACTGATTTACAAACTAATCCAATATTATATAATATTATCAAGAATGGATTTACAACAGATACAAGATATCCAGAACATAGAAAATTATTAAGAGATGCAACTGGAAATACAAATAGCGATACTTATATGAAAGAATTAAGAACAATGTTAGCTGCATTTACTTTAAATCCACTAGCAGTACCTATATATTCCTGTGAAATAATTGAGAAATATATTAAAGATAATTACAAAACAGGTAAAAATATTAAAGATATATTAGATAAAAAAATATTAAGAAAATATACATTAAGAGGTGAACTTAATGGTCAATTTTCTGGCAATGATTTAACATTTGAAAAAGAGATAAGTATTTATGATGAATTTTATGATACAAATTTTTCTGAAAAAATTAAATTAACTGATAGTAACTTTTTTAATGCAACAAATAATAGAGGTGAATCAACAGGTATAAATAGTGTAAATGACATACATAATGTTTATTTTATAACTAAACACTTTTTTAATTCTGGTTTAGCTTGGAATACATTTAATAATTTATTATACATGGATGATAATGGTAATATTGGTATACATAAAATAATTTCTAAAGGTGAAAAAACTAAACAAGAAAAACCAACTAGAACATATGGTGCAGCCGCTGTTCCAGAATCATCTGGTTCATATGATGATCCAATAGAGGCAGTTGCAAAATGGAATGAAAATCATAACAATGATGTTAAAGTAAAACATATTAAGAAAAAGAGAGATGTTAAATTTGTATCACCTGCAAAAATAGCTGTACCAACAACATATAGATATGCATATGGTTTAGAAAATGATAAATATAATGGTAGACAAATTAAAACATTATTTTTTATGCACTTTCTAAAAAGATTATTTGATTTACAAAGATATGATATAGTTAGTGATATATTTAAAGAAATAGTTGATGAAAAGATAAATTATTTTATAAATGAACATATTAAAAAATCAACTAATGAAGAATGTCAAAAAATAGTATTAGATTTAATAGATAATAACTTTAAGAGAGAAGCTCTTAGAGATAAATTTTTAAATAAAGATGGTACAGTTATAACAATTAAAAATGGTTCTGCTGATAATAGAATGGATAGATCTTATAATGTTATTCAACCAGATTTATCATATGAAGAAGATGTACAAGTATCTACTAATATAGTTGAGTATTTATTTGAAGCTATTAAATATGATTTTTACACTACTGGATTTGAAGGTGTATATATCAATGAAAATATTATTGGTTTAATTAAATATTTAGGTAAAGATGGTAAACCTAAAAAAGATAACGATGGCAAAGATATATTAGGTAGTGATGGTAAACCAGAAATGTTTTATTTAATACAAAATCCAGTAGACAGAAGTATGATAGAAATAGTACCACAAGATAAAAAATATACTTTTGAATACGGTTATAGAATTGGTAAAATGATTCAAGTATCCAGAATGAATTTTGAAGGTAAATTAAAAGAAATCAATATTGCTAGTGATAACATAGCAGACTATGGTGCATTAGCAAATATTCAAATCGATCCAACTAGTGGAGAAGTTAATAAACAAGATTGGCGTGTTGGATTTAATGAAAGAAAAAAATTAAAAGCAGGTGGTACTATAGTTGCATTCATGGAACCTAAATATACTAAATATGATAAAAATAAGAAAATGAAAATATTTGATATCAGTAGTGATAATTATATTAATCAACTATTTACAAAAAATAATACACTTACAAATGATAGTAAAGAACAACTACAACGTTATACAGGTTATACTGAATTAAAACCAGGGGTAATAGCAGAAGACAATTTTCCACCAGTTCCTGATTATGGTGATTATTTCTATGATAGTAGTGCATTAGAAGAAGTATATTCTAAAACAATAGAAAGATATAAATCATCAAAAATATTTTGTATTGATGAACCAATTATTAAATCAATTCTTGAACCATATTTAGATATTATCAATGACTTTAAGATCTTTTACTTATTTGGTAATTACACTAAAGCAACAAGAGAATTAAAATGTGCACAACAATACGAACTATTAGAAACAACAAATAACTTTATTGAAGCTATTACTAGATAAATAAATATTTTATAATAATATATTATAATGAATAATATATTATACAATAATATTAAAGAAGTTTTATTAAATAAATATAATATAATACAAAATATTAATATAGAAGGTGGTGGTTTTAAACCATTTGATATATCAACTGAAGTAGCATCAACAACATTAAGTAAATTTAAAGATTTTGATAATATTGGTGAAATACCAGATAAATTAGCAGAATATAAAAAAAGACTTGAGTATTTAATTGGAAAAGTTGATGATAAAATAAAATTATATAATGATGGTCAAATAGAAGATAAAATTAAAATAGGTAAATATATAAGTGATTTAGTTCAAAATCCAAAATTTAAATCAATTTTAGATAAATATAATGCTAATATTGCAACAGATGTATGGAATGGAGAAAGAATAAATAAAGAAATATATGCACAAGATGAATTAGAATTAAATAATATATATTTAAAATCAGCAAAAGAAGATTTAGTTGATTTTAACAGACAATTATTATTATTATTTAATCCATATATTGAAAATTTTGATAGTATTAATAAAGCAGAAAAAAAAGATCAAACTAGATTACTTAATGATAATTTAGTACAAGAAATAGCAAAATTAGAAGAGTTAATTAATATTGCAAATGAGTTTAATAATTATATTGATAATAAAAGAAAAGTAATAGATGATATAATAAAAGTAGAATATCAAGTGAGTGATATTACTTTTATTGATAATACTGATAAAACTATTCCAGAATCTGATTATATAAAAGAATTAAAAGAAGCTTCTGTTCCAGAAGAATCTAAATTAGATTTAAAAGCATTAAATGAAATAGAAATAATAATAAATAACTCTATTGAAAGAATGCAAGTTGATGACGAAATGAAAAAATTAAGAGATTTTAATATTATTAATCAAACAGATGATTTAAATAAATTATTAGATATATCAGACGTAGTAATAGTTAATCAAAGTAATACAACTACTACACAATCTGGTGGTGTAGATGATTCTAAATTTACAACTCCATATATTATTACTGAAGAAACAAATAAAAATTTATTTAAATTATTAAAATTATTTGAAAAATTATGTTCATTAATAGAAAATGTTATAGACGATAGTAAATATTTAAAAGAATTAAAATATAGATATAATTTTCATATAGCTTTCTTATTTGGAATAATTAGACAATCTGCTAGCAAAGATACTATGATCATATATAACTATCTTACAAAAGATAAAGTAAAATTATATATAAATGTATTAACACAAATAATGAATAGTTTTTCAACTATAGTAAAATCAGATAATAATACAGAATATAAAAATACTATTTACCTTAATAAATATCATTATTTAAATATAGAAAAAATAATTAATGTATTAACATTTATTTTAACTCATTTTCCATCAGACAATCACATAGTTAATATTAATGATTGTAAAGATAAAATATTAAATGATTTAACTATTTTTAATCATTTTAGAAGTATATTAATTAATTATGTAAATAGTGATGAAGGTAAAAAAATTACTGGATTAGAAAATAGCAATAATTTATAATATTATTTTTTTAGCATCCGGATATATTTTTAATGCTTTATAATATAAAATAGGCATAATAAAAGAATCTTTTTCTATTATTTTATTTTCATAATTTAAAATATAATTATCATAACCTGATTTTTTATTATCATATCCCTTTGTTTCCATATTTGTAGAATCTTTACCAATTAATAATGTTATTTTACGTTTTCCTTTTTCTGATAAATATTGAATTATATGAATTAATGTTTTAGGATGATATGTTTCTGTTTCCGATGAAACGATTTCTTGATCATATTCGTCTAATCTATTAGTAAGATAATTTTTATTAATAATATATTTATTTGTCTTTTTATCTGGAATTAGATATTTTATATCATAATAATCTACTAATGAGTTTCTTAATGTTTGAATTGATATTTGATATCTTTTATTTATTTCTAAATTATTATCTAAATCAACAGATACATTAAAATCTATTGGTATTAATGATTTTTCTTGATTTTCTAAAATTAATTTTTCTCCATCATAATATTTTGATTTTAATTTACCATCAAATACACACGATCTTAATGTTCTTGGACATACAACTATAGATACATCCTTTATCTTATCTTCTGTATACATTTTTGTCCATATAATTGGTGTTTTTAATAATTGATCAAAATCAATTATAATCCATTCATTTGAATTATTAAAACATAATACAGGATCTGTTAATGCAATATTATTAGGAGGATCTGTTTGTATAGTATATTCACTTAATATAGGATAATCTATTTCATCCATTTATAATATATATATTAACTTGTGTTTAAAAATTTAATAAAAAATTGAATTTTATATTGAAACCATATATAAATACATTACAATACAAATAAATAATAGATATGTCTTATGAAGATTTAGTTGTATTTGAAAATGAACTTAATGATGATATTCCTCCAGAATATCTTAATGATTATTATAATAATCAGATATTAAAGCAATCTAAACAAAAGCAAAATTTAAATTATGATCTTCCTCTAGAATATGGTAATACCGTAAACGAATATAATGTAAAATCATTATATGATTATAATGATGAAGAAAATATATATGATATTAATAGTAATAACATAAATTCATTAAAAACAACTTCATATAATATTCAATCAAAAGAATCTGATTTTAAAATTTGTGAGGAACTATTTCAAACAAATAGACATGATGAGATTTTTAACGATTTAATGAAAATTTATGAAAATCCAAATGAAAAAAAAGCAGAATTTTCACAAATCACTTTTAAACTAGATATGTTACCAGTAGGATTAATACGCTTTAATCATTTAACAGAATTAGTTGTTAAAAAATGTGATTTATCTGAATTAAATGTATTACCACCAAATATTGAAAAAATTGTATTTAATAATTGTGGATTAAAAATTATTTCATGTCAACAATTTCCAAACAGTTTAAATTTTATTGATTTGTGTAATAACGAAATTGAACTATTTACAGATATTAAAAAAAGTATTACACACTTATATTTAGACAATAATAGTCTACAATATATTCACGATATACCAGAAGATTCACAATTAAAGGTATTATCTTTAAAAAATAATTTAATTAAAACAGTTGATTTTCTTGTAGATGTTAATCTTATTGAATTATATTTAAATAATAATTCTATTGAAAATATAGAAATTTTAAGTAATACAATTGAAATACTTGATCTTTCAAAAAATAATATTTTTAGTATTACAGTCTT
>JACCEB011185793.1_pt1 | contig 20785 bp, 22 predicted proteins | sample 7454761 | NCBI WGS metagenome assembly JACCEB01 (sample SAMN15323454, study PRJNA562643) | freshwater metagenome | isolation source: river surface water | place: USA:Blue River Watershed | collected 2017-08-18 | reverse complement strand
TAAGTCAATGATATCTCCACCCAAACGTAATCGAAGGTTCTCAAAGAGACCTTGCTTGAGTTCTTCTAAGTTGTAGTTGGTTGGGGTTGATAAAATATTGGTCGCCATAGTCTATTCCTGTTTGAAGTATTTATCAGGAATAGACTATGCTTTTACCAATTAAATATCGTTGATTACTCGGTTCTCTGAATAATGTGCATCAAACTTGCCGCCTGGATAACGTGCTTCAAGTTTGCCTACGTTTTCAGCAAGTACTTCGTTAGGATCAAGACCTAATGCGTTACAAGCGTTAACCCAGTACCATGCAATATCACCAAGTTCACGCTTCATATGATAGATATTATCTTCGTTTAGGGGCTTGCCCTGAAAGAAAATCTTTTTAACAATTTCTTGAAATTCTCCACCTTCACTACCAAGCCCTGTACTTGCAGTCATAAGCAATGCAAGATTGACATTAGTGTTAGCATCAAGTTCCTTAAGACGGTCAATAAGTGCATTTAGGTCCTTACTAGGTTCACTGCATACAGTGAGAACGAAATCGGCGTATTTGTTTAAATCAATTTTATTAGACATTTGGATCCTCTAGGTTATGTTGTTTAATGTGGTTTAATAAGTGGTCTGCATACTTCCAATGTGGTTCTTCACTGTGATGGAAATACTGTGCTTTCAGATTCTTGTATCCCATTGCGGCATACTTGTAATAGAAAGGCTCTTCATTGTTGTCAAAATCAAGATAACGTTTACTGTCAATCTGATCAAGATAAAATTTTATGTGATGGTTATTCTTTGTGAATTGATATAATGTATTCACTAGTAGATAAGGAATCTTTTTTAGTTTGAATAGATATTGTAACTGTAGTGCGTAGTTTGCACTTAGAATTTCTAAAAAGATTTCATCATGTATAATGAAATCCATGTATCGGTCATAGATATCACGCTCGTCACGATTGCCAGGCTTGTTACCATGTTGAATTTGTAAAAAGTCAACGGATGTTTCGCTTACCCAATCAGCATTTGGATTTTGTTCTCCATACCAAGTTGGACGATGAAAGGGTGCTTCCATACGTGAACTATTTGCCCATCCTACTAGAATAAACAAATCCATTGTTTCTTCATCATAGAATTTGTCTAACCATTCAATAATACTGCGAGTGATTGCACCATTGGACACTCCGCGCATTGCAATATTAATTGGACGTCTATCTAATCTTTGTGCTAATTGATTTCCAAAACTATGTTGACGATTGTATTCACTGTCCGGTGTCCCGTCGATTTCCGATCCTGCAGGGTCACTGCCACCTGCGATTAATAGAATTTTTTCTTTCATTAAAATGCTTTCAAAATAACCATATCAATGTTAAAGCGACCATTAGGTACTGCTTCGACTGCTTTGATATCCTTAAAATACTTACGTGCCGCGGGCTTGCTACCCATTAATGCCTTAATCTGTTCAGCGGGCTTACGCAATGTTTTTATACCACTTTGCTTTTTATCAAAACCGATAAGTGTATTGCCCTTTACAACTAGGCACTTGCTATACTCATCTGCGATATAGTGATGCATCTTGCGCTTTTTAGTATCGTATACCCAAGCCTCTGTTGAATTGTGCAACTTACTGGGAGGGATACTAATGATATCAATCTTTTGTGCATCATCCTTAAATACCTTACAGTACTTAAGTTTGCTAACAGTCTTTTCGACTGAAACCGGCTTACGTGCCCTTGGCTTTTTAGAAACTTGCTTGACTGAAATGTAACCATTTAGGTCAGCAATCATGCTATCAATAAACTTGATGACATTCTTGACCTGTGTCTTACTCATGAAACTATATGCTTCATTCAATTGCTCACAAGTACCTGCTTGCAACTCAATATATTCAGCACGAATATTTTCCCAATACTTAATATGAGGTGCTACGTGCTGAGGCAATACATTGCGTTCCTGAAATTCTGTCATAACTTTGATCTTAGTATCAAAGTCTTTGGGATATTTGTTCGTGTGATATTCATCAAAGAATGCGTCAAGTTCAGCCGCAGCCTCACTAGCACGTTCACGCATTACCTCTTGAATATTCCTGCGTTCAACCTTAGGGACGTTCTCTGCTTTCTTAGCAGCCTTGTCATTAGTTTTGACAAGTTCAACCAATTTATCAATATGAATGTTTACCCTTGCCTTTTGATTTTCATCAAAATTCATACCACGCAAACTCATACGTGCAAGCCAACCGATTGAAGTGTTTACTTCTCCCTCAGGTGCCTTACGTACTAGTTTAGCAACATCGGTCTTTTTGTTCTTTTCTAGATAGTCAACCAAAAACTCTTTGGCTTCTTTCGAACTATAAAATTTAGAATACCAATTAAATGCTTCTACTAGAGATTTGGGTTGCTCTGTTGCAAAATTGGGTTCAGGACCATAATACTGTGCGTCTGCGTCACGTGGACGAAGGTCTTTAACTAGACTGTTGCTTTGGGTAGCGGTTACCAAAGCCTTAGTTTTTTGCTTTGCAATTCGTGTCATGCGAGCCATTGATATCTCCGTAATTTCACAATACTTATGCAGTATACACTAAGCCCGAAATAATGTCAAGCCTTTTCCGATAAATACTTGTATGCCAAAACTATCATTATATCGCCCAAATAAGCAAAATGACTACCGATTTATGGATAGAACCATATCGGAACAGTTAACAGTTGGCGGAACCGATTTGTATATTCACAAGTATTTGGGTCCAAATAGCAATTTCCCATCAGTTGATGCTACTCAGCCTCAATATGATATTTTAGCACCTACTAATATTCAAGATTTATTATTCCTAGAAAATAGAGATAGAGTATATGATAAGAATATCTATCGATTGCGCGGGCATTATAATGTACAGAATTTAGATTTTGATTTAAGTCAGTTTGGATTATTCTTAAACAATGATATTATTTTCGTTACTGTCCATTATAATGACATGATTGATATTATTGGGCGTAAGTTAATGGTGGGTGACGTATTAGAATTACCTCACTTATTAGATTATAATCCATTAGATGAAAAGATTCCAGTTGCATTAAAACGTTTCATGCAAATCACTGATGCTAACTATGCGTCAGAAGGTTTTAGTCAAACATGGTTCCCGCATTTATGGCGTATTAAGTGTGAGCCACTTGTTAATAGTCAAGAGTTTGATGATATTCTTAAAGAACCAATTAACCAAGATAATTATTTAGGTAATTGGGATAAAGACAAAACATATCCACCTGGATATACAATTACATTTGGTGATAAGATTTACAAGTCTATCATTGAAGTACCTGCAGGAATATATCCTCCTAACGCTACATATTGGGAACTTGTACCTGATAGCGGTCTTGCTGATATTCTTTCTACATACAAGAAAAATATCGCAATCAACAATGCTCAACTTGAAGAGGCTCAAAGAATTGTACCTAAGTCAGGTTACGATACAAGCAAGTTGTACATTGTACCTACATATGGTGCATATGAAAGCAACGGTGTACCATCAGGTAAACTAAATCAGCCTGCACCGCCCGTCGGAGTCATTACTTCAAGCAACACTGGTACTGAAGTTCCAGTTGTAGGTACTGTAGTGTACATGCGCAATCCACAATACAAGAATCCTAGTGTGGGTATCAAAGTTTCTAAAGAAGCATTACAAAGCATTTGGGACATGACCGCTGACATGGATCATGTTCAGGATAAGATTGACAAATTTGTTCAAGCAAGTTTAAGTGTAGCAGTAGAAGCCCCTGAGAAAACAGATGGTGGCAGTGGCGCAGTAGAAGGTACAAAAGTACTAGCAGTACAAAGTTTAGGTGTTATCACAGGTCCATATGGTACCGCAGATAACACATATGCTACAGCAGACCAAGATCCAACACAATCCGGCTTTACCGGTACAGTAACCCCAGATATGGATTATCGTGCAGACTGTGATCCAGGATATCAATATATTGCACGTAGTAGTCCGCGAACATTTGGTTATTCAACCGGTTACTTATCAGGCGACGGTCAAGCACCCAATGGTGAACCAACTGGCGCCGGTATTAGTTTCCCACAGAATCCACAAGTTGGAGATTATTTCTTACGCATTGATTATTCACCGCAACTACTATATCGTTGGGACGGTATTATGTGGGTTCGCATTAGTGAAAACGTAAGAACTGATACTGGATTTACTAGTGCTGATACATCATTACTGTCCGGCTTTATTAATGACACTGATGAAATCTATCTAAATAACAGTGAGGAGTTAGTCCCACAGGCACAACCATTATCAAGTGTATTGCTGCCTACTCCGGATGTATTGCCTCCCCAACCATAAAGAGTTACAATGGCACAATACTTTTACGATAACCAGATCCGAAGATTCTTGATCCAATTTGCTAAGATTTTTAGCAATTGGTATGTTACCAAGGGTAAGGATCCTAATGGTAATCCTATCTATGTTCGTGTGCCTATTATGTATGGTGATAGTAGTAGACAAGCCTCGGTAATCCTTGCTAATAACAGTGCTAGTAATTTGCCAAGTGCCCCATTGATTACATATTATATTAGTGGTCTTGACTATGATCAAAAAAGAACACAAGAACCTACCTTTGTTGATAAGATCAATGTTAGACAAAGAGCATACAATGCTGATACACAAACATACGAACAAACACAAGGACAAGCATTTACTATTGAAAGATTAATGCCTGTTCCTTATACATTACGTATTACTGTAGATTTTTGGACTACTAACTATCAACAAAAACTAGAATTAATTGAACAGTTAGGTACATTATTCAATCCTGCAATGGAAATTCAGAGTACAGATAATTTTGTGGACTGGACTTCATTGACTGCGGTATTCCAAGATGGATTAACATTTACAAGTCGTAGTATTCCTCAAGGCACTGGTAACCCAATTGACGTAATGAGTTGGAAGTTTTATATGCCTATATGGATCACTACATCAAGTAAACTTAAAAAGATGGGTGTTATTCAAAAGATCATTGCTAGTATCTTTAAAGGTAAAGCATATCAGGATGTACAGGACGATGATTTACTATTAGGTACTCGTCAAAAGATTACTCCATATGGTTATAAGTTATTATTAATTGGCAATCGACTACAACTATTGCCTGACAATGAGGCATTCTATCCCCCTAATACGGATTTGAATAATCCTCCTAACCCTAATACTAGTTTGTATTGGACAAGTTTATTAAACGTGTACGGTAAAGTAAAGCCTGGTATTAGTCAGATTTGGTTGCAAAATCCATATATGGATGATGACATTGTTGGTACAATTGTACCTGATCCACTAGATGACAGATTCTTAATCTATGATATCGATCCTGATACACTACCACAAAACACATTAGATCCCGTTAACAGTGTTATTAATCCATTAATGGTCGGGCCTAATGCAGGCTTGCCAGGACCAGTAACTGGTACTAGATATCTCATCGTAGAAAATATTGGTGCTGATAATACTACTACAGTAGGATGGGGCAATTTAGTAGCCAACGCCAATGATATCATCGAATATAACGGAAGTGAATGGATAGTAAGTTTCGATTCATTGGCTTCCACTGATGTTGAATTCGTAACTAACCTAACTACAAGTATACAATATAGATATACCAACGACATGTGGATGAAATCATATGAAGGCTGGTATGAACAGGGCGACTATAGCATTGTAATTTAACATGGTAAAGCAGGCGGCAGGAGTATTCTTTTATAGTTCATCGACTAACAGATTCCTATATCTATTAAGATCAGATAAAGTAAGTCCTACTTGGAGTATTCCAGGTGGAGGTATCGAAAAAGATGAAACGTTACTTGAGGGTATAGAACGTGAATGCCGTGAAGAGATGGATTTTAATGATCCAAACATCAAATTAATTCCTATACAAAAATTTACTAATGGTGGATTTACGTACCATACGTTTTTCTGTCAAGTAGAGAATGAGTTTATTCCATTACTTAATGATGAGCATGTAGGTTATGCTTGGGTAGAACATGGTTTATATCCTAAACCATTACATCCCGGTTTATTTTCTACTGTGAATATTGATATTGTTATAGAGAAATTAGAAGCACTGATAAAATAATAGGGGCCGTAGCCCCTATTATCATATTCCTAAAACCTTACTCAGTGCAGGCCACCCTAAGGCTCCTGCTAATATACCTGCTCCCATTAGCATCCAACGCCATTTTTCTAATGCGTTAACTTTTTTGTTAACTTCATCATGCTGTTTTTTATTTTCCGATTGAAAATCTCTAATCATGTTTTGAGTATCGTCAATATGATTGTCGATATGGTCACGGAGATCCTTCAGTCCAGTTTTCAAATCATCGAATTTTTCATCTAGATTTTTATACTGGACTTGAAGGACAGCAATCTCTGTCTCATTATTTTTCTGAACAGAGAGCGCCATTTATTATGCTCCGCCGATTGTAACGATTGGGTAAGGTTGACCACCGTATGTGTTTGCCGCATAAGCAGTATTAAATGTTGAGAATGCTGGTGAAGCATTGTTAATATTATCTGTTTGTGTTGCAGTTACACCTGAATCTGCTGTGAACAATTCAGCGGTGTGATCACTTAAACTCTGTACCTTAACTGTTGAAGTATTAGCATAAGTTGCAGTGATTGTCATTGTGTTTGCGAGTAATGCAGTATTAGCAACGTTAGCAGTATAGCAAGCACCAGTTAGACCTGATGTTGTACCTGTTACTAGATACTTCTGCTTACCTTTCTGACGAACGATGAAACCTGCTTCTGGGTTACCGTATGAGAATGCACCGTCAGTTACGTTTGCTGTAGCATTGGCTGCGAATGTAGCAAATGTAGCATTAGCGTTTGCAATGTCATCTACTGTTCCAAGAATTGCACCGTCGGCTGAATAAACGATTGTACCATCTGTTAATGTGTTAGCAAGATCAGTTCCTACACCGTCAATGTTTGGACTATCGTCTGCTACTGTGATTGTACCTACACCTGCAATACCGATACAAACGTTGCAAAGAACTTGTGTACCATAAATTGCAGTATTACCACCTACTACTGAGTAAGTGTTTGCGTTTGTTGCTGGGTAACCTGTACCACCATTTGGATTGTTGAAGTATGCATCAACTGGAGCAACTGTTGCTGAAACAGTTACAGGACCAGCATTAGATAAGTCAACTGGTGTATTAGTTGGGTTAGCATTTAATGGTGTTGCTGAAACAGTGAAAGTACTGTTATTACCAGCATTAACTACTTGAAGAATCCAGTAAGTTGTACCAGCGGTAAGACCACCTGTTGTAGTGTGAATTACGAATGGCATACCTGCGATGATACCAAGATTTGTGAAGTTTGCTGACGTTGTTACAAGGTCAGTTGCGCCAGTTGTTGCAGTGATAGTAATAACTGCCTGGGCTTTAGCGATTTTTAATGGACGTCCCATTTGTTTCTCCTTTGAATTTAGTGAGTTCTAGTCACTACGCAGTGGGGACTGCATAAACTCTCCCCATGAGAGTGTACAATGTATTTATCATATATGGGCAAAAGGCGACTTAAGTCGCCTTTTGATATAATAGAATATTGATTAACCAATTAACCAATTAGTACCATCGCTCCATACAGGAACTGTATTTGCTCCACCTCCAGTGATTTGTGCGGCAAAGTTAGTTGCCGCGGCTAAGTTACTGTCGTTAACAAATGCTCTTGCACCTGCTCCTGCTGTAGCGGCAGAGCCTAATGTAGCAAATGTTACTGGAGTAAACACCAGTGCGGCGTATAATTCTTTATAGGTCAATGGCTTTGATCTAGCGGCAGCAAAAGTAATATAACCCGGGGTTCCAGCATCATCTATTCCTGCAGAGATATTTACATCGCCGGCATTGCTTGTAGTAGTTGAATCGCCGGCATTGATATTAACACTGCCTCCTCCGCCACCTAATGCTGGATCGCCATCATTAAATCCGCCGCCGCCTGCGTATAATTGTAGTTGTGATCCACTACCGGCACTTTGACCGCCAGCCACGTTTGCGTCGCCACCTACAGCACAGCCAATAGTGATAAAGCCACCATCGCCGCCACCGTTGTCCGCAGTAGCACTACCACCAGCACCTGAAACAATGCTGATATCGCCACCAGTGCCAGCAGGGTCAGTGCTGTCGGCTTGGCTGCCTCGGCCGCCATTGATTTGGATGTCACCACCTTCTCTTTCACTGCCAGGATCTTGAGTTCTACCCTGTATTACGATATTGTCAGCAGAGTATAACTCTATGTCGGCTGATGTGCCTGTGGTTCTATTGTCAATGCGTATGGTGCCAAGACCAAGAATGTTACCGGGTATAGTTAAATTACCGTTCGTATCAAAAGTCCAAGTATCTGAAGTGTCAGCAGTAATCGTAACATTACCACCACTCGTAGCAATATTAAAGTTTGATGTACCGTTAGCAAGTGGTAGTCCTGCTCCACCTCCGCCAGTGACTAAAGATAAATTGCCGTTATTATTACCGATATAAAGTTCGGGTGGATCAGTTGCTAGATTGACAACTAATTGTCCTGGACGAGCGTTGCCATCTGCCTCAGCAATAGTTTCTTGCTGATTGTATTTGCCGACAATAGCACTAGTTCCTGTAATATCGCTGTATGGTGGGGGTGGGTTAGCCATTTAAATGTAATCCTCTAAAAGTTATAACATATTTATCTTTTTTGCATAAAATACCTGATGACTTAAATACACTATGATCATTGAAACTTACGGAAATTTTTATATGGCTGACCCCAAATCGATTGGTGAAAATGAGCATAAATCCATTGAGAATTTAAAACAACGTATATTAAAGAATAGTCAATATCAATCTAATTTAATTATTAATTTAACTTGGTTTGACTGTAACAAGGCTGAAGAATTATTGCTTTGGATTAATAAACATAAAATAGAAAATTCTACTAAGATATATCTTACTGCATATGTTGATGGTGGTCATTGGTTTACTGAGATGCCTGTTTACCAAGATTTGATTAATTTGGGATGCATCATTGAATTTGACGGATTTAGTCCAACTAGTTGGAATACTTGGATTCCCAGCTGGATGCATGAATATAGTATTAGTGATGTTGCACTTAATCAAAATCCACATTACACATTTTTATCGTATAATCGAAAACCTAAATACCATAGAAAAGAATTAGTACAAAAAATTATCGATAATAATTTATTAAATTTTGGCTGGGTAACATATCAGCATGGAGAATTTAAAGAAGTTGATAATTATTCTGGAAGCACAGATCAAGAATTACATTCATCTGACTTACGTTTCAGCAGACCTGAAGATTTACGATATTTAGGTAATATGAATATTTGGAACCATTCATACTGTGTTATTGTTTCTGAAACTGAGCCAACTGACCCCTGGCAAATATCTGAAAAAACATGGAAGCCTATTATAGGAATGAGGCCTTACTTTATAAACGGTAATAGTAATATTACTAAGATTCTTAAAGAGTTAGATTTTTACACACCTGGTGACTTCTTTGATAATAAAGAGTTAGATGAAGGTAAAATAGAACCTTTAATCAACCAACTTAAAGTCTTATCGAATAAAAATTCCAGTGAGTTATATAGTCTATGGATAGAACAACAAGAAATGTTAGTTCATAATAAAAACAAGTTCAACGAACTTAAATTAAATCATTAAGTATTTCCTGTGCAACTTTAGCATGCCAATTTATTCCAGGATGACAAAGGTCCCTACCTTGCTTATCTGATAAAATATCATTTATGTTTTTATTGTTTTCTGTATTATAAAAGTTGATAGAGCGGTCTAAGCACAGTTTTTCTATAGCCAGTATATTTCTTAACTTTTGATACTTAACATTGTGTTCTGTAGCAGACCAAGTTTTATAATGATGTGACCCTTCTACCCAAGGGCCCATTAATGTTGGATCTTTATTACCATGTAAAAATATCTCGTACCTATATGGGCTAGGTGGCATAATTATAACTAGTTTAGGTTTAATTATGTCGATATAGTCAAAGCACAGTCTAAAAGCCGTATCACAAGAACCTCCGCCTACTCCTAAATTTGATGATTTCAAATTTAATCTAGTACTAACTAGGGTAGTCCAAGTGTTTTCTAAATTTACTCCAATACCTACAGTGAAACTACAACCAAGAAACATAACTGAAGGGTCTGATGTAAATTCATCACACCTAAATCCCAATGAGTTGATTTCATATGTAACTTCTTGATCTAACCATCCTAAAGATTTTAAAAGATCATTATTATTCTTTTTATTATTTAAAAAATTTTCTTGACTATCACTACCATACCAATATAGAGTTTTATCAAGTGGTTTATTCATCTATTATGAACCTGAAGTACCGGTATCAGCATGTGGCGCGCCGAGTTCTGTTACAGAGAATGCTCCAGTACTTCCTGCGACATTGATATAGGCTAAATAATTGCCTTGACCTACGATATAACTATTGTCTACTGTGTTAGCAGGAATAATTTCACATGCAGTTGTATTTGCAGTAACCGCAGAGTTTCCTACATTAATTGCAATTGCAGAAGTGGTAGTTGCAATTCTCACTTTGTCTGTTGCGATTGGTCCTATACTTGCACTTGAACCACTTGCTGTTTGAATATATGATGCCATTTATTTTATTCCTCTTAGATTCTTCCTACAGCGACTTCGATTACGCCTTCGCCACCGTTATGATCTTGTAGTGCTTTTCCGATTACAGTACCAATTAAAGGTGATTGTTCAGGTCTTGCATAACCATTGCCACCTGAAACTAACATATCACCCTTTTTAATGATACCCCTTACCTTACATGGAGTTCTACCTTGTAGTGCAATTGCCGCAAGAATACCTGGGCATGTTGCGTTCATGATATATGCTGGGTTGGTTGTAATAACACCTGCTACTCTACGTGTACCATCTGTTGCTAATGTGACTTCTTTATCACCACCAAACTCTAATACCGTACCAGGTTCATAAGTTTGATCGGCTTCGTAATATTCTGCCAAGTCAGCGTATGTTGCTTGTAATCTTGAACCGGCTGTTAATGTCCAGTTACCAGTAATTGTACCGGCTGTAGTATTTGCACCTGAACTTAATGTAGTTAATGCACCTAATGTAGTGATGTTATTTTGTGTTGCACCCATTACAGTAGTTGCTTGTGATACTGTACCACTTACGTTAGCACCCGCAACACTGTTAGCAGTAGTTGCAAATGCTACTGCTCCGGTTACGTTTGCCCCAGTTAATGATGTTAAGTTTGCACCATTACCACTGACATAAGTGAACACGCCTCCTGTGCCTGATACATTACCCGCAGACACATTCCCTGTAACTGCAAGAGAAGTCAATGTACCGACACTTGTAATATTTGGCTGAGCCGCTGTGTATACAGTTCCTGCAACTAATGCATTACCCACCTGTCCACTTACATTAGCACCAGCGACTGCGTTTGCTGTAGTTGCATAACTTACTGCTCCTGTTACGTTTGCACCAGCAATGTTAGTTAGGTTTGCACCTGACCCTGCATATAATGTAGCAGTAAGTGTGCCAGTAGTCTTGTTATATACAAGACCTGAACTACCTGCTAAAGCACCAGCATCATTAAATTGAACTTGTGTATTGACACCACCTGGTGTACTGTTACCTACACTGACACTATTAATGTTTGTTCCGCCACCTGTAACTGCGGCATAACCTGCAACCGCAGAAGTAAAGGTCATTGTCAATGCATTTGCATTCACATAACTAATTGTTGGGTAGTCATAACGACCTGTATATGAATTACCATTAGCATCGATTGCTTCTACTGTTACATATTGTCTGTTGAGATTGTGAGTAACAGTCCAAGTATTACTTGTAGAACTTTGAGTATGTAAGTAATATCCGCCATTTGGATCAGTCCAACTTAAGTTACCTGCGCCATCTGTTTGTAGAATTTGATTAGCATTACCGCCACCAATATAAACGTTACCCACATTGTTTAGATTACTTTCACCTGATACATTAAGAGTTGCTATACCTAATGTGCCTGAGTTAGCATACAAGTTACCTGCTGTCACATTTCCTGTAACCGCTAGACTTGTTAGTGTACCTACTGAAGTTACGTTTGGCTGTGCATTTGTAGTTAATGTACCTGTTAAGAAATTAGCACTTGCAACGTTTCCTAAATTAGCATTGAGTGCGGTAATGTTACCAGTGAACACACCTATAGTAGCACCAATATTACCTACATTGGCATTGCCTGTTACACTTAATGCTCCTGCAGTAGTTAAGTTGCCACCAGTTACGTTACCAGTTGCAACAATAAGTCCAGCAGTACCTAAGTTACCAACGTTAGCATTACCTGTTACAGATATAGTTCCAGTAAAGACACCTGCGGCTGCACCTAAGTTACCTACATTAGCATTACCTGTAGCATTTAATGTTCCTGCTACATTAACACCTGTGCTAGTTATAACTAATTCAGTTGTTCCGCCAGCGGCAGTAATACTAACATTACCGTTTGCAGTAATTGTGATATTACTATTACCATTCTGTAATAGTCCACTGTTAATTGTAGTAATATTACCTGTAGCAATAATTGCCGTCGATGTTCCAATATTACCTATGTTTGCGTTACTAGTTACACTTAATAATGTAGTTGATAAGTTACCTGTTAATGCATTAAAAGTCAATGCTGAGTTTGCAAATTCAGGAACATTACCTGTCAATGCATTTGTCATCATTGGATAAAATGTGCCTGTAGTTGCAGTAGTGATGTTTACAAAATCAGTTACATTTGAATATGCAACGTTTAAGTTAGCAACACGTGTTGTACTTGTAACTGTTAGTGGTGCAGTACCAGTTACAATATTAGAAATATATCTCGTTGATGTTACAACTCCGGTCGCATTTAAATTACCTACATTCGCATTACCAACCAATGTCAATAATTTAGGACCTGATGCAGGAGCAAAATCAAACGTGAAGTCAGCATCACCGTCAAGAATATTAGTATTGTTAAATTGAACTGTAGTATTTGAACCTTCAGCGGCTGATGTACCACTGCCACTTACCGCAGAAATAATTCTACCACCGGTTGCATACATGTTTGCAGTCAACGTTTCAGTCTGTAATGACTGTACGTTACCTGCTGTACCATTTGCTAGTAGTTCATATGAAACTGTAATTTCAGTTCCACTATTAATTGCTTTAATATAGTAAGGAGTGCTGTTTTCAAGACCACTGCTCTCTAAGTCACCCAAAAACATAACTTCTTGGTTAACTGCAAACAATGAACTATTACCTACAGTGATAGCATTAGTTGCTACTGTGGTTCCAGTTACAGTAGTGTATGAATATGTATTGAAGCCAATTGTATTTGCTGTAACAGTTAATCCAGGATCTGAATATAATGCAAAAGTATTTGATGTTAAAATGTCAACATAATATGACTGGCCATTTAAATCCGTCATACCTGCGGCATCAGTGATAGTAATCTCTGCGCCTTCTGCAAAAAAGTTATCCTGAGTAGTAGTAACTACACCGGGGTTTGCTTTAGTAACATTTTCAATAAACGCAATAATAGTAGATTTAGGAGTCCATGATAAGTTACCTAAACCATCTGTTTCTAATACATAACCAATAGCACCGCCATCAATCTTAATATTTTGTACGGGGCCTAACTGAAGTTTAGTATTTCCTAATGGCTCAATATTACCTGTATAGTTAATCCAAGTATTGGTAGACTCGACATAGGTTAACAACTGCCCGGTCTGAGCATTTGATATGTTAAGATTTCCACCACCACTGCCATCAATTTGACTAAAACTGATTTCAGAATAACCCGTTAAAACTTCGATATTTTCATTAGGGGTGGTTTTACCGATGAAAAGGCGTTTGGTGTCGGATGCCCAGCCAAATTCGGCTTCGTCTAGTTGGGGTAGGTCAACTAAGTTACCTGCCCTCTGTTGAATTTTTGATATTTGTACGATTGCCATAAGTGTAATCTTTACCCATTGATTACACTTATTTATGCTTTTAAGATTCTAAATCTTAAACGAACTTACTGTAATATTGATCTAGTCTATCGTACCATTTAGATACATATCCATCAAATTCATTACCTTCAACAATGAATTCTTGATATTCATTGGCTGCTGAACACATAAAGATTACACCTTTACGTATGTTAGTACCCCATACCTCATTATGTGCTGTTGCATATGCCGCAGTTTGAATGAAGTAATCATCGATCCATTCACGCTTTTTAGGCTTGTTAGTTTGTTTATGGTCCATAATTGCTTCTTGACCACTATGGACACCTACTAAGTCCGTGGTCCCAGCATAAACTTCAGGAAAATATAAAGATACTTCTGTACCCCAGAATTCGGTGCAGTTGGATAGTCCTTTAGATATGATTGAATGCGCCATCTGATGTGATTGCATACTATACGGATTGCTTCCGGGCTCACCTGTTTCTCCAGTCTTTACATAGTTCTCAAGCCACTTGTGCATACGAGTCCCTCGTCCTGCGGCTTCAGTAGTGATTTGTTGAGCCTTTTCGGCTCCAACACGCTTGCGCCATTCATGAAGCGCCTTTTTAGATTCTTCTGATTTAGTTGCATCTAAGATTGTTGTTACGCTAGGAACTTTAAATCCGTCGGGCGTAACGTACTTACGTGATCCGTCAATCGTTTCTCGTTTTAGTTCTACGTAATTAAATTTATTAGTTAAGGCCATAATGTCTAGGTTTTCCTGTTTCGTATAAGTACCATTGATTAATTTCAAATATTTGTCTAGGCTGTGATCTATAGTTTTTTAATGAAATAAAGTCACTATCAATTCTTTTTATTTCACCGTAACGTCTAACAAGTTGTTTATAAATGTATTCAGCCAATACGATCTGTGCTTCTTGTCCATCGTGACCGTTGTCCAGTGCTTTAGGATAATTTTTAGTAATATCTACAAAATTTTTTAATGTATTAGGATTAGATCGTACTGAATGATTTAATTCAGGATAGTTTGTTTTAACATATTGGTTTATCACATCACCGTGAGTAGTATCCGGAATATAATCAGAGGTTACATATGATGTGTTAGTAGATTCAAATAAATTAATTATGGATTGCCACTGCATTAACTTTTTGACTTGCATAAAACATATACCCAAATCATCCATATTTTTATATATTTCTTTAGACAGTGTTATTTTATCATGGGCACAAATATTACTATAATCTTGAAAAAGACCATGACTATTTTCTATAAGATATTCTTCTCGTCTAGTGTTTTGAGACATTGCCACTACAAACAATGGCTTTGACTTAGTAGATAAATTTTTATAGAAGTACTCATAAGTTCTACGATGTATACCCTCGTTACTTGAACCGGGGGTAGCAATGTTAACTACAGGCACGCCTAACTTATCTGCTAGTAATTTAGGCCAACCTTCTGTGGGAGGATCATATAAACCCTGACAATAGGTAAAACTACAACCGTTAGTAACTAGATGCGAGATTTCTAATGCCATTTATACTCTGAAACTTTCACCGCAACCACAATGATCTTTAGCATTAGGATTTCCAAAGTCGAACCCTTCATTCAGTCCATTCTTTTTATAATCGATTGTCATGCCATTTAGGTATACATGTGACTTTGGATCAACAAAAACTGCATACCCATCCTGTTCATATTTGATATCTTCTTCGTTGGCTGTGTCTACAAATTCAAGTACATAAGCCAAACCGGAACAACCGGTAGTCTTGACACCAATACGTATGCCAAGGCCCTTCCCACGCTTAGTCAAGTGTTTTATAATTTTTTCGTGTGCGGGTTCTGTTACTGTGAGCATGCAAATATTTATTTTATCTTACTATACAGTATAGATAAGTTTATTGCGAATGTCAATGATTATGGATTATTTTTTAATGCACTTTTGGCCATTTGTGCGACAACCTTTTGATTCTGATCTTGAGGTGCTTCACCTGGTGCATTCTGACCTTTGAATACTACTTTGTCTCCCTGAATGTTTTGGATAACATCTTTTAGTGGAGGCTGTTTAATCATGTTATATAAATCATCACGATCTAAAATAACATCATAGCGTCTAAAGTAATCTTGAAGGCGATCAACGGAGAAATCTAAGGGAATCTCTCCGTTATCAAGTTCATTCTTTAATTGATTCGAAAGTGCAACGATTTTAGTAACGTATGCCTTTTCATCGTCAAATTCATAGAGGCGCATTAATTACCTCTTGGCTCTGCCTATGCCACCGACTGGTAAGGTTTCGTCTTCTTCTGGTTCTTCAGGAGCAGGAAGTTCGGCTGAAATGTCTGTGTCCATCTCTACTTCTTCTTCGCCGGGAACTGGAGCAGCCATGTCACCGCCTAAATCAGCGCCCATATCTGCACCAAATTCAGCACCACCTTGCCCTGTTAATCCGCCGAGAGCAGATTGTAGTGAGGTTTTTGCTTGCTGTAGAGTTGAGTTGAGGTTAGTGAGAGTCTCGGATGCCTGAGTGTTGAACTGTTCACTTTCATTAACACCGATTTCAGACTGGATAGAATCCACCAGGGCAGGTAGTTCTTTTACTAGCATGTCGTTAACATCTTCGTACATCTTTTGAATACTGTCAACCATGTCTTGAGCGGCAAGAATTACTTGTGATTTCTCAACTTCTTCATTCTCTAACACAATGCGTGTAGGAATCTTGTTTAATTCTTGATAACGCTGTGTCAATGCCTCAGCCATGAATACTAGTTTTAAATAAGCAGGGCTATTTGAATTCTTGAAGAAATCAGTAGCACTTCTTGATTCCTTAATGAGACCATGTACTTTACTTAGCATGGCTCTTGTCTTTACTTTATCCAAAGCAGATACATCGAAATTCATTTCGAAATTTTCGGCAAGTGCTTTGGCAGCATAGTTTTTGTTGTCTAAATCATTAAGTCTCATAGGGTTAATCTTCCGTTTTGATTATGTATTTATCTCATATGGCTAAAACCGGGCTTTTTCGTTTTGCTAAACTTTTGGGCCTGGATAATCTTAGATGTATTTATGTAGGAACTCATTTCGTTTAACATCATCTTTTTCTTAAGAGTATCTTCTTGTAACTTGATGATGTATATCCATTTATTGTTAGTATCTTTAGTGTTTTTAACCATTTTCTTATGGATGGCCAAATCAACTTCCATACTACATAATTTTAAATCTAAATCTTTAATTCTATTAGCATCGCTATACTTTTTAACATTGTCGAAAATACACCAAGTAACTGCATTACGCACATTAGCAAATTCATATTCATCATGTGTAGTTTTAAGAGTTACTTTAAAGTATCCTGAGGGTGTAGGTGAAACGTAATATTTTCCAAATAACTCATAGTTATTACCGCCGTCATTGATAATCATAACATCTTTTAATGCTGATGTTAGTTCTCTGTTAAAGAATTTTTCAAGTTTATTGATATCCATTATACTACCTCAAAATAAACGTTACGTAATTCAGGGGATGTGTTTAAGAATTTAGGAATATTATCATTTTGATTATCTAATAATATCATGGGTACCCCTTCACAATCTTTATATAACGCACCAAATGCTTCTACTTCATCTTCAAATACACTTGAGTGCTGTACTTCAAATTCAAAACGCCAGCAACTTTCTGTTTTATCAGGATCAAATGTATATAAAAATCCAAACTTTGAAGTTTCTTCTGTCAAATCTACTTTATGAGGAACTTTAATAAGTTCAGGCTGTGAACGTAGTGAGATTACCTGTAACAATGTATCAAAATTACACTGTGTATTCCTACGCAGTATCCAATTGGATACATCATCCCCCTGCGGCTTATACCTGTTAAGCACACCGGTTTGTGTAATGTCGAAAAGAGTATAACAGCGAATGCGATGCATGCTATTATTTAATGCCAATAAAAAACCCGGGAAATAATCCCGGGTTCTCTATTTTAACTCAAACTAATATTAGTTTGTGAATGTTGCTGATGCTGTAACTGTTACAGCGTTTGCCCATGCGGGACCTGGATCTGCTTCAAGAGCAGTAACTAGAGCGGCTGTTGTCCATGCACCTGTTGGGTATACAGCGAATGCTAATGTGTCATTAGATGTATCTGTGTACTCATAGATATAGATGGTTGCTAGTTGCTGAATTGCTTGAATTGCAGATGCCAACTGTGTAGTTGTCAATGCACCGTTAGCAGTTGCAGTGAAGAAGTCCAACTTTGGACCTTGTGGCTGAACTGTAGCGGCTGATGTAGCTGCGTTAACACCAGTGTTTGTGTATGAAGGGCTGTCTAACCATGTAACTGGCTTAAGATCGCCATTAACTCTTGTAAATTGTGCCATTTTGTTTTTCCTTTATGTGTAATGAGACTCTAGGTCTCTGAATGTATTTATGCCTCTGCGAAAAAAACCAGGTTTTGGCTTATCTTCCTGCAAAATTTTGACGGCTGAATCCCATACGATCAACGAATTTTAAGCCTTGTGCAACAAATCCTTCTTGGGTTTGCGTACCGTCTTGCAGATAGCCCTTTACAGGGCTTGTCTCTGCGGCTTTGTCAAGTTGTTTAACTACGTCCATTTTAAGATTGTATAATGCAACCCAAATCTTAAACGCCCCTACTAAGCCCTCTTGGTTATTCTGTAGATGTTCCAAAATTTTGGCTTTCATCTTATCAGTCATGGGTCTTGTCTCTACGTATTCTAGGAAACCGTCTAATAGATTTGATAAATCACCTGCCATAATACGCTTGTTAATGTATACCGTAAACAATTGATTAAAGGTGTTACGTGCTTGAGGAGCAGTACTCATTAATTGAGTTACTGCGGAACCATACTTGTTTAATGCTGATTCTGCTTCATTCTTAAGTTTAGCGTTTAACTTTAACTTGGGTGTTACTGGCATTTTACTTGGAACAATAGCAACATTACTTGTGTTATCTAAGTTTCCAATAGTACCATTTAATGGCACTGCATCATCAGTGCTTGCGGCGTCGGGCTTAATAAACTGGTGTACGGCAATAGCCGCATCTTTACCTGCTAATAGTTTACCTACACTACTATCTGCATCCACTGTGTACATAATGCCGTTTGGATTTGCTCTAAACTTGTATAGGCCATTTTGTTCTACTAATGGTCTACTGAATAGTAAGTCGCCCCAGTAGTAACCATTACCGCCTCTGTCTGCTTTTTCAAGACCTGGCCAAATTCTAGCAATTAGATCGGCTAATTCGCCGCGCTCTACACCTCTGGCTGCATCATATTGTGCAAACTCTTCTGGGCTATAAACATTGCGACCGGTGCCGTCTTTCTTATTGAACATATGCTTGTCCATGATACTGAACTTGCCATTGGTTCCACGACCAAAAATCAATGCAGGATATCCGTCCCACTTGATAGTCACTGTATCAGGAGAGTTTACTGTTTGACTAATTGAATCGATTGCTCTACGAACACCTGCAGTATCATCTAAAAACACTAAATCTTCAGGGTGATCCAAATGTCCTTTACCCTCAACCAACGGTATTTGGTCGATAGATTCAAGTTTGTTCTTTAATAATGATAGTGATTCTGCTAAGTTCATTTTGCTTTTCTAATTTTCTTTTTTGATTCTGCTACTAATCCAGCACTTGCGCCGGGCTGTGCAGCCGGCTTATCTTGAAATTGTCCTTGAGAAGGCGCCGATTGCGGTGCAGGCTGAGATACTGGTTGCAATGATTTAATCAAATCGTTATACAATTTAGCATCAATCTTAGACAACTTAGTTAAATCTTGCTTAATCTGTGCGGCAATCTGCTGACTGTTCAACTGACTTGCAGGCTGTGACTGTGCGGATTGCTGACCTTGTGCGGGAGCAGAAGTCTGTGCTTGACCTTGCGCTGGCTGCTTTGCGGCATTGTTTGCTTGATCAATCTTAGCCTTTTCATCGGCTGCACCAGGTGCGGCACCTTTAGATAATGAATATGACATTTGAGCCAATTGCTCAAGCGCACCCTTACCTTTGTCTTGTCCGTATGTTGCTTCTACTTGGTTGATTAGTTTATCAACGTCTGCTTGATTTGGACCATAGTTAACACCCTTCATGTATCCAGCGTACCAGTTTCTTAGATAATCACCGATACTCTGTGCTTCATTTAGGATGTTTTCAAACAAGTTGTTTAACTTATAATACTTTGTTTCAGCAATGATATAATGCTTTGAAGTTGATTCTTTAAGAACTGTTAGACCAATATCATTCCATGTTAGATCAACTGCTTCTAACAACTTATTAATATAGAATACTTTCCATGCTTCAGCCATTGTCTGACCAGCCTTAATTTTACCAACAGCGGCATTAGCAAAGTTTGGATCTACTGCACCCTTCTTAATAACTTGCTGTACTGTAGCAACTGCATTATCCCATTCAGGATATCCCTTACGATCAGCCATGTAGTTGACTAATTCTTTAGTAAGTGCAATCTTTTGATTCTTGTCTTGTGTAGCGTTTAATGTCTTTGCGGCACTCTGAATATATTGATTCATATTCTGAGTTGTCTGCTTTTGCTGATTGAACTTGCCTACTGCCGCACTAGTGCCTGGCTTTTGTGCGGGTGCTTGTCCTTGAGCGGCCGGTGCAGCCGGGGCGGCTCCGGGTTGTCCTGCGGCGGGTTTTACTGAGTTAGGATTAACTGGTTTTGCACCTGCTTTAGATTTAATGTTAGGATCGATTAATCCACTTTTAACACCTGATACTAATCCACCAATAGCGTCATCTACGAAATCTT
>JACCEB011290596.1_pt1 | contig 20806 bp, 15 predicted proteins | sample 7454761 | NCBI WGS metagenome assembly JACCEB01 (sample SAMN15323454, study PRJNA562643) | freshwater metagenome | isolation source: river surface water | place: USA:Blue River Watershed | collected 2017-08-18 | reverse complement strand
TATTCCAGCCGTCACATTGTTAGCCCCTGCGATTGTACCATAAAGGTTTGTCCCAGAAATACCCCCGGTTGTAATTATGTTATTTGCTCCGTTAACCGACCCATATAAGGGACCGACCAGGGTTGTCCCAGAAACTATTCCAGCCGTCACATTGTTAGCCCCTGCGATTGTACCATAAAGGTTCGTACCAGAAATACCCCCGGTTGTAATTATGTTATTTGCTCCATTCACAGACCCATAAAGAGGACCAACCAAGGTCGTCCCAGAAACTATTCCAGCCGTCACATTGTTAGCCCCTGCGATTGTACCATAAAGGTTTGTCCCAGAAATACCCCCGCTTGTAATTATGTTATTTGCGCCGTTCACAGACCCATAAAGAGGACCAACCAAGGTCGTACCAGAAACTATTCCGGCAGTCACATTGTTAGCCCCTGCGATTGTACCATAAAGGTTCGTACCAGAAATGCCCCCAGTGGTTATTATGTTGTTTGCTCCATTCACAGACCCATAAAGAGGACCAACCAGAGTTGTTCCGGAAATAGTTGAACCACTTATAATATTCGATCCAGCAATGACTCCATACATGGTAGAGGCACTTACAGTGTTTGCTCCGTTTACAGACCCATACAAGGGACCAACCAAGGTCGTACCAGAAACTATCCCAGCCGTTACGTTGTTAGCCCCTGCGATTGTACCATAAAGGTTTGTCCCAGAAATACCCCCAGTTGTAATTATGTTATTGGCTCCATTAACCGACCCATATAAGGGGCCAACCAAGGTCGTACCAGAAACTATTCCGGCCGTCACATTGTTAGCTCCATCAATTGTACCATAAAGGGTTGTCCCGGAAATGCCCCCGGTTGTAATTATGTTATTTGCTCCATTCACAGACCCATAAAGAGGACCAACCAAGGTTGTCCCTGAAATAGTTCCGGCAGTTATAGCATTTGAACCGTTGACTGACCCATAAAGAGGACCAACCAGGGTCGTACCAGAAACTATTCCAGCCGTCACGTTATTAGCCCCTGCGATTGTGCCATAAAGGTTTGTTCCAGAAATGCCCCCGGTTGTAATTATGTTGTTTGCCCCTGCGATTGTGCCATAAAGGTTCGTTCCAGAAATGCCCCCGGTTGTTATTATGTTATTAGCACCGTTAACTGACCCGTAAAGAGGACCGACCAAGGTCGTCCCAGAAACTATTCCAGCCGTCACATTGTTAGCCCCTGCGATTGTACCATAAAGGTTCGTTCCAGAAATGCCCCCAGTTGTTATTATGTTGTTGGCTCCATTGACTGATCCGTAAAGAGGACCGACCAAAGTCGTCCCAGAAACTATTCCAGCCGTCACATTGTTTGCCCCTGCGATTGTACCATAAAGGTTCGTTCCAGAAATGCCCCCGGTTGTTATTATGTTATTTGCTCCGTTAACCGACCCATAAAGAGGACCGACCAGGGTCGACCCGCTTACAACATTCGAACCAGAAACGGGTCCATAAAGAGTTCCCACAACTGTTGAAGCGATCACATTTCCGAAAAAAGTTCTCGCCGACACATTACCATCCACGGTTACTACATTTGCTAAACCTCCACTAGAGAAATACGCATTACCAGTCACATACAAGTTCGTACCAGTTTGAATACTTGGACCACCAACACTGAGACTTGTGTAAATGTTTGCGTTGTATGCTATGATTTGATTTGGGTTATCAATATATTGTCCCGAACCCTGAACAATAATATCCACGATACTTCCTCCTCCGCCGTATACTCTTGAAATGGTACCCACATCTTGAACATATTGATTTGGGAGATAAGGTCGAGTAATCGTAAACTTTCCTGGGGTATTCGAAACATAAATAGGTTTACCGATATCTCCATTCGCACCCTGGGTCAGTGAACCTTCCACGAATGTGTCCGCCGTCACGAGGCCTGTGATTGATCCGTTCGTGGTCACAAACGCATTCGCGAGACTCGCGTAATCCGTGAGAGCGACGCCGACACATGGCATAGTCGTAATCGATTCATTGTTCGCCAAGTGAAAATGAACTTCTTGATTTTGATTGGCTTGTATGTAAACTGGTTGACCCTTTGAGGTGGTTTGTTGAAATATACCTCGCACCAAGATTCGGGAGTTGACGCCGCCATCGTTGTTGACATGAAGTATGTTATCAGATTGAGTAAAGTAAAAAGTAGCCGCAGAAGTCGTAAGTGTGTTTGTTGAATTTATATACGGGACTCCATTCGCCACCAAAGAAGTCACCTTGAGGCCCCCGATGCTTATCGAGTTTGAAGTTGTGTTTCCCGTGTTCGCAACCTGATCGAGAGTCGGAGTCGCGATTGTTATTGCGGCGTTCGTCACGCTGCTCACGCGACCATCCGTATCTATTGTTATGACCGGGGACTGTGAAGACGACCCATAGGTACCTGGTGTGGCGCTCGTGGTCCACGTTAATTTACTCGCATTCCCCGAATAGTAACTCGCGAGTATGTTTCCGGTGGTCACGAGAACATTCGGAGCCGCGTCGGTGATCCACAAATTTGAACCGACTGTGAGTGTGTTTGAAGTGATCGCACTCGTTCCGATTGAAACATTTCCGTACGCGAGAAGAGAATTCCCCGTGTTTGTAAAAAGTATAGTGTTCGAGGTCGCGTTACCAAAGTTTGTGACGTCAGTGAGTCTGGTGCGAATTTGAACATTTGTTATATCCGTGATTCGACCAGTCACATCAACTGTCACCTGTGGGACCCAATAGTTGTTTCCGTACGTGGCGGCTCCGGCTCCCGTGAGACTCACGAGCATGTTCGCATTCCCATGGTAATAACTCGCCGATATGTTTCCAAGAGTCACCACGGTGTTTGATCCAACATCATCTATAAAAGTGTTTGCTGCGATGCTCAAAGTTTTGTACAGGTACGAGTTTGCGATGCCGACATTTCCAGTCGTGATGATGTTCGAGGCGCTCACTGTGTTTGACCCGACCAAGTTTCCGTAAAAGTTTGAACCGTCTACAGCCCCAGCCACAGAAAGTCTCGAGGCGCTTATTGTGTTTGATCCGTTTATCGAACCGTAGAGAGGACCGACCAAGGTTGACCCAGAAATTATCCCAGCAGTCACGTTATTGGACCCGGCAATCGTCCCAAAAAGAGTCGAGGCGCTCACGGTGTTTGAACCTTTGATCGTCCCGAACAGATCCGTGCCAGATATGGTCGATCCGCTTATGGTGTTCGACCCGGCAATCACACCATACATGACCGAGGCGCTCACGGCATTTGATCCATCAATCGTTCCGTACAGAGTCGAGGCGCTCACGGTGTTTGAACCTTTGATCGTCCCGAACAGATCCGTGCCAGAGATGCTCGACCCACTTATGGTGTTCGCCCCAGCAATCACACCATACATGGTCGAGGCGCTCACGGTATTTGAACCGTCAATAACTCCATAAAGAAAAGTACCGGAAATAGTATTCGATCCTTTCACGGTACCATAGAGATCCGTCCCGCTAATAGTCGATGCGTTCACGGTATTCGACCCAGCCAAGGTGCCATAGAGGGTCGAGGCGCTCACGGTATTCGAACCAGTCAAGGTGCCATAGATGGTCGATGCGCTCACGGTATTTGAACCAGACAAGGTTCCGTAGAGGGTCGATGCGCTCACAGTGTTCGAACCAGCCAAAGTGCCATAGAGGGTCGTCCCACTAATAGTCAATGCGTTCACCGTGTTTGATCCGGCCAAAGAACCGTAAAGGGTCGTCCCACTTATGGTCGAGGCGTTCACTGCGTTCGAACCCGCCAACGAGCCGTAGAGGGTCGTCCCACTTATGGTAAAGGCGTTCACTGCGTTTGATCCAGCCAGAGCTCCATAAAGAGTCGTCCCGTGTATAACAGATCCCGAGATGGCGTTTGAACCGACGATGGTACCGGATAAGGTTGTCCCAGAAATACCCAAACCAGTAATGTCCCCCGCGCTTATCGCATTCGCCCCAACAATAGTTCCGACCAAAGTTATTCCTGAAATTATGTAACCAGAGACGTTGTTAACGCCTCGCAAAGGTCCGTACAAATTTCCACCCGAAATATTTATGGCCGTTATGTTATTTGACCCAACGATCGGTCCGTAGTGCGTCCCGACCAAGGCTGTTGACGCCGTTATGACCGAACCGTTCATGGTATTTGAGCCGGTCACGGGGCCGTAGTGCGTCCCGACAACAGCGTTTGACCCAGAAATGGTTCCATAGAGTGTCGTGGCCGAAACTGTGTTCGAACCAACGATGTTTCCAAAAAAGTTTCCAGATGAAACTGAACCAATTGTCTTGATACCAAATGGAGAAACATATGTGTTTGCCCCGATCGACAAGAGATTCAAGGGGTTTGAGTTTGCTATGCCTATATTTCCGGTTGTGATCAAAGAGTTTCCGGCGTTTGTAAATTGAACGGTGTTCGAGGTTGTGTTCCCATTATTCACGATGGCCTCAAGAGTCGTTGCGATAGAACTCGTCGTTATGGAGCTTATTCTCCCATTTGAATCAACCGTGATTGTCGGGGTCGCCGAACTCGACCCATAGGTCCCTGGTGTAGCGCTCGTTGTCCAGTTCAATCCGGAACCGTTTCCGATGAAAGTGTTTGCGGTCACGTTTCCAAAAACGATAACAGGAAGATTGTTTCCGAGATCCGGTTGAAGAAGTTGTTCACCCGGGGACCCAAAAGTGTACCCAAAGGCGAGGGTGTTCATGTAGGCCGATCCGTTTTCAGTTGAGAGGTACGCCATCATGATGTTTCCGGCCGGTCTCGATAAAGTAGCTCCGAGAGTCGTAAAGGCTGGTGCGGCATTTCCGATTTGTATAATCGGATCATTGAAGATGACATTGCTTGAACTGTATGTATTTCCAGTAACGTGAAAATCCCCGTGTACGTATAGACTTCCACCGACTGTGAGTGCCTGTGTTGTGTTGCTATACGTTAGACCCGAGTCTCCCAAGACATTATTATCATTTGCGTAGTACGCAATTTGCCCGGGCGCTGAGGAAATCACACCACCACCGACATTCGACAAGAGACCTCCGTCACCTGAATAACAGTTTGAATATAGTATCCCATTCTGGATGTCGTAATAGAGTTTCGACGAGCTCGTGAGTTGTCCAGCACCATCATTTAATTGGACAGCACCAAGTTTTCCATCAGATATCCTGTTTTGATTGGATATGTTGTCACCCATATTACTATAAAACTATAAAATTGTTAGGCCAGAACCCACATACCACCCGTAATCACCCCGTTTGCTGATGCGTATGGAGAAACACACATGAATCGATTTGAGACCCCGGCAGCAAACTCGGAACTTTCCAACTTTGAGAACACAACCGTACCTGTGATATCAAACACAGTCACACATGAGCAAGAGAGATTCGTGAGACCTATCCAGGATCCAGCTTGACACTTGGATGGATCCGGCAATAAAACTTTTTTGTTTGTTGTCGGAGAAAGTGAAAACCATTTGAAGAGATCGTTTCGAGTCAAGATGAGATCATCGTTTGATTTTGAAAGTTGTTGTGCGTTGAGCACCAACCCTGTCCCAGGCTCCATGAAACAACCTCTCATGGTTGTGAAACCTTCTGAGTTGACACTCAGTCCCTCATTTATAAAAACTTGGTGCCAATTTGACATGTTCATGATAGAGTCTTGTTGGGTCCCAGAAAATTGGATGGTCCTTGAATCCTTTTCGGACTTTTGTCCGAGGGTACAAACTGTGTTGTGAAACTCATCGAGCCACACAACATCTTTTCCTTGGGTCACATTAATGTCCCCATCGGATATGAGTCCCACATTTGTATTTTTCAGCCTCAAGGTTGCCCCGGTTGAATTGTTAAACTGCATCATTTGATCGAGTGTCATGAAAATGTTTGTGAGTTGAATGTCTGATATTCTTCCTTTTTCATTGACCCATATCTGTGGGACGATCGCACCTCCCCCATAAATTCCAGGTTTCACATCTGATGTGTTTGTGAGGTCATGAGCGTTTCCAAAAAAGTTTTTCGCGGAAACATTTCCATCCATGGTGAGATTGTCTCCATCAAAGTCTGTCGAGTTTCCGACGCTCAAGAGTTTTCGAGGGGCCGTGGCAACCCCGACGGACCCATGTGTCACCAGAGAAGTTTCGGGATTTGTGAGCCGAATGGTTTGTTTGCTCGAACTCCCGTGTTCAGTGACGTTTTCGAGACTCGTGGTTATTTTCAGGGTTTCGAGAGATGACAGACGACCCTTTGAGTTCACGGTAACCACGGGAACCGTGAGACCGTCCCCATATGTACCAGGGGCCGCGTCGCTTGTCTTGAGTATTTTCGAACCATCACAAACAATCGATGATGATGTGAGAGTCCCTTCGATCGAAATGTCCCTGTTCGAAATTCGGACCCCGTCCCCGACGCACAAAAGAGAAGTGGGGTTTGTGTTTGAGATGCCGACTTTTCCCAAGGTCGAAAAAGACAAGTCTCCATTTTCAAATTGAATACTTTTCGAAGTTGAAGATCCCGTGGTCGTCACGCTTTCGAGGGTCGACTGTATTGGTACCGCGCTCACACTCAACCTCCCGGAATTACTCACGGTGATTTTCGGGACCGTGAGTTCGCTCCCGTAGACACCATCGGGTGAGTCGACAATGTTTGAAAGGTTGCTCGCGTCTCCCAAAAAAGTTTTTGCGGAGAGGGGTCCGAGGACATTGACCCGAAGACTCTTTTCGGGATCCGGGAAAAGTTGAATGTCTCTCGCGGTCCCGTTTGTGAACCCAAAAGTCAAGACGTCATCAGTGAGACCCAACATGACATTTGAAATCAAGACGCCTTTTGTGTGAACACTCGAGTCAAAGGTTCCCACGGATAGTATGTGGTTCTCGTACTCTAGTGTGTTTGAAGAGTAAAGAGTTCCGGTCACATAAAGATTTCCATTTATGATGACTTCTGTGGGGTCACCGCCTATCGTCGTCGGGTCAATGTAATACGCAAGTTGTCCGGGTTTTGAGCAAGTCACGTTACTTGTGTGAACCCCCGTGAGTTGACTGCCGTCCCCGACAAACCCCGGTGCGAAAAGATACCCTGATCGCCCTACACCATTCACCATCGCAACACCAACGGTCGCCATTATTATAATAAAAAGATGTTTTTATTTGTCATAGGTACCACAGAACTTGATAAACCCCAAAAAAATGGAGCGTCTTTGTCGTGTTCTTGGTGAAACGCGAGCAAAGCACTGGATAGAACATGGTTCAATGACCGATGACTTTAATCCGATGTATCACAAGGATCTGTCCACTTATGATACACCAGAAAAGCGTCGGGAAATTGTTAAAAGTGAATACAGCGTATTGTTTCGGAGGACGGGGTCAATCACAGTCATGCTTCATCCAAACTACACATTGGCCTTTATGGAGCACGAGGCGGATCAAATAGAAAAAGAGGCGGCGACTCTCATACAAAAGAGAGTTCGTGGGGTCCTAGCTAGAAATAGGTTCTGGAATCCGTACACGGATATAGGTAGAGCACGCGTAATAAAAATGTTTTGTAATCAATAAATGTCAAAAAAGTCTTCTGGAAGCGCACCAGTACTAGGTTCACTCGCTGGCGGTTTCTTGTCTCAGGGTGCTGGGATAGGCGCCATAGGGTGTAAACCCGAGGACACCTCGTTTTATTGTCAGTCATCTAGATTCGTCATGTCCCTAAAGAACATCCTGTTCATTGTGTTGTGTCTCGCACTGATCTACTACCTCTTTAAGAATCGAAAACAATTTATGGGTTAACAATAAATGATATCATTTGAAATCCCAGAAGAACAAAAAGATTACACAACACTGATAGCAAAAATACTTTTACTGGTTTTGTGTATTCTTATGATTGTAGAGTTGATTGATGGTGTACCACTTTTGTAGTGTCTCTAATGGGGCTCGAACCCATGACCACTGGCTTAAAAGGCCAGCGCTCTACCGACTGAGCTATAGAGACTTGATTGTTTCCAACGGGACTTGAACCCGCGACCTCGGGATTAGAAGTCCCACGCTCTGTCCAACTGAGCTATGGAAACCTGGACGCTCCCAGTAGGATTCGAACCTACGACTTTGCGGTTAACAGCCGCACACTCTGACCAACTGAGTTATGGGAGCACAATGTTTCTACACGGATTTGAACCGTGGATTTTGGATTCAAAGTCCAACGTGTTAACCACTACACCATAGAAACACACGATGTGACCTGTACTGGAATTGAACCAGTGACCTACTGATTTGGAGTCAGTCGCGCTACCACTACGCTAACAGGTCGGAAATATCAGAGGGATGTTTCGATCATCCGACTTTTGGGTTATGAGCCCAACACGCTTCCGCTGCGTCACTCTGATTTCATGAGGGTTTCTCGCTTGAGTAAATCCTCAAGCTGATGATGACCCACAACACCTCTCCCCAACCTGATTCGAACAGGTGACCTATGGAACTACAGTCCACCGCGCTACCGCTGCGCCATAGAGAGATATATTCTATGTATAGAATAAAAATGACCAATAATCGCGCAAGCCTCCTGAGACATAATAGTGCTAGCAGTATGACTTCTAACATTTATAATAAGTTTCTTAGACCCCAACCCCCATCAACAGACAGAGCAAGACCAGCATCAGCGAGAACTAGGGCAAACGCGGCGAGATTCCGCAAAAAAGCGCTCAATGGTCTCAAGCATTTAACAAATAAATTAAATCGCATGTCAAATGAAAATTTTAATAAACATGTGGTTAGTCGACTTCAATTAATTAAAAATTTTAAAAACTTTGGTAAACTTTCAATCAATAACATACCTGTCCTGATTGCCGCACAAAATAGTAAATTGCGGAGGAGGCAAGCCTGGTCCTAACCTACTTACTAGATGCTTCACTTCTTTAAGTAATAAAATAAAACACACAGCAACACAAAAATAATAAAAAGTGTAAAACCATTCAACTCAGACCCAATTATCGGAACCCTCAAGACTTTGTATGTGAGCACGTGACTCCATGTTTTTTCCCCACTTGTTGGTGGTAAAACCCAATCGAGAAAGGATGCTGCAAGAGACACGCTTCCAGTTCTATTGGTGCTCGAAGACTCATCGGTCCAAAATAAATTTTGTTTTGATTTATAAACATTAAGTTCATCATACTGTTGATGATCTATGTGTGTATTGACCAACATATTTTTTATTTTTTCGGCGCCACCAATGTTTACAATGTAAGCAGCCGCACTCCCAGATCCCATTTTATTGCGAATAAAGTTTGAACCATTTTCACATCGAATATCACAATGAAGTTTAATGACGTCCCAATCTTGAGGGACCTCACTCAGGACTTGATTGATTTCATTTTCAATGTGTAAATCTGGAATTGGGTATGCGTCGTCCTCGAATATGAGAGCAATAGGAATTCCCTCGTTAAAAATCTTTTCACATAAGAGCACATGACTTAATCCTATGCTTTTCATAGAGTTTGGGCACAGTGTTTTACATGCTTTGCCGATTCGATCTTCGTGAGACTTGTATTCACCCTTGCGACCATCAACACCCCTGAAAATCCGGGGGTAAATTCCAACTTTGTTCAATTCAATCTCTTGATCCCCGAGATCATCCTTCAAACTTATGACATATGCTGGCGGTATCATTTATCTTTCTCAGATTTTAAAATTTTATAGAGAATGTAAAACTCGTAGCATATGGCTCCAATCGAGGCCGCTATGATACTCGGGGACTTTTTCATGAACCCATAGTAGACCCACAACAGAGAAGCGACCAGGGCCATTATGAGAGCTTGTTTCGAAAAAGATTCGACATTGTCCTCTGCGTGAATTTTATAAAGTTGAGGGACGTGTTTTAGTCCAGCCAAACACATTGCGCAAAAACCAACCACTTCTGTTGCGTCCATTTAAAATTAAAAACACATTTTAATTTAAATGAGGGATGAGTTTGTTGATGATATTCTCACGTCTCTTAAGATTATAGCATCCATAAAAGAAGGTCAAAAAGTCTGTGTCAGGAATGGTCTCCTGGCTCTCGAAACAAATTCCACGGGGGTGATCCCGGCCATCAAGAGGTTCATATACGGCGACAATCGCGAACTGACTGTTCGGTACGTGCGAAACGTGGTCCACAATGCCATTTCAGTCATCAAGGTTGTGAAGAATCCTGATGAAGTCATCAAGTCCCTTCAAGAAGCCATCATGGGTCTTCAGAGACTCGAGGTGACGTATTCGGCTGATGTCGCCACGGTTTCAACCATTCAAGTCCTTGTCGACAGGATCGAATTGGAAATTAAAAACTTGCCGCTTTCTGTAGTAAATGAGTAGCCTCGTGGAAGCCTGTAAGCAAAACCGTTTTCCGTCTCTCAGTGTCATGTGCGATTACGGACTTGATGGGAGAGACGGGGTGAACCCGATCCTTTTGTTCGAGGCTTATAGAAAAGTAGTGTTACAAAATAAAATTACCGCGAATGAACTTGAACAAGCCATGAAGACTAACAATCTCAAGAGTCTGATTGGCATTGATGTGAAGAGCGGGTACCAAAAAGGTTAGGCTGTTTTCTTCCTTGTGATGCCGAGTGTCTTTTCGAGATTGTTCTGATCCCTCTTGAGCGGTTTGGGTCTCTTGAGTCGCAGGGGTTCGTTTGTCCCGACGCTCGTCTTGATGTCTTCCAGTTTTGTATTTTGTATGATTGGAATGCGTTTGATAAACTCGGCCGTGTTCACCTTGGTGACGGAAATGTCTTGCGTTTTCTGTTCACCTGTGTCGACCGTCTCACCCATTCGAAACTCTTTAATTGTGAGGTGACCCCCAAACTCTTTTAAAGAGTATCTATCAGGGGCTGCTCGAATCCTATCGCAAATTCCGTAAAGTTTCTTTCTCATGGTTACGATGTTACACATAATCTGACCTCCTCGTGTCACGCCATATTTGTCCAATGTGAATGTTTTCATACAACTCCATGAACAAAATTGACCACACGTGTCGTACTTTTCGGTCCTATAATCATACTTGTAGGGTAGTTTTAATGCAGTTGTATCAAACTCATGACAGCACCACCAGCACCACATCATTAAAGATAAAACCTCAAGTATCTTTAAATGATACTTAGTATTGATGTAGGTATAAAGAACCTCGCTATGTGTATGATTGATGAAAACACAAAGGTCATCCATCACTGGGATGTGTCGGGGGTCCCACCCGAGCACCAAGACGGCCTCTTCAAGTCCCTGGCGCACCACCTCAATGTAAAGCCGTGGGTCCTCGAGGCCACCACGATCCTCATCGAGAAGCAACCCGATAAAAACAAAAAGATGAAAATGGTGGAACACTTTTTACAGGCTTACTTTGTCATAAAGTGCCCAAACTCCGAGACCATCATATACGACGCCCGCCACAAGATCCCGGACGTCGTGGGGTCCGGCAAGGCTCAGTACAGAAAACGAAAGAACACGTCAATCGAAAGGTGTCAAGAGTTTATCAAGGGCGACGAAAACTCTCACTGGATTCCAACTTTTGTCGCCTCCAAGAAAAAGGATGACCTCGCGGACACTGTGATGCAGGCGCTCAGCTTTATAAACCGCAGGGAAGTCCCATCGGCGAAACCCAAAAAGACTTCTGAAAAGGTGACGCCGCGAAAACCAACCGAGAACCAAAAGGAGACCAAGTACTCAAAGGCGAACCTCGCGTGGTTCGTGAAGAACAAACCTCGCGCCGAGCTCGAAAAGGACAAGAGGTTCATGAAGGATCTCGGCAGATACTACAGAACGTTTGAAGAGTGCCAAGAAAATATCAAGTAAAAGTATGTTCTTTTATGTACACGTCTTCTTTTTGATACTCGGGTTGGTGCTTCCCTTTATAGGGGGTCCTCACCATCTCGAGTTTTACTCCATTTTGATACCCGTATTGTTTCTTCACTGGGCCCTCAATGACGACACGTGTTTTTTGACGGATCTCGAGCACATGATGACAAAGGAGCCAAAGGAGCGAACGTTCATGGGGCGACTCTTCGGTCCCGTGTACAACCTCTCCGACGACGAGATAGGAAAGGGTATCAAGATTGTTTTGTTCTCACTGTGGCTCTACGTTCAGTTCAAATTGGGTCATCTAAAGAATTTGCTCTCAAAATAGTAAATGCTAAAAAATGGCTTTGTCAGATTGGTTGACTCAATGCCTGCGAACAATCTCGACGCCGCTATTGTCCAAGCTGCGAGGGTATCATACGCTGGAGGAACGACTAGTAGTCGATCGGACCGAGGACTCATCAGATACCTTATGAGACACTGGCACACGACCCCCTTTGAGATGGTTGAGTTTAAATTTCACATCAAGATGCCAATTTTCATAGCGAGACAGCACATGCGCCACAGGACCGCCAGCGTCAATGAACTTTCCGGCAGGTACTCTGAAATGCCCGAAGAGTTTTTCTCACCCGAGACTTATAGGGTACAGTCGAAAACTAATAAACAAAGTTCAGAGGGAACTCTTGAACTCACTCTCGAACGAAACCCGGATGAGGTCTCTCGTGACGCTTTTCGAGTGTACAGGGATCTTCTTGATAGCGGGTGTTGTCGTGAACTTGCTCGTTGTCATTTACCTCTTTCAACTTTTACTGAATTTTATTGGAAGATTGATCTCCATAATCTTATGCATTATCTTCGACTCCGAATGGAAGCTGGTGCTCAAGAGGAGATTCGAGTCTACGCGAATGAGATTTTCAACATCGTCAGGGATCTTGCCCCTTTGACCATGGAGGCGTTTGTGGACTTTCGACTGAATGCGATAACTCTGTCGGGGCCCGAGATTGAAGCCTTTCGAAATGGGACCAAGTTGGATAGCCCCGGTGAACAGAGAGAGTTTGAAAATAAAATGAAGTTACTAGGTAAATGAGTTGTTCGCTTTCAAAATACAGAGACATTTTTGGCGCACCCGGGACCGGAGTCCACAGGTTTAAATTTTTGGGGATCGCCATGGTTGACTTTATAGGGACAGTATTGTTAGCCGTATTGGTCACTATAGTGTTCAAGGTCCCCCTCGACATCAGCCTCATAGTGATGCTCGTGCTCTCGATTTTTATTCACGCACTCTTTGGGGTTGAAACTGGTGCCTTAAAATATTTAGGCATTACTTGTTAAAATGGAATTTAAGAAACGCGGGACACTTTATGCGCCAGTGAAACCAGTCGTGTATGAGTTTAGTTGTAAAGTTGATCGCCCGGCCACGGAAACAGCCGGGAAAATGTACATTTACTTGGATGTCGGTGAAGGTCCCAAGGATAAAATTCACAACGTTCACTCGGAATCAAACAAGTACCTTCAGGGAAACCTGTCGAACCCTCTTCAAGGGAGCGTCCTCAAGGTGAAGGTTCCTTACAAATACAATAAAGTCACTTGTAAAGTTTCGGGAAACAAAGTTTTACAAGAACTGGTCAAGGGAGATCAGGTAACTGTGATGATTGAATATTGCGGGGTCTGGTCTGTCAATGGGTACTGTGGGCCTTCATGGAAACTTTTTAGTCTAGCGTGTCCATAACCTCTCGATTGATAACCTCATCTTTTGGGAGATGGATGGTCTCGACCCCGACATCCCTAAAATTTTTAAACACTCGAAGAGTTCCTTCTAACCGAAGCAACTCTTGCTGAATGATGACGACTTGGTCGCTCAACTTTTTTATGTTTTCCTCCGTGACTCGAATATTCTCAGAGACTGATAAAGATGACATTTATCACATAAAGTTTTAACGCTTTAAGTTATAAATGGGTACACTAACACGGTCTGGGTACATAACGGAAGACACCCAAGCCATCAAGAAGGAACTCACCGTGCGCCCACTCCTGAGCGGAGACTTTGGGTTCCCCCCGCCTCCCTTCAAAGTCTTCAAGCCGGCCAAAAAAGGTCTGTGCGTCCCGAGGTTCTATGGGATTGAAAAGTGCGGACCCCCGGTCGAAGACAAGAGACCCGAGCCCCGAAAAGTTTCCTTGACTTTTAAAGGCGTTCTCAGAGACGCCACGAGTCAGAATGAGGCGTTTTCAAAAGCCATCCAGGCCGGTCACGGGGTCCTTTCTCTTCCGTGTGGATACGGAAAGACGACCGTGGCGCTCGCAATCGCGTGTAAACTCGGGTACCGCACCATGATTATAGTCCACAAGGAATTTTTGGCGAATCAGTGGAGGGAAAGGATCCAGCAGTTTTGCCCCGGGGCCACCATAGGTATAGTTCAGCAAGATAAGATTGAAATAGAGTGCGACTTTATCATTGCGATGCTCCAATCGCTGTCCATGAAAGAGTACACGTTTGAACAGTTTGAAACAGTCGGGACCGTCTTTGTCGATGAGGCCCATCACGTGTGCGCGAGGGTCTTTTCGCAATCCCTTTTCAAGATTTGCCCAAAGCACATATATGGACTCTCGGCCACCCCAGACAGAAAGGATGGCCTCACGAAAGTCCTCACGTGGTTCATGGGTCCCATATTCTTCAGCATAGAGCGCGAAAATCAGAAACAAGTCGAGGTTATCCCGATTCAATTCGATTGTAAGGACTTTCGAAACCCGCCACCGACCACAAGGTTCGGAAAAATTTCGCTCGTCAACATGATCACAGACTTGGTTGAAAATCAGGAGAGAAATGATATGATTGTCAAGACGATTAAAAAAATTATGAAAACAAGTCGACAACTTTTGGTTCTTTCAGATCGAAGACATCATTGTCAAGTTCTTCAAAGTTTTTTCCCGGACATCTCCGGTCTCTACATGGGTGGAATGAAGGAGGCTGAACTCGCGGAATCGAGTAAAAAACGCATAATATTCGCAACATTCAGTCAGGCTCACGAGGGTCTTGACATTCCGAGTCTCGATACTGTTTTCCTCGTGACCCCAAAGTCCGACATTAAGCAATCAATCGGTCGAATCATGAGAGAGACGGATGGAAAAAAGAATCACCCGCAGATTTATGACATTGTCGATCAATGGTCGATGTTGTACGCAATGTATTCAAAGAGGCGCCGAGTTTATAACCAAGGTGGGTTCAAAATTATAAACGACGAACCCGACCCATCCGAGGTGAATCCTTTCAAAGGAAAATGTATATTATAAGTAATAATGTCTGGTGGTGTTATCCAGCTCGTTTCAAAAGGTGCTCAGGATATGTATTTAATAAACAATGAGGGATCAGAATCACTCTTCAGAATGGTGTACGTTCGTCACACAAACTTTTCAATGGCTCCAAAAAAGCTCGAGTTTGTGGGTCAAGCTCCAAAAAATAGAGGAACTTCTAGTATCATCTTGAAGAGTTACGGAGATCTCGTAAACTACATGTGGCTCGAGGGAGAAAAGTTGACCGATTGCCTTCATGGGACGGTGTTCGATCTTTATATTGGTGGTCAAAAGATTGACTCACAGACGTTTGAGTTTTTATCAGAAGCGTGGCAACCTTATTTGGCCGAAACCTACTCAAAGTCAACCATCATCAACAACGGGTGGACGGACTCTTGTAAAAACTTTTTGCCGTTTCACTTTTTCTTTTGCGATCTTCACTCGTTCATTCCGATTGTGGCGCTTCAGTACCACGAGGTGGAAATTCGAATCACGTGGGGTCCGGACATTCAAAATTGCTCAAATGTGGTCCCGTATGCAAACTACATTTACCTCGACACAAAGGAGCGCGAAGAACTAACGAGCAAGACTTTAGAAATCATCGTGACACAGGTTCAGAGGTACGATGTCCCGGTTTCGACCGGGCTTGTCAACAGCATAGACCTCAGCATGTTGAATCACCCCGTGAAGACAATCTTTTTTGGGATTGACAACAGCGCGAGAAGGACTGCCGTGAGCGGCTCAACCTTCACATTCAGCGACGCAGAGCTCCAATTGAATGGAACCACCGTGTTTGAGAAGATGTCCCCTTTGTACTTTCACGTGGTTCAATCGTTTTATCACACCGATAACGCTGTTATATCGTGGAACAGGTCATCGACTTTGCCTCAGCAACCGAGTATAACCCTTCTTTACATGTACAACTTTTGCTTGAATTCCACGAGTTACAGGCCCACAGGAACTTGTAACTTTAGCCGCCTCGACAACGCAAAACTCATTTTGAACAATGTGGTTTCCAATTACCTGACAAACTCGGTCGTAACTCAAGTGACCACAGGAGTCGTGTACGCAGTCAACTACAACGTCCTGAAAATCCAGAATGGTTTAGGTGGAATTTTATTCGGCAACTAAGTTAATAGATGGCTAGTCGAGGTGACACGCAATCGCTCCGACTGATTGAATTTGCGGATTCGCCTACAGACGTGGTGTACCCCGGAAACTTTACGTTGTCAGCAAACAGCGGCTCGCTCTATTTCAATGGGACCCAGATCAACACAGGAACGAACAATTACGCGGTCATGTCTGCCGATCTCATAGTACCCTACAACAATAGTTCAAGTGTCACAATTGGATCAAACTTGGTTCTCAGGCAATCAACAACCACAAACTATCAGGCAGGCCAAGGGTTTCAATATTTGAGCGACGGTCGTCTCTTTTTTGAGGGTGTTGAATTTGGTGGAAGAACAAACTTATTACCAGTTGTCACATCGAACATTGTTACATCTCAGAGTGAATATCTGAGGATTAACGCAAATGTGAGCATACTCAATAGCGTGAATGTCACGACATCAAACGTCTTGATCAAGTCGAACATAGTGCTTTCCACGAGTGACCCAGAAATTCAGTTCACCTCGGGGGCTTTAAGCATTCGTCCGCTCACGACAGCCGGGGTCGTCAAGATTTATGGGAGCACAAACAAGGCGAATGTGTGGCTCGTCTCAAACGATTCATCCAATGACGTGGGTACCGATGTCGCCAACTTTAGTTTTGTTTCGACGGGTGACGCCACGAGTTCCGCGAACAAACACGCAATTGCCAAGATTTCTGTGAATCAAACCGAGGCTCTCAATTCATCTGGCGGAGGCGGTCTTCTCTCCTTGACCGCGAGGGACCCCACGAAATCAGCCACGACCGATCGGGGTGACTCTGACGTCCAACTGACCATGCTGTCTTGTAACACATCCACCAGCGGAAACACGATAGTTCTCGGCCCGGGTGGGGACACTGATAATGTTTATGTGGGCATAGGTCTCGTGAAACCCACAAACAAGTTTCAGGTGTACTCGCAAGGAAAAACCTTTTTTGCCGTTGACACAGTTGGGTCTAAAATTTCAATCGGTTCGAGCACGGCTCTTGACTTTGCCGGTCCCATCACCATTTCTGGGCAAAGCGCCGATCGTCTCATGATAGGCACGACTGGAGCTGGTCAATACGCAACATCGGTCGGAGTGAATGCCGGGGCATCTGGACAGTCTGCCACTGCGATTGGGTACGAAGCAGGTAAAACGAGCCAGGGATCCTACGGAACTTCTATTGGTTTTAGTGCCGGAAAAACAAGCCAAAGTGCGAATGCTACTGCTATAGGTCCCGAAGCTGGTACATATTTACAAGGTGCCTCGGCGACCGCCATAGGATCAGGGGCTGGATACGGGAATCAAGGGTCTTTTGCGCTGGCCATAGGTGACTTTTCAGGGACAGATACACAGGGCGGGTACTCAATCGCCATAGGAGCTGTGGCCGGTCAGACATCCCAGGGTTCAAGGTCCGTTGCGATTGGGTACCAAGCTGGTTTGAGCTTTCAGGGATCTCAGGCACTTGCCCTTGGGTATCAAGCAGGTCAGTCAGCCCAGGGAATTAATAGCTCGGCAATCGGATACCAAGCCGGTCAAACTTCCCAGGGTTCTTCTTCCATGGCCTTCGGAACACTCGCGGGCTCAACCTCTCAAGGCGGTGACTCAACGGCCATTGGATCTTCGGCCGGTCAAACATCTCAAGGGACTCGCTCTGTGGCAATCGGATCTGATGCCGGTAAAACATCGCAAAGTTCTGATTCAACGTCCATAGGATACACCGCTGGTCAGACTTCACAGGGTTCGAGCTCAATTGCGATCGGAACGTCGGCGGGACAATCGACACAGGGATCTCAATCTCTCTCACTTGGGTACCAAGCCGGTCAGACGTCTCAAAGCTCAGGTTCAATAGCAATTGGTCAATTGGCCGGTAATTATTTACAACAGCAAGGAACTGTGGCTATCGGCAAAGCAGCCGGTAAAAATAACCAGGGTAGCTATTCGGTCGCCATAGGTCTCGGGGCTGCCGTGAACGCGCAGTCTGTGAGCGCGGTTTCGATTGGATACTTGGCTGGTTCAAACGTCCAGGGAAGCGGTTCAGTAGCCATTGGAGAAAATTCCGGATTCGCCTCACAGTCATCACAGGCTATAGCAATAGGTTCATCGGCCGGTCAATCCTTTCAGGGGTACTATGCCACGGCAATTGGATACCAAGCTGGTCAAAGTAATCAATCGCCCGATACAATTGCGATCGGAACGGGTGCCGGTAATTTAAATCAAGCATCTCAATCTATTGCGATTGGTTCAGAAGCTGGTAACTCAAATCAAGCCCTCGGATCCATCGCGCTTGGATACAGAGCCGCGAAACTTCAACATGGTCAATATTCCGTTGCAATTGGCTACAACACTGGCGCCACAAACCCAATTCCCGACAAAACTATATTTTTGAACGCCACTGGTGGTTCATTTGTCCCTTATAACGCTTCTTCATTTAACGTGAGACCCGTGCGAATATCCACCGACACATTGACTGGTAATGTCTTGAGTTACAACTACGGAACTGGTGAGATTTATCAGCAAGGTTTGATATTCACTGGGTCGACGGGTGTTGGTATATCAAATGGGGCGCCCGGTGATCATCTCTTGGCTATCGGCACAAGGACCTACTTTGAAGAGTCCACGACAAGCAATGCGATTGTCACAACCGGAAATGTTTCTGCGCAAGGATACTTTGGATCGGGAATTGAACTATCGAACATAGCTGGCGTGACAACCCCAGATACATACGGAAGCGGTTCGACAGTCCCAGTTATCATCGTGGACTCAAAGGGACGCATAACGAACATCTCTAGCACGCCAATCACATATGGAGGGACGCTTCAGCAGGTTGTCGACGCGGGTAACACAACAAACAAACTCATCAACTATAGCAACTCTGGAATAGCATTCATCACAAATGGAAGTGTTGGTGTGGCCAATGTGAACATAAACACGTCTTTTGCCATGACCGTCGGCGACAAAACGTTCTTCTCAAACTCACTGGCTTCAAACACAATAACAACAACTGGAAATCTTTCGGCGAATTACTTGTTTGCGAACGCATGGTTCACATCTTGGCCGACGAGAATTGCGGCTGGTACATACGGCACGAGTACTCTTGTCCCTCAATTTCAATTTGACTCGGCTGGTAGAATAATCAATATAACGGAGATTGGCGTCATTGCGAATGTTTCCCTAGAACAAGCCATCGCGGTCGGAAACGCGACATCTCGTAGCATATCGTTCACAGGTTCAACCGCTTTTACGACAAACCCTGGAAGCAATGTGGGTATCGGAAACGTCAATCCTCTGAATTTGCTGAGCATCGGGGCAAACACATTTTTCACAGAAACAGGCTCAAACACACTTGTGACAAGAGGTAACGTTTCGGCAAACGTGGGGTACTTTCGATCCATCATAACTTCGAGTAACGTCGGGATTGGAAACACTCTCGCCTCGAATCTTCTTTGCGTCGGAATCATGACCCGATTCAACGACTCTGGTTCAAACACTGGTATGATAACGGATGGAAACGTGACGGCCAGAAACTATTACGGGTCGGCTCAATTTCTTTCAAATGTTGCTGGAGTAACCTCAGCGGCCACCTATGGCACTGGAACCGCGATGCCCCAGATTGTTGTGGACGCTTCTGGGAGAATCACTTCTATAGTTTCGACTGCGGTTTCGGCGACCCTCGACCAGGTTGTGGGATACGGGAACACAACTTCAAATACAGTCCAATTCACAAACTCTGGAAACTCTTTGGTGACCTCGGGGCGTGTTGGTATTTCAAATGCGAACCCCTCGAACCTCCTTTGTGTGGGAATCATGACTCGGTTCAATGACTCTGGTTCAAATACTGGCATGATAACGGATGGTAATGTCGTGGCGAACAACTACTACGGATCCGCTCGATTTCTTTCAAACTTGACAGATGCTTCGAACGCTAGTTATGGTAACTCATATTGGGTTCCTCAATTGACTGTTTCGCAGACTGGTAGAATAGTAGCTATACAAAACACTCAAATAAGAGTTGGTTTATCAGATGTAACAAGTTTCGGGAACACGACATCGAATACAATTCAATTCACAAACGCAGGAAACTCCTTGGTGACCTCGGGACGTGTTGGCATTTCAAATGCGAGTCCTTCGAATCTTCTCTGCGTCGGGATCATGACTCGATTCAACGACTCTGGATCCAACACTGGAATGATAACGGATGGCAATGTGACGGCCACCAACTATTATGGGTCGGCCCAATTTCTTTCAAATGTTGCCGGAGTAACCTCAGCAGCCACCTACGGATCGGGAACTTCGATGCCCCAAATTGTTGTGGACGCTTCCGGAAGAATAACTTCCATAGTTTCTACGGCGGTCTCTGCGACCCTAGATCAGGTTGTGGGATACGGAAACACAACCACAAGCACTGTCCAATTCACAAACTCTGGAAACTCTTTAGTTACTTCGGGACGCGTGGGTATTTCAAACGCGAACCCCTCGAACCTCCTTTGTGTGGGAATCATGACTCGGTTCAATGACTCTGGTTCAAATACTGGCATGATAACGGATGGTAATGTCGTGGCGAACAACTACTA
>JACCEB010105612.1_pt1 | contig 20806 bp, 12 predicted proteins | sample 7454761 | NCBI WGS metagenome assembly JACCEB01 (sample SAMN15323454, study PRJNA562643) | freshwater metagenome | isolation source: river surface water | place: USA:Blue River Watershed | collected 2017-08-18 | reverse complement strand
GGGGTCTTCACGACGGAACTCGGGTGCGCGAGCTGGAGTTGGATCGCGTACCGGCCGAGGACTGCCGCCTTGCGCTGCTCGTCGCGGCGGACGCCCTGCATCTGCTCGTCGGTGAGGTGAGCGTAGGTGCCGGTGCGGGGCGAACCGGCGCCGTTGGTCACGACGACCCCCCCGAACGCCTTGCCCGGCGTTTCGAGGCAGTCGGAGATGCCGGCGTGCGCCATGATCTCGATGTCGTCCTGATGCGCACCGAGGCAAAGGTGGGTCACCCGCGAAAGGGCCTGCTCGGGGGCGGCGGCTCCACCGGGTACGAAGATGTCAGCCTGAGGATTGGAGAGTTTCATCGGAAAACCTGGGGCGGCTCAGCGGGGGAGCGCGGGTAGACTCGCGGCAGCGACGGCCTGGCCGTGGCGCCGGTCCTTCTCGTCGGGCGTGTGCAGACGCACCCGCTCGGCGACATCCGGAAAATCCGCCCGCAACACGGCGCGAGCGCGATCGAGGATGATGTCACCGCCGGGTCCAGATGAGACGCGGCCGAGCAGCAGCACATGGCGTAATTCGTAGTGATCGGCGAAGTGGGCGACCGCGTACCCGAAGTCGGTGCCGATGGTCTCGTAGATCGCACGCGCCCGGGGATCGCCGGCCGCCATCGCCTTCTGCACTTCCACTAATTGCTCAGGCAGCGGCATGCCCGCGGGGAGCTTGAAGCCCGCGGCCGGCGCCAGCCGCCCCACCGCCTGCTGGGAGAAGTACTGCACGCCGCAGCCGATGTCGCCCGACCACTCGTCGCGCGGCGCAGCGGGATGATAATCTACCGGCGCGAACGCGAGCTCGTTGAGCCAAGGAGTGATCCCCCCGGCCGGAGTGACATAACCCGCGGCTAAGCTGGTGCCCATCGCGATGCCGAGCACCGCTCCGTCACCGAGCGACATCGAGCCCGCCAGCGCCGTGACCTCGCCATCGTTGGCGACCTCGAACGGCACGCCGCACCAGCGTTCTTGAAGAGTGAAGAACATCCGTCGCACGTGGCGTTCGAACAGGTCGGGCGGCACGCCGCGGAACAGCGAGGCGACGCGCACCTCGTTGTTCACGTACACGCCGGCAGCGCTGCCGCCGATGGCGTCGACCCGCGGCAGGTGCGCCGCCGCGCGCCGCAGGGAGTCATGCACGCCCTCGAGGTGATAGGCCGGATCCTTCTGGAAGTACGGATCCCACGTGATCTCCTCCGAGAAGACCACCTTGCCATCGATCACCGCCGCAGCCTTGCGGTCGCTGCCGCCGAGGTCGAAGCCGATCCGGCAGCCGTCGAGGTGCCGACCAACCGGCAACGAGGCCACCCTGCCCTCCGGCAGGGCTGACATCGCGACCGCCTCGATCAGGAACGGCTCGCGGTAGGTGGTCTCACCCATGAAACGGTGATCGAAGGCCCGCGTGCCCGATGCCGAGTAAATGCGGGCAAGTTCCCCGATGATCTCGTCGGCCCCGGCGATCCGTACCCGGCTGCCTCCCTTCTGCCAGAGCATGAACTTCACCAAACGCTCCACGTACGTGAGCGTGAGGGCGGCCGAGGGATGCCCCACGCCCAGCACGCGCGTGTCGTGCCGCGACACCGCGCCACCGGTGGAAGAAACGACGACCGCGAGCGACCGCGCAGACGGATCCCGCGCGACGAGCGCCCGGTAGGCGCGGTTCCAGAGGGCGGCCGGAGCGAAGTTGCTCTCCAATGGCGGAGACAGCAAGGGACGGACGTCGCGCATGACGTTGAAAAAAGACCGGAGGACTGCGACCTCAGGAAACGTCAGCCCGGGCGAAGGCCTCGATCGCCTCGTAGTCGGCCAGGCCGAGGGTGTCGTAGGTCTCAGCCAGCGCGCGGTTCGCCTGCTCGGCCTGCTGCCACGGCTCACGCAGTCCCGACGCCACCGGCGTCTGGCTGCGCTGGCTCTTATGATGGAAGACCGCCTGTGACTTCTGCGCGAGCTCCCGCGGGCTGAGCGGCACCGCCATGTCGATATCCGCCGCATCCCAAGGCTGATCAACCCCGCGGTAGGACCAGACCCGGCAATCCTTGAACCACGCCTCGCCGGCGACCTCGCGGCACGCGCGCCGCACGAGTTGATGGCAGACCGCGGTGATCGAAGTGGGGTCGTCGCGATCACCGGTCAGGAAAACCTGATGCGGCATCGCGTCGCGCAGCAGCTTCACGACGGCAGCGAGGTCAGCTTGCTCCGGGGAGAACTGCCGGTAGCGGCCACGCTCGTAGAACGGCAGGTCCATGAACAGGGCCTGGCCGGTAGCGAGGTCGCAGTCGCGAAGCGACGCGCGTGCCTCGCCCCGGCGGAGCAGCGCCTTGAGCCGACGGATGCCCGCCGAATCGAGCGCGAAGGCCTTCTTGCCGGACAGTTCCCGCCGGGCGCCGTCGGCGAACTCCGCGAGCGGGTCCTTTGTTTGACCGAGGGTTCCCGCGATGTCGCCCACCAGCTCGGCCGCCATGGCGGCCTCCTCATCAGGCACCGCAAGATTGCCGGAAGTAAGATAAGCGACGGTAACGATGTGCCCCTGCTCCTTCAGGCGACGGAGTGTGCCGCCCATACCGAGCACGTCGTGCGACGGCTCAGGGCTAAAGACGACGACGCGCTTGGGGAACGGAAATGCGCGCTCCGGGCGCGAGGAATCGTCGGCGTTGGGCTTGCCGCCCGGCCAACCGGTGATCGTGCGCTGAATCTCGTTAAAGACCCGGATGTTCAACTGGTACGAGGGCCCGTTTTCCGTGAGCAGGTCCGCCATGCCGTGCTCGCCGTAGTCCTCGTCGAGGAGCTTGAGCACCGGTTTCTTTGACTGGCGCGACAGCCAGATCACCGCGCGGCGGGTCATCGCCGGCGTCCACTGGATCGGGCTGACGAGCCACGGATAACGCACGCGCGTGAGTGCGGAGGCCGCCGCACGGTCGATGAGGAAACGCACCTGCGGGTGCCCCTGCAGAAAGCTCGCGGGCAACGAATCCTTGGGCGCGCCTTCGACGGCCTCGGCCAAGACACCCGCCTTGCCCTCGCCCCACGCGAGGAGCGCGATCCGGCGTGCGTCGAGGATCGTGCCCACACCCATGGTGATCGCGTGGCGAGGAACGTTGGCCTCGCCGAGAAAGTCGCGCGCGGCGTCGCGGCGCGTGAGGCCGTCGAGCGTGACAAGGCGCGTGCGGGATTCACGCGAGGACCCCGGTTCATTGAAGCCGATGTGGCCGGTACGGCCGATGCCGAGGACCTGGAGGTCGATCCCGCCGGCGGCGCGGATCTTCTCCTCGTAGGCACGGCACCACGCGAAGACGTCGGCGCGCGGCACGGTGCCGTCGGGCACGTTCACGTTCCCCGCCGGGATATCGACGTGGTTGAAGAGCTGGTCGTGCATGAACCGCCAGTAGCTCTCCGGATGCTCGCGCGTCAGGCCGTGGTATTCGTCGAGGTTGAAGGTGATCACGCGCCGGAAGCTCAGGCCCTTCTCCCGATGCAGGCGGATCAGCTGCTTGTAGAGCCGCACCGGCGTGGAGCCGGTCGCGAGGCCGAGCACGGTGTTGCGACCCGCGGCATCGTTCTTGCGGATGAGTTCGGCGATCTCCGAGGCCAGACGGGCGCAGGCCTCGTCAGCGTCGGCGAAAACCTCGGTAGCGATCCGCTCCCGCTGCTGGGACTCCGGCGTGGTAAGTAGGGCGGCGCCTGGACCCGCGGCGGCCGGCGTCGGCCGCGAGGCGTGGCGGCGCACGATCTCCTCCATCCGTTCCCGCTGCGCCTCCATGCTGCGCAGCAGGGCGAACTGGCTGCGGGCGCGCTCCAGATTGTGCGCCGGGCGGCGGACCTTGAAGTACACGTCACCCTGCAGGAAGTCGGTGAGGAAGCGGATGCCGATCTCGAGCGCGATCAGGCGGCCGGAGAACGCGAGGTGGTCGATCTCGGCGGCGGTGAGGAAAGAGCGACTGGCCGCGAGGTAGCCCTCGGTGAGGGCGTCGAAGAGGTCGAGTCGCGCGCTCACCCGCGAGACATCGGGCTCATCCTCGGCCGCGGAGTTGACGGCGGAGCGCACCATGTCGCCGAAGTCGTACAACGCCGAGCCCGGCATGACGGTATCGAGGTCGATCACGCAGATGCCGGCGCCCGTGCGGTCGTCGATCATCACGTTGTTGAGCTTGGTGTCGTTGTGCGTGACGCGCTCGGGGATCTCGCCGCGCGCGAGCAGGTTGAGCACCACGTCAACCATCGGTTCCCGCTCGAGGGCGAACGCGATCTCGGCCTTGGCTTCCTTCGCGCGGCCGACGCGATCCTCGCGGATCGCCTCGCGGAGGGCCTCGAAACGGCGGCGGGTGTCGTGGAAGTGCGGGATGGTCTCGCGCAGCCGGCCGCCGGGCAGGTCGCTCAGCAGGCGCTGGAAATCGCCGAACGCCCGGGCACCCTCGCGGGCGAGGGCGGGCTCGGTGATGACGTCATGCGACTGCGCGCCCTCGATGAAGATGTAGCAGCGCCAGGCGCCAGAGGCGTCACGGTGCAAATTGCCGCCGGCCCGCGTGGGGATGAGGGTGAGCGCGCGGCGGATGGCGTCGGGAGCGCCGGAGGCGAGCGCGCGGCGACCGGCATGCGCGGTAACGCGGGCGATGTTGTCCATCACCGCTTCGACGTCACGGAAGACGTTCTCGTTGATCCGCTGCAGGATATAGCGCGTGGTCACCCCGCCCTGCTCGAAGGAAACGACGTAGGTGTCGTTGATGTGGCCGTTGCCGTGCGGCGCGCCGCCGCAGTAAGTGCCGCCTAGCCGGAACGCCGAGGCCACGGCGCGGAGCGCCGTCGAGTCGAGGGTCTTGGGAGCCATCGGGCCGATGCAACAGTCGCGCCTTTTCGGCGCAACTGCCATTTGGCGCACGAAGCCCGCCGGCCGCGATCAGGCCGCGCCGCGGGCGACGCGCTTGCGCTTCTCGACCCGGGACGAGACCAGAATGGAGATCTCGAACAGCAGGTAGAGCGGAGCCGCGAAGATGGTCTGCGTCACCGGGTCGGGCGTCGGGGTGATCACCGCGGCGATGACGAAGATGAGCACGATCGCGTGACGGCGGTATTTGCGCAGGAACTCGGTCGAGAGGACGCCGAGCCAGACGAGCAGGATGATGACGAGCGGAAACTCGAAAACCGCCCCCGTACCGAGCACGAGCCACGTGAGCGTCGTGAAATAATTGCCCGCGGTCCAGCGGGTCTCAAGTCCCAGGGCCTGATTGAGCTCGATTGCGATTCGCACCGTGCTCGGCATCAGCAGGAAGAAGCTGAACGCCGAGCCGAGCAGGAAGAGGAACAGCGCCGAGACGCAGAGCGGCTTCACGGCCTTCATCTCGCGGTCGGTGAGCGCAGGGGAGACGAACTGGCTGATGAAGAAAAGGATGATGGGCGATGCCAGCAGCAGCCCGCCGAACACGCACAGCTGGATGATCATCGTGAACACCTCCATCAGCGAGATGGTGCCCAGCTTCGTGTCGAAATCGGGATAATCCTTGGCGACGTGGTCCAGCGGCCAGCGCAGGAGCTCCATCGAGTCCGTCACGAACACGCCGACGATTGCGGCGCAGATCACGAAGGCGATGACGCTCTTCAGCAGCACGCCCCGCAGCTCCTCGATGTGCTGCCAGAAGCCCATCGGCTTCTCGCGCATCGAGGTCACCGGTTCGGCGGGCGCGTAGGGGGAGGCGTTAGGGTCGTCGGGCTGGCTCACGGCGGCAAAGGGCGGCGCATCGTGCGGGCTTTTTTCCAAAACGGAAGCGTCTTGTGCGGGACCGCGAAACCCCCGGCCAAGGCGAGCGCCGCGCGGGCGGCCGAAGGGATCCGCCTGCATCGTTGACACCCCGACCACGCGACCTATTGCCTCCGAGTCTTCGTGCGCAGACGCGCGAGTCCCGGTTTTTCACCACATCCTCATCACCATGGCCGCTAAAAAATCCGCCAAGAAACCCGCCGCGAAGGCCAAGTCCTCCGCCGCCAAATCCGCCTCCAAGGCGCCCAAGTACGTCTACACGTGGGGCGCCGGCCGCGCCGACGGCAACGGCTCCATGAAGGCCCTGCTGGGCGGAAAGGGCGCCAACCTCGCCGAGATGACCCGCATCGGGCTGCCCGTGCCCCCGGGCTTCACCATCACCACCGAGGTCTGCACGTACTTCTACGCCAACCGGAAGAGCTATCCGAAGGAGCTCCAGGCGCAGATGGAGGCCGGCGTCGCCAACATGGAGCGCATCATGGGCACCAAGTTCGGCGCGACCAACGGCATGCCGCTCCTCGTGGCCGTCCGCTCCGGCGCCCGTGACTCGATGCCGGGCATGATGGACACCATCCTCAACCTCGGCCTCAACGACGAGACGGTGCTGGCCCTCGTGCGCGCCACCCAGAATGAGCGCTTCGCGTGGGACTGCTACCGCCGCTTCATCCAGATGTACGGCGACGTCGTCCTCGGCGTGCAGAAGCGCGAGAACGAGGATCACGAGCCGTTTGAGACCGTCATCCACGCCTACAAGCACGAGGTCTACCACGCCGACATCGAGGATTCGAAGCTCACCGCCGCCGACCAGCAGGAGCTCGTCAAGCGCTTCAAGGCCCTCGTGAAGGAGCGCACCGGCAAGGTATTCCCGGCCAGCCCCTGGGACCAGCTGCGCGGCGCCGCCGGCGCCGTCTTCGGCTCCTGGATGAACGACCGCGCCATCGTCTATCGCCGCAAGTACAACATCCCCTCCGAGTGGGGCACCGCGGTGAACGTGCAGGCGATGGTGTTCGGCAACACCGGTGACACGTCGGGTTCCGGCGTGGCCTTCACCCGCAACCCCGCCAACGGCGCGAACGAGTTCTACGGCGAGTTCCTTATCAATGCCCAGGGCGAGGACGTCGTTGCCGGCGTCCGCACCCCCGAGCCCGTCCTCAAGCTCAAGGAGCAGATGCCGAAGTCCTACGCGGAACTCCTCAAGGTGCGCGCGACCCTGGAGAAGCACTTCAAGGACGTGCAGGACGTCGAGTTCACCATCCAGGAAGGCAAGCTGTTCATGCTGCAGACGCGCAACGGCAAGCGCACCGCCGCCGCCGCGCTCAAGTTCTCCATGGATATGGTGAAGGAGAAGCTCATCGACTGGAAGACGGCCGTCATGCGCAACCCGGCCGACCAGCTCGAGCAGCTGCTCGCGCCGATCTTCGACCTCTCCGAGGTGAAGAAGGCCAAGGTCATCGCCACCGGCCTTCCCGCCGGCCCCGGCGCCGCCACCGGCAAGATCTACTTCAACGCCGACCGCGCGGTGCAGGCCGCCGAAAAGGGCGAGAAGGTGCTGCTCGTACGCGTCGAGACCTCCCCCGAGGATCTCCGCGGCATGATCGCGGCCGAGGGCATCCTCACCGCCCGCGGTGGCGTCTCCTCGCACGCCGCCCTCGTCGCCCGCCAGATGGGCAAGGTCTGCGTGTGCGGCGCCTCCGCCGTCCACATCGACTACGAGCGCAAGACCGCCTCGATCGCCGGCCAGACCTTCGGCGAGGGCGACTACCTCTCGATCGACGGCACGTCCGGCACCGTGTACGCGGGCCAGATCAAGACCGCTCCCTCGGAGATCATCGCCGGCCTCCTCAACAACGACGAGGCCGCGAAGAAGACCGAGAAGTTCCGCAGCTACGCGCAGCTGATGAAGTGGTGCGCCCAAGCCACCCGCCTGCAGGTGCGCACCAACGCCGACACCCCCGAGCAGACCCGCAACGCCATCGCGTTCGGCGCCGTCGGCATCGGCCTCACCCGCACCGAGCACATGTTCTTCGAGGGCGACCGCATCGACGCGATGCGCGAGATGATCCTCGCCGACACGCTCGAGGCCCGGCAGGGCGCCCTCGCCAAGCTACTCCCCTACCAGCGGGAGGACTTCCTCGGGATCTTCAAGGCCCTCAAGGGCTTCCCGGCCACGATCCGGTTCCTCGATCCGCCGCTGCACGAGTTCCTGCCCCACACCAAGGAGCAGCAGCTCGACCTCGCGCGGAAGATGGGGATCGACGTCCAGAAGATCATGACCCGCGTGCACGAACTGCACGAGTTCAACCCGATGCTTGGTTTCCGCGGCTGCCGCCTCGGCATCAAGTATCCGGAGATCACCGCCATGCAGGCGCGCGCCGTGTTCGAAGCCGCCGCCGAGGCCAACAAGGCCGGCTACAAGGCGAAGCCCGAGATCATGATCCCGCTCGTCGGCTTCAAGAAGGAGCTCGATCTGCAGGTGGCCCTCGTGCACGAGGTCGCCCAGGCCGTCATGGCCGAGCGCAAGACCAAGATCGCGTACCACGTCGGCACGATGATCGAGGTTCCGCGCGGCGCCCTCACCGCCGACGAGATCGCCCACACGGCCGAGTTCTTCAGCTTCGGCACCAACGACCTCACGCAGACCTGCCTCGGCATGTCGCGCGACGACTCCGGATCGTTCCTCCCGCCCTACGCGGAGGCCGAGATCGTGAAGAAGAACCCGTTCGCCTCCATCGACCAGACCGGCGTCGGTCAACTGATGGAGCTCGCGATCTCCAAGGGCCGCCAGACCCGCCCGGACATCAAGCTCGGCATCTGCGGCGAGCACGGCGGTGATCCGGACTCGGTCAAGTTCTGCCACCGGATCGGCCTGAGCTACGTCAGCTGCTCGCCGTACCGCGTGCCGGTCGCCCGCCTCGCCGCCGCCCAGGCGGCCATCGCCGAGGCGAAGAAGTAAACCGGCCGTACGATCCGTTCCCTTCAAACCCCGCGCCTTAACCGGCGCGGGGTTTTTCTTTGCTCCTGGCCGCGCGGGCCGGGGCCTTTTCCCGCTCGTCGCCCCGCGCGGCGCGCCGCAACTTTCCCGCATGCCCCCCCGCCTCGCCGTGCTCCCGCGTCTCGCTCTTTTGACCATCGCGTTCTCCGTCGTCACCCACGCCGCAGCTCCGGCCCGGCCCAACGTGTTGTTCGTCCTGTCCGACGACCACAGCTACCCCTTTCTCTCGTGCTACGGCGACACGAACGTCCGCACGCCGAACCTCGACCGGATCGCGGCCGAGGGCATGCGGTTCCACCGGTTCTTCACCGTCGCGCCGCAATGCGTCCCGTCGCGTGCCGGCTACCTCACCGGCCGCTCCGCCGTCGCGGCCCGCATGACGCGCTTCTCCGCCGCGCTCCCGCGCGAGGAGGTGACGTTCCTCGAGCTGCTGCGCCAGCAGGGCGGCTACCACATCGGCATCGCCGGCCGCAGCTATCACCTCGACGGCTCTGCGCGCGCTGGCCCCGAGATCTCGCGCCTGATGGAACGGCACGGGCTGCGCACGTTCGCGGAGCGCGTGGATTACCTCCGCACCGGGTCTGACACCGAGGCGGTCGCGCAACTCGAGGAATTCCTAGACACCCGGCCTGCGGGAAAGCCCTTCGCGATGTGGCTCAACTTCAGCGATCCGCACCACGTCTGGAACGCACCGCCGGAGTTCCGGCCGGCACCCGCTTCCCTGAAGCTGCCCGCGCATTGGCCCGACCTGCCGGGCATGCGGGAACAACTCGCGGATTATTGCGCGGAGGTGAACCGCGTCGACGCGACGATGGGCCGGGTGCTCGCGGCCCTCGAAAGGCGCGGCCTGACCCGCGACACCCTCGTGATCTTCGCCGGCGACAACGGCGTCGCCCTGCCCCACGGCAAGGGCTCCCTCTACGACCCGGGCTGCAACGTTCCACTCGTCATCCGCTGGCCCGGCGTCGTGAAGCCCGGCGGTGAATCCCGCGCGTTGCTGAGCGGTGAGGACATCGCCCCCACGGTGCTGGCTGCCGCGGGACAGCCCGCCGGACCGCGGATGAGCGGGCGCAGTTTTCTCCCGCTGCTGCGCGGTGAGCCCCAGGAGCCGCGCCAACACGTCTTCACCGAACGCGGCCCCCACGGCAACGCGCCCGTGACCGCCGCCATGCGCAGCAGCGGATACGACCTCTCGCGCGCCGTGCGCTCCGACCGGTACAAGTTCATCTACAATTGCACGCCATGGATCCCCTACTCGCCGGTCGACTCCGCCAGCGGCGCCGCGTGGCGGGACATCACCGCCGCCAACGCCGCCGGCACGCTCTCGTCCGGCCTACGGACGACTTATTTCAGCCAACCGCGCCCGGTGTACGAGCTCTACGACCTCGAGAACGACCCATCGGAGCTGAAAAACCTCAGCGGTTCACCCGAGCTACACGAGGTCGAGCACGACCTGCGGGTCGCGCTCGCGGAAAAGATGATCCTCGACTGGGACTACCTGCCGTTACCCGATGTCGGCGACGCGCCGGCGGGCACCAAGGCCGCCAACCGCAAAACCAAGAAGAAGGATTGAGCCCCATGAAACTCCCGCTCCTCGCCATCTTTACCCTTTTGGCAGCCTCAACGTCGTCAGCCTCCGAGGCGACGCCGCGCCCCAATTTCATTGTCATCAACATCGACGACCTTGGCTACCGCGAGCTCGGCAGCTGGGGCTCCAACAACCTCACGCCGCACCTCGACCGCATGGTTGCCGAGGGACGCAAGCTCCTCAGCCACTACGCCGCACCCGTTTGTTCGCCCTCCCGCGCCTCCCTGTTGACGGGTTCCTACCCGAAGCGCGCCCTACCCACGCCGCACGTGCTCTTCCCGGGCGCCGCCGTCGGGCTCAATCCCGAGGAAGTGACGATCGCGGAAGTACTCAAGGGCGCCGGCTACGCGACCGGATGCGTTGGGAAATGGCACCTTGGCGACCAACGTGCCTTCCTGCCGCTCCAACAGGGCTTCGACACCTACTATGGCCTGCCCTATTCGAACGACATGGGCCCCGCATCCGAGGGCGTGAAGAGCAACCTCGGCGCCCCGCTGCCGGTCCCCAAGGCTCCCGCGAAGAACGCCCCCGCCGGCGCGGATGACGGCACGGGAACCCGCATGAACCAGCCGCCCCTCCCACTCGTCGACGGCAATACCGTCGTCGGCCGGGTGCGAGCCGCCGACCAACCCGCCTACACCCGCCGCTTCACCGATCGCGCAGTGGCGTTCATCCGCGAGCGCCGCGAAAGTCCGTTCTTCCTCTACCTTGCCCACAACGCCGTCCACTTCCCGCTCTACCCTAGCGAGGAGTTCCGCGGCAAATCGCCCAACGGTCTCCTCGGCGACTGGATCCAGGAGGTCGACTGGAGCGTCGGTCAGGTCCTCAACACCCTCCGCGAACTCGGCCTAGACCGGCGCACGCTCGTGCTCTTCGTGTCCGACAACGGCGGGCCCGTGAACCAGGGAGCCACCAACACTCCGCTCCGCGGCAGCAAGGGTTCCACCCTCGAGGGAGGCATCCGCGTGCCCGGCATCGCCTGGTGGCCCGGCACCATCCCCGCGGGTTCCTCCACGCGCGCCATCACCGCCATGTGCGACGTGCTGCCGACCTTCGCCGCCCTGGCCCGCGCCCCACTGCCCTCCGGACGCCGCCTCGACGGTGTCGACCAGACTTCCATCCTCAAGGGCGACCCCGCGGTTCATCCGCGCGACACCTTCCTCTATCACCGTGGCCTGACGCTTGAGGCCGTCCGCTCCGGACCGTGGAAACTCCACCTCGCCAAGAGCGAGCTGTACCACCTCGACGACGACATCGGCGAGGCTCGCAATGTCGCCGCCGCGAACCCCGAAGTCGTCCGCCGCCTCACCGCAATCGCGGCGGCAACGGACGCCGACCTCGGCCGCGACGGGATGGGTCCCGGCTGCCGCCCACTCGGCCGAGTCGCGAACCCCGCTCCCCTCCTCGCCGCCGACGGCTCGGTGCGAGCCGATGCGATCGGCGCCCAAAGTAAGTTTCCCTGATTAGGCGCCCGCCCAGAATCCCGGCTCGGCGAGGACGGTGGGCGCTACCCTGGGAACTCTTCCATGACTGGGCTGGGAGTCCCCGGCCGGCCGCGTCCCCACGGCCGGTACCTGGCCTCAAAGCGGCAGGTAGGTGACCGAGTTCGTGAGCAGGATCGTGATGAAGAGGATGACCATCACGAAGGGACCGAGGTAGATGCGGCCCGTCAGGAGGAAGAACGCTCGGTGGAAGTACGGGAGCACGAACATCATCGGCACCACGCCGAAAAGCAGGTTCACGTAGAGCCAGCCTTCGGTCCAAAAGACCGTGCCGGTGCGCGCGAAGGTCGCGTACTGGATCACGATGATCAGCAGCAACCCGAGCGAGTTGGCGAAGCCCGCCATCAGCCGGCTGCGCCACTCCGGCTGGCCTTCGAGCCGCATCGCGCTGTTCGCGCGGAGCGAGTTCGACAGGAAAAACACCAAAAAGCACGGTACGTACATCGCGAGCTGAGGAATCACCACCGGCTGCAGCGGCCGCGCCCCGAGGAAGGTGAAGCGGTAGTCGACGTGCCAAACCGCGTGCACCACGGCGAGCAGGCCGTAGAATCCAAGGAACACCGTGACGGCGAGGACGACGGTCCGCGCGAGGTCCCCCGCGCCGATCGACGCGCCCCAGTTCGCCGCCTTCACGCCGCGCGCCCGCCCGAAGAACCGGTACGCCCCGAAGAAAATCGCGAAGCCGACCAGCCCGTTGATGAACGCCCACATCATCACCGCGTTGTTCATCCGCTGGGGGAAGAACCAAGTCGGCTCGCGGTTCGACGCCGCGCGGAACACCTGCTGCGACAGCTCTGAAAGCGGGATGTAGGTCGCGCAGGCCACCGCGGCGCCCGCGACGAAGAGCACCCAGTACAACACCCTCCCCGCCCCGCGCGGGTGAGCCTGCGGCGGCGGCACCGGACGGACCAGCGGAGCGAAGAACGGGAGCGTCAGCAGCAGCCGCGCAAACGGCACCAGCGCCACCAATGCCGCGGCGAACGCGACCAACCCGCATACGTCCTTCCAGTGCCAGATCTGATCCGAGGGCGGCGGCACGCCCTTCAGGTCGAACACGCGAATGAAGTAATCCAACTGGTTGGCGGTCGACTCCGCGTGGTAAGGTTGCAGCGGATGGATCACCCGCTCGTTGAACACGACGCGCAGGGAACGTTGCGCGAGGTCACCGTAGTAGCGTCCGGGCTCAACCTCCTCCACGCGCGCCTCCCCCTTTGCTCGGCCCGAATTCACCAGCCGCAGCGCCTCGGGCGCGCGCCGCAGGTCGCCGTGGCCGAGTTCGTTCCGATAGGCCCCCTCGTCGTAAAGGGCGTAACTGATCCCCACGTTGGAGCGCACGTCGCGCAGCACGTTGTCGGTGAGCGTCAGCACGTATCCCGAAACGAACACCGAGTGCAGCACCGACGGCTTGCCGGAAGCCTTCGCCTGCTTGCCGAAAAAGTTGGCTCCGCGGATGGCCGCGTTGCCCCCGGCGGAGTGCCCGGTGGCCGCGATGCGGGTCTTGTCGACGTAGTTGAGCGCCGGCGTGGAGGCCGCGTACTCCACCACCGCAAACATCCCGTAGCCCTCGGTCGTGGCCGCCTGCGTGCTGAGCGACGCGCTCGAGGACCCCTGCGCGTAGGGATCGATCGCAATCGCCACCACCCCGCGGCGCGCCAGCTCGATCGCGATGTTCGCGAGCGTCTCCTTGGTGCGCTGAAACCCAGGCACGACCACCACCAACGGCGCCGGCGCGTCCTTGGTCGCGCTGCGCGGACGGTAGAGGTCGGCCGACACCCATTGGCCGTTCTGCGTCGGCAGCGTGAAGCCCGTCACCTCGACGCGCCCGCCCGACGTCTGCACGAGCGACCCGAGCCAGCTGGCGCCGGCGACGATGACCAGCAGCACCCAGAGCAGCCGGAACGACCGCGCCTTCGTGATCGGCGGCGAAGCCGGGGAGTTTCCAGAGGGCACCGGGGGCACGGCGTAGGGGGCGTCGCGGAACCAGCCGCCGCTCACATGCGGCAGATCAGGAGCTCGCGCTCAAAGAGCATCTCCTTCGGCAGGCGGTCGTGGAGATCCAGGAAAAGCTCCTCATGGCCGATCACCTCGGCTCGCCAGAGGGAGCGGTCGAATTCCTGCAGCGCCTCGAAGCGCTCGCGCGGGAAATCCAGGCCGTTCCAATCGAGGTCATCGTAGCGCGGCATCCAGCCGATCGGCGTCTCGCGGCCGAGCGCCCGCCCGCGGGCGCGGTCGACGATCCACTTCAGCACGCGCATGTTCTCGCCAAAGCCCGGCCAGAGGAAACGGCCGTCGGCGTCCTTGCGGAACCAGTTCACATGGAAGACACGCGGCGTCTCGCGGATGCGCTTCTGCATCGTGATCCAGTGGCGGAAGTAGTCACCCATGTGGTACCCGCAGAAAGGCAGCATCGCCATCGGGTCACGGCGCACCTTGCCGAGCGTGCCCGCCGCGGCGGCGGTCATCTCGGAGCCCATGGTCGCCCCGATGTACACGCCGGAGCTCCAGTTGAAGGCCTGGTAGACGAGCGGCATCGTGGTGGCGCGCCGGCCGCCGAAGATGATCGCACTGATCGGCACGCCCTCGGGATTCTCCCACGCGGGGTCGATCGTCGGGCATTGCGACGCCGGTGCCGTGAAGCGCGCGTTGGGATGCGCCGCCTTGGCGCCGGTGGTGCGGGCGAGCTCGGGCGTCCACTCGCGCCCCTGCCAGTCGGTGAGACGCGCGGGAGGCGTCTCGGTCATACCCTCCCACCAGACCCCGCCCTCCGGCGTGAGGCCGACGTTCGTGAAGATGGTATTCCGCGACAGCGCGGCCATCGCGTTGGGATTCGTCCGCTCCGAAGTGCCCGGGGCGACGCCGAAGAAGCCCGCCTCAGGATTGATGGCGTGCAGGCGGCCGTCGGCGTCGGGACGGATCCAGGCGATGTCGTCGCCCACGGTCCAGACCTTCCACCCGCGTTCCCGGAACGAATCAGGCGGGACCATCATGGCGAAGTTGGTCTTGCCGCAGGCGCTGGGGAAAGCGGCCGCGACGTAGGTCTTCTCTCCGCGCGGATCCTCGACGCCGAGGATGAGCATATGCTCGGCCATCCAGCCTTCGTCGCGCGCCATGTTGGAGGCGATGCGCAGGGCGAAGCACTTCTTGCCGAGCAGCGCGTTGCCGCCGTAACCGGAACCGTAGCTCCAGATCTCGCGCGTCTCTGGGAAGTGCACGATGTACTTCTCAGGATTGCACGGCCACGCGACGTCCTTCTGCCCGGGGGCGAGCGGGGCACCCACCGAATGCAGGCAGGGGACGACGCGCTTCTCGCCCTTGTCGATCTCGCGGAAGACCGGCAGCCCGATGCGCGCCATGATGCGCATGTTGACGACGACGTAGGGGGAGTCGGTGAGCTCGACGCCGATCTGCGACATCGGCGATCCGACCGGCCCCATGCTGAAAGGCAGCACGTACATCGTGCGCCCGCGCATGCAGCCGCTGAAAAGGTCGCGGAGCTTCCGCCGCATCTCGAAGGGGTTGACCCAATTGTTGGTCGGCCCGGCCGCCTCACGGGAGTGCGAGCAAATGTAGGTGCGGTCCTCGACCCGGGCGACGTCGCTCGCATCGCTGCGCGCGTAGAAGCAGCCCGGCCAGAGCTTCTCGTCCAGCCGCGTGAACGTGCCGGCGCGCACCATCTGGTCGCACAGCGCGTCGTACTCCGCCTGGGACCCGTCGACCCAATGGATCGCGTCCGGCCGGCAGAGCGCGGCCATCTTCTCCACCCAGCGGAGAAGATGCTGGTTGCTCGAGAGCGGTTGCGAGGCGGACGTCGTTTTCACAAGGAGGGCGGGGACGGCGAACGTTCACTCCCGCGCGGGCGCGCGCAAGGGGCCGGCCTTCGATTCGTCGAGGGCGCCCTCCCACTTCGCGACCACGAGGGTGGCGACGGCGTTGCCGATGAAGTTGGTGATGGCGCGGGCCTCGGACATGAACCGGTCGACGCCTAGGATGAGCGCCATGCCGGCGACCGGAATCTTGCCGGTGGCCGCGAGTGTGGCGGCGAGGGTGATGAAGCCACTGCCGGTGACGCCCGCCGCGCCCTTGGACGTCACGAGGAGCACCGCCAGCAGGCCGAGCTGCTCCCATAGGCTCATCGGGGTATCGGTCGCCTGCGCGACGAAAAGCGCCGCCATCGTCAGGTAGATGCAGGTGCCATCGAGATTGAAGGAATAGCCGGAAGGGACGACGATCCCGACGACCGGCCGGGCGCAGCCGGCGCGCTCCATCTTGTCCATGAGACCAGGCAGGGCCGACTCGGATGACGAGGTGCCGATGACGAGGAGCAGTTCCTCGCGGATATAACGAATGATCCTCAGGATCCGGAAGCCGGCCAGCCGCGCGACGGCGCCGAGGATGAGCAGGATGAAGACCGCGCAGGTGAGGTAGACGCAGGCGAGGAGCGCCCCGAGCCGCGCGAGCGACCCGAGGCCGAACTGGCCGATGGTGTAGGCCATGGCGCCGGCCGCGGCGAGCGGCGCGAGGCGCGTGACCATGCTCACAATCCCGAAGAAGACCCGCGCGACCTCGTTGAGGAGGTTAAGGATCGGCCGGCCGTGCTCTCCGATGTTCCCCAAGGCGAGCCCGAAGAGCACCGCGAGCAGCAGGACCTGGAGGATCTCCCCCTCCGCGAAGGCGCTCACGAAGGTCTTCGGGATGATGTGCATCAGGAACTCCACCGTGCCCATCTCCTTCGCCGCGCCAGCGTAGCGGGCGATGCCCTTGGCATCGAGCGACGCGGGATCGGCGTGGAACCCGGCGCCCGGGGTGAAGACGTTGGAGACGACGAGCCCGATGACGAGGGCGAGCGTTGTGATGATCTCGAAATAGATCAGGGCCTTGGCGCCCACGCGGCCGACCTTCTTCAGGTCGCCCATCCCCGCGAGGCCGACCACCACCGTGGAGAAGATGATCGGCCCGATGAGCATCTTCACCAGGTTGACGAAAGCATCCCCCAACGGACGCATCGACACGCCCCACGCCGGCTGCAGGTAGCCCAGTGCGCCACCCAACACGATGCCGATCAGGACCTGCACGTAGAGTGACACGCGCGGGGAACGCGCGCTGGATACGGGCTGCGGGTCAGGCGAGGACATGTTTAAAGGCGAAACCCGACGCGGGTTGCACCTTCCAAGCGGAATCGACGCCAGGCTTCCGGAGCGAGTCCCGACTCCTCACCGCGACGGAAAGTTAGCGAAGGTTAACAGCGACCAACCCGGGCTTATTCTGAAAAAAGAACTGCATCCGGTATTTGCAGGCTTTGGCGGACATCCGCGTTCGCTCCGGAAACCGCACCCCATCAACCGCCTGCGATCTTCCCTCCTCGGAATAGACCCTTCACAAGGCCGTCGCTCACTCCGCGGTTCGAACTCTACGTGCCGACAACCACGGATCACACGGATGTTACGGATTAGGACTGAAGCATCTGCCGCGCATCACGGCCGCGCCATCGGCAGCCCCTCAACCTCCGCGTCCATTCCTATCCATCCGTGGCTAAAACCGCTCGAACAGATCACCGACGAAAAGCGCTGGCAGTTCCCACCCGTTTCAAGAGGCGGGGCGCCTCGTCTAACTCGGAGGAGCGCCTATGCTTTTCCCACTCGACACTGCGCGGCGCCGCACCCCCTTCTGGCTCCATGTCCGCGCCGATTCCCGTCGAGTTCCGCGACGTCGCCAAGCGATTCGGCGACGGCCCGCCGGTGCTGCAGGGCATCAATCTGGCGGCGCGGGCGGGCGACCTGATCGCCCTGATCGGACCCAGCGGCTGCGGTAAGTCCAGCCTGCTGCGCTTGGTGGCCGGACTCAGCCCGGTGACGGAGGGAGAGGTAACCGTCGACGGCCGCAGCCCCGGGGAAGCCGCGGGCGAATTGGCCTTCGTCTTCCAAGAGGCGACGCTCCTCCCGTGGCTGACCGTCGCGGGCAACGTCGAGGTGCCGCTGCGCCTGCGCGGCGTGCCCGCGTCCCAACGCGAGGAAGCCCGTCGCCGCGTCCTGGAACTCGTGCGCCTCGCCGACCGCGCCGACGCCTACCCGCGCCAGCTCTCCGGCGGTCAGAAGATGCGGGTCTCGCTCGCGCGGGCGCTCGTCGTCTCGCCGCGGATCCTGCTGCTCGACGAGCCGTTCGGCGCTCTCGACGAGATGACCCGCGAACACCTCAACGAGGAGCTTCTCGGCATCCGCGAGGCGACGGGTTGGACGGCGTTCTTCGTGACGCACTCGGTGGCCGAGGCCGTATTCCTCGCGAACCGCGTGGTGGTCATGGCCGCCACCCCGGGACGGATTCACGCCGAGATCGCCATCCCGCTCCCCTACCCGCGCACGTCGGACACCCGCCTCTCGCGCGAATACCTCGAACTCGTGGCGCAAGTCTCGCGCGTTCTACGCTCGGTCGAGGCCACGGCCGGCACCACGCCTCCATGAGGAAGCCGCTGCTCAGCATACTCCTTCCGGCTGCGGCGGGAGTTGCCTTCCTCGCGCTCTGGCAAGCCGCGCACGTGGCGCTCGGCGAGGACCTGCGCTTCCTGCTGCCCGCGCCGGGCGCGGTCTGGCAGGCGGCGCTGGACCACCGAGTGACGCTGCTGCGGGCGGCGCTGAACACCGCCGAAGGTGCCCTGTTGGGATTCGGACTCGCGGTCTTCGTGAGCGTCGCTGTCTCCGTGGTCCTGTCCCTTTCCCCGTGGGTGCGCCGCGCGCTCTACCCGTACCTGATGGCCGTGCAGATGACACCGCTGCCCGTGCTCGCGCCGATCTGCGTGATCTGGGTGGGAGCCGGGCTGAAGAGCGTCGCGCTGCTGACGTTCGTCATCGCGTTCTTCCCGCTCGTGGTGAACACGACCCAGGGCCTGATCTCCACCGACCGCCACCTGGTGGAGCTATTCGAGCTCTGCGGCGCCCGCCCGTGGCAGAAGCTGCTGCTGCTGCGCGGCCCGGCCGCCCTGCCGTACTTCTTCACCGGCCTGCGCATCGCGGCCACGATCGCGCCCATCGGCGCGGTGGTGGCGGACATGAACGCGGGGACGTCGGCCGGCGACGGCGGCGGCCTCGGCTTCCAGGCCGTGATCTTCGCCAGCCAGGCGAAGTACGCCGCGCTGTTCGCCACCGCGGCGGCCACCTGCGTACTCGGCTTCGCCCTCAACGCAGCCGTGCTGCTCGTCGCCTGGTTGTCGCTGCACCACTGGCACGACTCGTACGAGCGGACCGACCGCTGACGGCACCGCGCGTTGCAAAGCGCATCCTCCTGGGCTCATGTCGACCCAGCCCATGAAGAACGCCGCCCTCGCCCTCCTCGCCCTGGTCAGCTGGACCGTTTCCGCCCCGGCGGCCGAGGCTCCGCGGAAGCTCGTAGTGCAGCTCGACTGGATGGCCGAGCCCGAGCACGGCGGCTTCTATCAGGCGCAGGCCCGCGGCTTCTTCCGCGAGGAGGGTCTCGACGTGACCCTGATCCCCGGCGGACCGGGCGCGCACGTCATGCCAAGCGTCGCGACGGGCAAGGCCGACATCGGTCAGGCCGATGACGTCGGCGCCCTGTTGCAGCAGGCGGAAGGCATGCCCTTCGTGCAGTTCGCGGCCGTCTTCCAGGACGACCCGGCGGGTATTCTGGTGCACGCCGACAGCCCCGTCCGCCGGTTCGAGGACCTGCAGGGCAAGACCATCATCGCGCGACCCAGTTGGCCCTTCCTCGAGTTCCTCAAGCGGAAGTACGACCTGAAGGTGAACGTCGTGGCCCAGAACTTCTCCAGCGCGGCCTTCCTCGGGAACAAGGAGGCGCTGCAGCAGGGCTACTACATCGCCGAGCCCTTCCATATCACCAAGGCCGGAGGCAAGATGCCCCGCTTTCTCGCGACATGGGACGCCGGCTACCGCGGCTACGCGGTGCTCATCACGAGCCGCAAGGTCGCACGCGAGCGCCCCGAGGACCTCCGCGCCTTCACCCGCGCCTATCTGCGCGGCTGGAGAGACTACCTGGAAGGCGACCCCCGCGGCGCCCACGCGCTCATGAAGGCCGCCAACCCCTCCAACACCGACGAGTTCATGGACTTCTCCCGCCGCATGATCATCGCGGACCGCCTGGTGACGGGACGCGACGCCGACGGCGGCCCAGCCAAGGCAGGTCGACTCGACCCGCAGCGCTTTGCCCGCCAAATCGCGATGCTCGAGGAGCTCGGCCTGCTGGCGAAAGGAAAGCTCTCCGTCGACCGCGTGATGACGACCGGCTTCCTGCCTCCCGTCCAGCCCTGAAGGGAGCGGACGGGACGCGCGAGGCATCGGAGAATCCGCGACTGCCGCCGCGACCCCATCCCTTCGTCCAACGGTTTTCCTCAGCGAGAACCGTTTTCCCGATTCCGCCGGCCAGATAGGATGCAGATGCTTCTGCGCCGCCCGACCACCCAGAAGATGACGCCCTGTTGGCGCAGCTTCCGAGCGCTCGATCCCGTCAGAATGAATTGCTGCCCCGCCTCGCGCTCGATCAGCAGGTGTACCACCTCCAGCACGGGCGGCAGCTTTGCACTTCATCAATGATGACCTGGGGCTTGTCCCGGTTGCCGTCCACGAGTTCGGTCAGGCGCGCTGGCCGGGCGGAAAGCCGCCGCAGCGTTTCCGGGTCCAGCAAGTCGATCCGCAGCGCCCGCGGATAGTGATGGGTGGACCAGAGCGTTTCACCCGTGCCGCGCGGCCCCAGCAGGAAAAAGTGATCCCGGCCCGGCGTGAAAATTCGCGGGATAAATGCCATCCTGCGTCGCAAATGGGCGGACCAGGCGCCGTTTTCAGGCGACATCAGCACCGAAGTATCAGGCGCCGCAGGAGTCGGTTTTGACTAACCACCCCATCGAATCCGCATCCTATCAACGTTCCGAATTTTCCCTATTCCCCCTACCGCAGTTCGCATCCATGGCGGTCGGTGGCTGCCCGG
>JACCEB010201176.1_pt1 | contig 20845 bp, 19 predicted proteins | sample 7454761 | NCBI WGS metagenome assembly JACCEB01 (sample SAMN15323454, study PRJNA562643) | freshwater metagenome | isolation source: river surface water | place: USA:Blue River Watershed | collected 2017-08-18 | reverse complement strand
ACCTGGATCTGCGCACTGCTAAGACGCTGGAGTTTGATCCGGAAAAACCGGAAGCGACTTCTAACTTCGCGACCGGTGCAACGGTTTACGACACGGCAGGCACTCCGCACGTGGTGACGGTCTTCTTCAATAAAACTGAAGAAGGTGAGTGGACCTGGCGCGCGATGGCCAAAGGCGAAGAAATCAACGGTGGCAAAGCCGGCACCTTGATCGAGCAAGCCAAAGGCACCTTGAAGTTCGACACTGATGGACGTCTAGCTGAGCAGCGTGTGGACAAGTCCGAGTTCAACTTCAACAAGGGTGCATTGCCAAATCAGAAAATCGTCTTCGACTTCGGCTCCGACAAGAAATCCGGCGGCGAAGGAACTTCGGTCACTCAGTACGGCTCGGCTTCGGAAGCGTATAAGACGCTCCAAGACGGCTACACCGCTGGCACTTTGAGCGGCCTGACCTTTGAAGACGACGGGATGTTGTCTGCCATTTTCTCGAATGGTCAGAACGTGAAGCTGGCTCAAGTCGCTTTGGCGAAATTTGAGAACCCGGAAGGTCTCTTCAAGATGGGACAAAATCGGTTCCGTGAATCCCGCCTGTCGGGTCAGCCGACCACGGGCAGCCCGGGAACCGGCGGCCGCGGAACCTTGGTTTCGAAGGCTTTGGAGAGCTCGACGACCGATATTGCAAACGAGTTCATCAACCTGATGACCGCTCAGCGAAACTTCCAGGCGAACGCGAAAGTGATTTCGACTGCTGACGAGATGATGCAAGAAGTGATCAACATCAAGCGTGGCTAATAGCTTCGGCTTGATCGTCTGAAACTCCGAATTTTGGGGATGAAGGGGTCTCGGCTTTGCCGAGGCCCCTTTTTTTCGTCACCCAGTTGACGAGAAAGTGGGCAACATTTTCCACTTCGTCAATAAACGGTGAAAATCCTGCCGAGCCGCGCTGAGTCGATGTTCTGGGATGTCCATTTTAGCCGAGTCGAAACTTGCCTCTCGGCCCAAGGACAGTGCAGACTTAGAAGGCACCGTAATCCCGATCATGGAGGATCAGGAGAGCTCATGTCTGAAGAAGGCGCAGGAACACCGAAGCTCGAGGAAAGTGGCAAAGGCGGGAATAACAAGTTGGTGATGATCATCATCGCCGCCAACTTGGTGATCACGCTTGGAATGATCGGCGTTCTGGTCATGTCCTTTCAAAAAGACCGCAAAGAAGCTCAAGCCGTCGACATGGTGGCGAGCGAGGAACACGGCGGTGGTGGCGAGCACGGCGAGGGCGGGGGAGATCACGGTGGTGGTGGTGAGCACGGTGGCGGTGGCGACCACGGCGGCGGTCATGGCGAGAAGTCATCTGAGAAGAAGGGCTCGAGCAATTACGGAAAGATGATCCAGCTCGAGCAGTTCACTGTGAATTTGTCGACGCCGGGTACCGTCAACCCGAAATTTGTGCGCGTGAATATCTCGGTAGAGGTTCCCACCTCGGAAACCGAGAACGAAATTCAGCAGAAGATGCCTCAGGTTCGAAACACCATCATTGATCTCTTCAATAGCAAGCGTCCCACCGATCTCGTGACGGCTGAAGGTCGGGATTACTTGAAAGAGGAGATTCGGAACGCACTCAATAGTTTCATGGTGAGTGGACGCGTCAAGAGCGTCTTCTTCACCAATTTCGCGGTTTCAAACTGATCGATCGGACGGAGCAAGGGCGATGAATCAGGTATTAAGTCAGGCAGAAGTTGATGCGCTGCTCAGTGCCGTCGCGGACGTCAACGACGATCCGGCGGGTGGTGGAGACGCTGCTGCTGCTGCCTGGGGCGAGCAGCAGCCACAGGTCGATGCGCCTGAGATTACGACTTATGATCTGACCAACCAGGACCGCGTGATTCGCGGTCGTATGCCCACGCTCGATATTATTTATGAGCGTTTCATCCGTTTATTCCGAATCAGTCTTTCCAACTCTCTTCGAAAAATTGCCTCCATCACGATTATCTCGACCGATCTTCTGAAGTTCGGTGAATTCGTGAACACCCTGCCGATTCCGAGCTGCATGTGCATCATGCGCTTTGAGTCTTTGCGAGGTCCGGCGCTTTTGGTTTTGGAAACCAAGCTGGCGTACGCGCTGGTCGATAGTTACTTCGGCGGAACCGATCGGCCCTACACGAAAATCGAGGGGAAGGAATTCACGCGAATCGAGCTGGCGATCATCAAGCGCGTCATGGACATCGCGCTGAAGGACCTCGAGGAAGCGTGGGCCCCGGTTTATAAGAGCGAAATCACCTATATTCGAACGGAAGTGAACCCTCAGTTCGTTGGCGTGGTTCCGCCCTCAGAAGTGGTGATTTCGACGACCTTTGAAGTGGAACTCGAGAACGCGAGCGGAACGATCGTTTTGGTCATTCCCTACAGCACGATCGAGCCGATTAAAGGAAAGCTGAATCAGACATTCCAGGCCGAGAATGAGCGCCATGACAAAGAGTGGACCGTTCGGATGGAAGAGCTGGTTCGCGCTTCGGAGGCGAATCTTCGCGTGAACCTGGGCAAAGCCAAGATCACGGTGGGTGACCTGGTGAATCTGTCTGTTGGCGACATCATTCCGCTCGAGCAGGACGCTGACGGAGAGTTAGCCATCTTGGTTGAAGGAGTTCCGAAGTTTAAGTGCTTCTTCGGGGTATCCCGTGGAAACAGGGCCGTTCAGATCTCGCGGATGATCGAAGAATGAGAAAGTCAAAGAGGGGAAATCATGAGTGACGCAATGATGATGGGCGATGCCTCGCAAGGGGCAGCAGCAGGGGGTGCGCAGGCGGCAAATGCCGGGCTGCATTCTTTGGATTTCATTCTGGATATTCCATTGACCGTGACGGTCGAGCTGGGTCGTGCGCGAATGGCTATTCGCGAGTTACTTCAGCTGTCCCAGGGATCAGTCGTCGAGCTGGCGAAGTTTGCAGGCGAGCCTCTCGAAGTGATGGTGAACGAGAAGTTGGTCGCTCGCGGCGAAGTCGTCGTCGTGAACGAGAAGTTTGGAATTCGTTTGACCGACATTATCTCTCCGATCGAGCGGATCGAACAGCTGAAGTGAAACACGAGCGGGAGCGACATGAGGTCACTCCCTTCCAATTGACAGGTGCAGGATGCTCCTTTGTAATCGAAATCTCTTGAGAACCCTTGCCTCGAGCCTAGCCGCGGGCATTCTCGTGGTTATGACATCGCCTTCCGCCATGGCCGTTACGGCTTTGAAGAAGGTGCAAGTCGGCGACGGGCAGCAGTTGTTCCTGATGTTCGACAGCAAGATCAGTCAGGGACAGATCAAGACTGAGTTCTTTAACGACACCGTTCAGCTTTCTCTGAATGACGTCTCGGTTTATCCGGCCAAGATTTTTTCGGTCGGTGGACCGGATCTAACCAAAGTTTTTGCTTACCAATACGCGCCAAAATTAGTGCGTTGCCGTCTGACTCTGAAAGGCGATGCGGAGTCCTACAAAGAGCGCGTCAGCGTTCATGTCGATGGTAAGATGCTCACGGTACGTATTGGTGGGAACGCTTCGGCCCAGGATTCCGTCAGTCTCAGTGCTGCTCAGTCGGTTCGCGAGAAGGCAGCTCCTAAAAAAGCAGAAGCTCAAGCAAGCTGGGGTAGCCCAGTGGCAGAAGAGCCCAAGCTGAATGCCGACGAAAAGCTCCTTTTGGATAAAGTGCTTCGCGAGCCCGAGAAAGCCGAAAAGGCTGAGAAGGGCGAAAAAAGCGAGAAATCTGAGAAAGCCGAGAAATCCGAGCGTAGCAGACGCGCTGACAAATCGGACCGCTCCGAGAAGAATAGCGCTTCCTCTTTAGGTGGGCGGCGCGAGGGCCCGAGTTTCATGCGCCCGATTTTAGTTTTAGGCGGAATCTTCGCGCTGATGGGCGCGGTCCTGTTCCTCGTGGTTCGAGTCCGAAATGCTCGGCGTAGCGGATCGGCTGGAGCGGGAGCAAGTGGGAAGATCACGGGTGTACTGGGGAAACTGATGGATCAGACCCTAGGTGCACGTCGGGAAAAAATGATCGATGTCGTAGCGACTCATAACTTGGGTCCCAAAAAGTCGATCACTATTGTGAGAATTTCGGGCCGACTCCTAGTCTTAGGTGTGTCGGGTGAATCGATCAACTTGATCGCGCAGCTTCCCGATCGAACCGACGCGCCTTCGAATAGTGAGGTGGAGCGAATCTTAAATGCCGAAATGGAAGCGGAAGCTCGCCGGGCGGAAGGTCACTTGACCGAACCTCTTGAGCCCGAAGCGCTCGAGCAGTTCCTCGATTCAGGAAAGGCTCTGGGATATGCAGCCGCGGCGCAAGCTCCTGGTTCTGGAGCGGTATCGGCACGTCGGAATGCTTTTCAAGACACGCTGAGTGCCAAGATCCAGCCCAGTTTTGGGAATTCCGCTCAGGCCGCTGCCGCTCCGGCACGCGAGTCGGTTCGTGACCGAATCAAAAACCGAGTGCAGGGGATGAAGCAACTGTGAGAAACGCCTCGATCTCTCAGAGCAGCTCGGTCCGTACCTGGGTGAAGTGGGCCCTTTGGGGAGCCGTCTGTTTCTTGCTTCCAGTCGTCGTGATGGCCGAGGGTGGATCTCGAGGGGCTTACGCCCCGGGGACTTCCGGCCTGACGCTCCCGAGTTTGAGTCTTTCCTTTGCGCAGACCCAGAAGCCACAAGAATTGGTCGGAGTCCTTCGCATCGTTTTGATGCTGACGGTTCTGACGTTAGCTCCTGCTATTTTGATCATGATGACGTCCTTCACCCGGATTGTCGTTGTGCTCAGTTTCCTTCGCCAAGCCCTGGGCACTCAGCAGATGCCCCCAAACCAGTTGATTGTGGGCCTTTCGCTTTTCCTTTCGATGTTTGTGATGGCGCCGACCTGGAAAAATATTTCGAGCCAGGCCATCGAGCCGTACCTAGCCGAGAAGATCGACCAGAAAACCGCATTTGACCGAGGCGAAGCGCCGCTTCGGGAGTTCATGTTCAGTCAGACTCGCGAAAAGGACTTGGAGCTTTTCCTTTCCATGTCGAAGGAAGCGAAGCCCCAGAATCGAGAAGAAGTCCCCACTTACGTTCTGGTTCCTGCTTTCGTAATTTCTGAGCTCAAGACGGCGTTCCAGATCGGCTTCATGCTCTATCTGCCGTTTCTCGTTTTGGACATCGTCGTTGCCAGCGTTCTGATGGCGATGGGCATGATGATGGTTCCGCCGATCGCTATTTCGCTTCCGTTCAAGCTGTTGCTCTTTGTTCTGGTGGATGGCTGGGAGCTCGTGGTGGGCAGCCTAGTCAAGAGTTTTGGATGAGGTGAACCATGACTGAAGACGTCGCAATCGGAATTGGATCAGAAGCCATCAAAACGGTCATCCTCTTGGCCGGCCCGATGCTCGTCGCTGCCCTTGCGATCGGCTTAGTCGTGTCGGTTCTCCAAGCGATCACGCAGATCAACGAATCCACCTTGACCTTCATTCCGAAGATGGTGGCTGTCGTGGTGGTCTTGATGGTGATGGGACCTTGGATGCTTGAAGTTTTGAGCGAGTACACGGTTCAGATTTTAGAGTCAGCAGGGGAGTTGGGGCGATAAGCGATGCCGAACTTCGGATTTTCCCCCGAAGAGCTGCTGGTCTTCTTCGCCGTGCTGGTGCGGTACTCCACCCTGGTGGCGGTGCTACCGTTGACGGGTGACCGCACGATTCCGACCGCCGTGAAGGTTTTGTTCAGTCTAGCTGTGACGATTGCCCTTTTTCCGGCCCTGATGAGAAACGGTGAGGTTCGCATCGCGGAAGCCAATGTTTGGGGCAGGACCACCGGCGGAATCGTCAGTACCGTTGTGGTCGAAGCACTGTTCGGTTTGATTCTGGGATACGTCGCCAAGCTCTGTTTTGATGCCATCAATATCGGAGCCAACATGGCAGGCAACTTCATGGGTTTTGCGATGGCTTCGCAATACGATCCGCACCAGGAAACTCAGAGTCAGGTCGTCGCTGAAATCCAGATGGCGTTTGCGATGCTCATTTTCCTTGCACTCGACGGCCATCATTTCATGTTGAAGTCGGCTTTCACCAGTTATCAAATTGTCGGCATTGGACGAGCAGGGATCACGGAAGCGTTCTCTCGTCACCTCACCGATCTGACCTCTCAGGTCTTTGGTTTCGGTCTTCAGCTCGCAGCCCCCGTGGCCCTCAGTGTGTTCTTTGTGAACATCGGCTTCGGCATCGTCGGTAAGGCTTTGCCGCAGCTGAACATTTTCGTGCTGGCCATGGGTGTGACAGCTCTTGTGGGCTTAGGTGTGACGTGGCTCGCTTATCCCGAACTCGCGACTGCAATGACTTCAGTCATGGAGCGCATGACCGATTGGATGCGCCTCGTGTCGGAAAGCCTGGTGAAAGGTGGCTGAGGGTCAGGAAGATCGGAGTACAGAAGACTTAGGCGAAGAAGCCTCCCCGTTCCGGTTGGAAGAACTTCGGGAAAAGGGTCAGGTATCTCAGTCGAAGGAAGTGACCGGACTTCTTGCTTTCATGGCTGCTGCGGCAGTTTGCTGGAGCCTGTCCCCGCAAATGGCGACCTCGCTAGCCGATCTGATGCGCGAGGTGTTCCGAACCGATGTCATGAATAAGATGGATTTAGGCCAAAGTGGTGTTCTGGCCGGAGTCCTCGGAAAGTGTCTGACAACCATGGGGAAGATCATTCTTCCCGTGGCAGCTGCAGGCTTCGTAGTGGGCGCACTGGGGAGTTTTGCTCAGGTCGGATCCATTTTCTCATTTGATCCGATCACCCCGGACTTCGCGAAGATCAACCCGCTCTCGGGTCTCGGGCGCCTGTTCTCGATGAAACATTTGATGGATAGCCTTTCCATCATTTTGAAGTCCGTCGTTCTGATCACGATGGTGGTGATGTCAGTCAAAGGTCACCTGTTTCAGGCTCCAGGCGTTCTATCGGTAGAACCCGCTGGTCAGATGTCGATCATGGGTCAGGCGATCAAGTCGATCGTCCTTCCGGTGGTCGTGGTTTTGGCTATTTTTGCGGGCATCGACTACTTCCTGAATCGTCGCGAATACATGAAGCAGGTCCGCTTGACGAAGCAGGAGGCCAAGCAGGAGGCCAAAGAGCGCGACGGGGATCCGCAGATCAAAGCGCGTATTCGTAGCATTGCGCGCGAACGTTCGCGGCGCCGGATGATGGAGGCCGTGAAGAAAGCGGACGTGATCATCACCAACCCGACTCACATCGCGATTGCGATCCGCTACGACCGAGAAAATATGGCCGCTCCGAAGGTCGTAGCCAAAGGCGCCGACTTCCTGGCGCAAAAGATCAAGCAGCTGGCAGCCGACGCAGGCGTACCCATGGTGGAGAACGTGCCGCTCGCACGAACGCTCTATAAAACAGTGAAAGTGGGGCAGGGGATTCCCCGTGCCCTGTATCAGGCAGTCGCAGAAGTGCTGGCTTACGTCTACCGCCTGAGAGGGAGGGGATTCTAAATGAACGGCTTACTCGAACGGATCGGTAAGAACTCAGACCTAGCGATTGCGCTCGGTCTGGTCATGATCCTAGCGGTCATGATCATCCCGATGCCGCCTTTCCTGCTCGACCTATTCCTGTCGGTCGGAATCGCATTCTCGCTCGTTCTGATGCTGACTGCAGTTTACGCAAACAAAGCGCTCGATTTCAGCGTCTTCCCGTCGATTCTTCTCGTCGTTACCTTGTTTCGTTTGGCTTTGAACGTCGCGACCACTCGAGTGATTTTGCTGTACGGAGCAGAGCGTGGCACGGCTGCCGCAGGCGAAGTGATTCAATCCTTCGGGAACTTCGTGGTGGGCGGGAATTTTGCCGTCGGTCTCGTGGTTTTCATTATCTTGGTCATCATCAACTTCATCGTTATCACCAAGGGCGCAGGCCGCGTGGCTGAAGTGGCAGCCCGCTTCACCTTGGACGCCATGCCCGGTAAACAGATGGCGATCGATGCCGATCTGAACGCCGGCATCATCAACGAGGAGCAGGCCCGAGCGCGTCGATCGGAAATCGCACGTGAAGCCGATTTCTACGGGGCCATGGACGGTGCCAGCAAGTTCGTCCGCGGGGATGCCATTGCGGGCATCATGATCGTGATCGTGAACATCGTGGGTGGGATTCTGATCGGAACCCTGCAGCGCGGGATGGATCTCGCGAATGCGGCTCAGACCTTCACTTTACTGACGATCGGGGATGGCTTGGTGACTCAGATCCCAGCCCTGATCGTTTCGACGGCCGCGGGTATTATCGTCACGCGTACTGCTACGTCGACTAACTACAGCCAAGAGTTTGCGCGCCAGCTGGTGATGCAACCGAAAGCCCTGATGGCGGCCGGAGGCGTTTTAGGCTTCATGGCCATTATTCCTGGCCTCCCTCATATTCCCTTTATGCTTCTCGGTGCCGCTTTCTTCTTCGGCGGACGTACGATGATCGCCAAGCAAAAAGCCGACGAAGTGGCGAAGAAACAGGCCGAGATTGCCGAGAAAGCCAAGCCTTCGAGCGACAAGCTCGAGAGCTTACTCGCGGTCGACGTTCTGGAGCTCGAGGTGGGCTACGGGCTGATCTCGGTAGTCGATGCCGATCAAAACGGCGATTTGCTCGAGCGGATCACGAACATCCGGAAGCAGTTTGCTTTGGACTACGGCATCATCGTTCCCCCACTTCGGATTCGCGACAATCTGGAACTGAAGCCGGGCGACTACCAGATGCTGCTCAAAGGCGTGGTCGTGGGCCAAGGCTCTTTGATGGTGGGTCACATGCTGGCGATGGATCCAGGCAATGTGATGAACCCGATCTCGGGGGTTCCGACCAAGGAACCGGCGTTTGGCTTGGATGCGATCTGGATCACTCCGCGACAAAAGGAAGAAGCTTCTTACGCGGGCTACACCGTGGTCGACCTCTCGACGGTCATCGCAACCCACATTACCGAGCTGGTTCGTCAGAACATCCACGAGCTTTTGGGGCGTCAGGAGCTTCAGCAGCTTCTGGACAACGTCAAGCAGTCGGCTCCGAAAGTGGTGGAAGATCTCATTCCCAATCAGCTTCCCCTTGGGACCGTTCTCAAAGTGGCCAGGAACTTGCTGCGTGAAGGGGTTCCGATCCGCGATATGCGGACGGTTCTTGAAAGTCTGGCCGACATGGCTCCTTATCAGAAGGACCCGCAGCTTCTCACCGAACACGTCCGGACGGCGCTGGCGCGAGTCATCACTCGGAAGCTGGTCGGGATGGATGGCACCCTGCAGCTGCTGACTTTGGATCGCGGAATCGAGGAAACGATCGCGGGCGGCATCCTTCAGACCGATCAAGGGCAGCAGCTTTCGCTCGACCCTGAGTTTGTCAGACAGTTCATCCAGCGCTTGAACGAGCAGGCGATGGAGCTCGCTCAACAAACGAGTCAGCCGGTGGTGCTGTGTTCGCCGCTGATTCGTCATCATTTGCGCAGTCTAGTGGAGCGCTTTGCTCCGAATGTCGCTGTTCTTTCCCACAACGAAATTACCCCGAACATCTCAGTTCAGGCCTTCGCCACCGTGAGGATGTAAGATGCAAGTCAAGAAATTCGAAGCCCCGACCATTCAGGAAGCACTGGAAACGATCAAGCGAGAGCTTGGGCCGGAAGCCATCATCCTTCACACCAAGAAGAATCGAAAAGGCTTCGGGCTGATGAATCAGGGCTCGGTCGAAGTGACTGCAGCCATTTCGGATCGCTCAGCCACGAAGAAAACAGCGACTGAGAAAAAGCTTCCGGATGCCGTAAAAGAGCAGCTCCGGACTTTGCCGGCGAACCAGCAAGCGGAAGTCTACGACAAGCAAATGGAGCGAATGCTGGCCCGTGAAGCCGCGAGGACTCAAGACCGCGTAGAAGTGGGTTCGGGAAGCCGTCCGTCGGTGAAGGGGGCAGCCGCTCGCGCTGCCAAGATGACGGACGCTCCGAGCGCAACTTATCCGAACGCAAAAATTTCGGTGCGCCAGCCCGAGATGAGTGCCGCGAATCGCAATAACCCGACTCAAAGTGCGCCTCAAACGAGAATGAACCCCGCTACGCAGCCTTCGGGTGCGCAGCCGGCGCAGGCGACTCGTCCTCGGCCGACCACGGGTGTGGGCGGAATGACCTTGGCTGAAGAAGTGGCGCAGCTCAAGCGCATGCTCCACGAAATGCGTACGAGTCCTGCGGCGAATTCGACGCCTTCCATTCAAGAGTCATCTGCGGGTGCTCAGTCCTTGGGGACGGGATCGCTTCATACGCCCGCTCTGCAGGATGCGTTTGAACAGTTGGTTCTGGCCGGGGTTGACCGCCGGGGCGCTTTGCAACTGATTCGCAAAGCAGGCTTTGAACTCGGTGACTCGCGCGCGCAAGAGACGGATGAAGTCCTCGATCAAGTTGCGACGGGGATGATCGAGGCCATTCGGGTCGATGCTCCGCTGGGTCGGCTTCAGAAATCCGACGCCCCCGGTTCCGAGGCAGGTCCGAAGGTACTGGCTCTGGTGGGTCCGACCGGCGTGGGGAAGACTACGACGATTGCAAAAATCGCTTCCGATGCCGTCTTGAAGCGGAACTTGAAAGTGGGCCTGATCAACCTAGATAGCTACAAGGTAGCTGCTTTCGATCAGCTGGCCACCTACGCAAAGATCTTGAATGTTCCTTTCCGTGCGGCTCAGTCGGCAGAGGACCTGAAAGTCGTCTTAGGCGATTTCCGAGGTCTCGATTTGGTGATCATCGACACCACAGGCCGTTCGCCGCGCGATCCGGGAGCATTGGCCGAGATGCAGCAGCTGCTTTCGGCGATCTCGGGTGTCCGCACTCAACTCGTGGTTTCGGCCACGACGCGTGAAAACGAATTAGCCGACATCGTTCAGCGTTTTGCGCTCTTCCAGCCGGAAGGCATGGTGGTCTCGAAGCTCGATGAAGCCACGCTCTACGGGCCGATCTTTAACCTCAGTCAGAAATCAAAAATGCCGCTGAGCTACTTCACCACGGGTCAACGAGTGCCTGAGGACCTTGAAGAAGCCACTCCGGAACGCCTAGCCGCCCTCATCTTGGAGCTGTGATTCGAAATGGCCGATCAAGCCGATACGCTCAGAAAACTGATGCAGCAGCGCGAAGGCGCTGAAGCTTCAGTCCAGATTCTAGAGTCTGATACCCCGAGCCCTGGTCCGATCGTACTCAGTGTCGCGAGCGGGAAAGGCGGGGTCGGGAAGAGCTGCCTGGTGGCAAACCTGGCTACGACTCTCGCTCGTGCTCAGGTGCGAGTCATGGTGGTGGACTGCGATTACGGCCTCGCTAACTTGGACATCCTTTTTGGCGTTCAGGCCGAAGCGACCGTCGATCAGGTTTTGGCAGGCGAAGCGCGGATGCAGGACGCTTTGGTGGGCGTGGAACCGAATCTATGGCTCCTTCCGTCGGCTTCCGGCGTCCTGCGAGCGAGAACTCGGAATTGGTGTGAGCGCGAGCGGGTTCTCTCGATGCTCGAGGGCTGTCCCTGGGAAATGGATGTCATCATTCTGGATGCAGGTGCAGGAATCCACGATTCGGTCTTGGATCTTCACTCGCCCAGTTTTCGGAGTCTCCTAGTCGTCACTCCCGAGCCCACCTCGCTAGCCGACGGTTACGCCCTGATTAAAAAGCTTCGTCAGGTTTCTGGCACTACCCGTTTCGAAGTGGTGGTGAACCAGGTTCAAGACGCTCGTGAAGCGCAAGCGGTCTATCAAAAGCTCCGGGATACCGCGTCGCGATTCCTCGACGTGGAAGTAGCGTACCTGGGACATTTAGCGCGTGATGAAAAAATCGCCCAGTCAGTCAGGAAGCGAAAAATCCTGGTAGACTGGGAACCGGGGGCCGCATTTTCGAAATGCATCGGTCTCATCTCGAAACGAATCCAACGGGATCTCGGTATCGGGGTGGAGGGTGATGTTTCCGGAGTGGGACTCAGTCGGTTTAGGGAAGAACCGGCGCAAGATGCGCCAGGAAACGTGGCAAAGGCTTTCTTTAAGCCTTTGCTCGGCGAGGTGAACGCATGAGTATGAATCCAGGTCTGCAGAAGTATCGCGAAGCAGGAAAATCCGCGAAAGCCGCCTCGAAAACCGCTTCCAAACCAAACTCAAAAGATAAATCTGCCAAGTCAGCGCCGAAAACGGCAGCTAAAGCGGCTCAAACGGTGGATGCCCAGCTTCTCGAGCAGGCTGCGGAAGAAGCGCGAGCTGCCGAGGCAGCTGCCCGCGAAGAGGCGGAGCTTCAAAAAGAAATTGCAGCCGAGCTTGAACGCGAGAGTGTTCAGACGAACTCCCTGGTCAAAGACGATTTCACTCCGGTGAACGCGACCCGAGACAAGTTGATTGTCGAGTACGCGCCGCTCATCAAGTACATTGCGCAAAAAATTGCAGCTCGATTGCCGGCTAATATCGAGCTCGATGACCTGATTTCGTCTGGCGTGATCGGCCTAATGGACGCGATCGATAAGTACGATTCTTCGCGCGACAACAAGTTCAAAACCTACGCAGAATTCCGTATTCGCGGCGCCATCCTCGATGAGTTGCGCGCTCAAGACTGGGTTCCGCGTTCGGTCCGCGAGAAAGCAAAACAGCTCGAACGCGTTTATTCCAAGATCGAGCAGGTCAAGGGACGTCACGCGACGGACGAGGAAGTTTGCACGGAGCTGGGACTTTCGCAGGAAGAGTTCCACGACATGCTGAATCAGGTTCGGAGCGTGTCGCTGCTTTCTTACGACGATATTTCGAGTTTCTCGAAATCCGACAAGCGCACCCTTCATGGTTACAGTGAAGGGGGAGGTCGGTCTGCGAATCCCTTCAGTGAGATTAACGTCGCTGCGCTGAAGAAGCTGATCGCCGAAGCCATTCGCGATCTTCCGGAAAAGCAGCGTCTGGTCCTCTCGCTTTATTACTACGAGGACTTGAACCTGAAGGAAATCGGCCGCGTCTTGGACGTGACCGAGTCACGCGTCAGTCAGCTCCACACTCAAGCCATTCTTCGCTTGAAAGGGAAGCTGAAGAATCACTGGGACGACTTTGTGTCCCTGATGGGTGGCTAAGTCTTCGAGTCGATCCCAGAATCCGGGGCCCAATCTCAGGGTTTCGGGTAGCCGATGGGCGCTTTGCTCAAGGCCTCGATGACTTCGTTGATCTTCGATTCTCCGTCCATGGAATCGAAGACGAAAGCGATGCCAGCACGCCAGATAAACGGCGTAGCTGAAACGATGTGAGACCCTAGGTGGTGCTCTTGCGACCAAACCACTTTGCCCTTGATCAGGCAATCTGGGTGGTTCTCGAGCGTGAATTCGACTGTATGACCCTGGAGCAGCTTCTGATTGGAGAAAATCCCGGCTCCTTTGTTGCTCAGGTCGTGGAGGATGAGGCGAATCTCCATAGGTAAGGGATCGCCTTCAATCATGCTCATCTTCAAGTTGCCCCGAATTCTGCGCATGTGAACTTGCAAGCGCTGCGAGTTTCGCTCGTCTTTGCAGTGGGCCATCAGGCCGCCGTAACGATTGTGGGAAATAGGCATCAACGTCTCCCTGCTTTCTTTAATTCTGAGCAGGTGCGTCACGAAAAGGAAGTGTGTCGATTTCGACCTGGAGAGCGAGCGTCAGCGCTTTGGCGATTCTGAAGATCGCGTGAAGTTGCTTCAGTTCCGGCCGCTGTTAGATGCGAATCTGAGTGCGAATTGCGTAGCGTCGATCTTCTAGGCCGCCCGGCATCAGGCTCATTTCTTCGCCATAAGTTGCGAATTCCAGGGTCCAGTACTTCAGGTCAAGTCCCAGACCGCCCGTCAGGTAGCCTTGATTGATTCCGAAGCGCGGAACCAGCACTCCGTAGCGGATCTCACTACCGAAGTGGACCAAGCGATAGATGCTGCCGCCGCCGTTGTTCCCAATGTCGGTGATTTCGAGCGCTAAGCGAACGTCTTCAAAAGGCCCAGCGGTTTCACGTTGGGCAACCAGGCCAGCATTGTACGTGCGAGGTTGGGCAATGGGCAGGTTCCCCGTGCTGAGTTGCTGCATGCCCAGGTTCTTATACTTTCCGCCTAGAAGGTTGTTTACGGAACCTGCGAGCTGGAATTCCCAGCCTCTCGGCTTCCAGTTCACCTTATGGAGCACGCCGAGGTCGAAGTCGATGTGAGCGCCGTCGCCTCCGGTATCGGTGGGGCTTAGGCTCTTGCCTTGGACGATGTCGGCCAAGCTAAAGCCTGCGTTACTGCTCATCCGGTAAGCCAAGTGGGTCGTCAGGCCGATTGACGAGCTTTCGTTCAGGAGGCGCCGCGCGACGGTGAAGGCTGGGCCCAGATCGACGATGACTTGTGGATCCAGCTGATAGGAGCGGCGAAGTGCGAAGTCGACCTGAGTGTTTTGGATGAGGCCGAAAGACCAGGCCCACTGGCCTCCGAAGGATCGAGGCCGATGGTAAGCCGGAAAGACCGATTGGACGCGGACGTGCGAGTTCCTGCCCGCGGTGTCGCCCAAAGCTTCCAGCATTTCCGAGCCGCTTTGAGTCAGGTCGCTCAAGTTCGAGAGTGTATCGGAGGAGGTCTCTAGGTTCAGGTCGAGGAGGTCCAGTCGCGCGACCGGGTTTTCAGTGGCGCGAGCGGGGTTTCCGTAAAAAACCTCGTCATAAAGACCGGTCGAAATCCGGGTGCCGCCCATGCCTGCGGCGCGAATCCCATAAAAGGGACGCACGATCTGGTCGAGTGCGAAGGCGGGCGTTGCCGAAAGGAGCGTGCAAGCCGCAGCCGATGCAGTGAGAACAGAGCGAATGATACTGATGGGGGATTTCCAGTTCTCGATTGGATTGCCTGGATTTTGAATCATTGACCCACTCCTTGACTGAGAAGCAGCGTGCGGAAGGCAGGTTCGCTCAGACTGCTATTGTTTGAGTCCAAGGCATTAAAGGCAGCTGCAATATCTTGAGTCCCCGTTTTGAAGTCACCTGCTGCGACGAGTTCATTCGCCAAGGCATGGACGATGGCAAGGTAAGCGCCCTTGAGCATTCCCCAGGTGGGCGAGGTTCCCGTCATAGCGCCGTTGGGTGAGGGGTTGCTGATGAGGTTAACTCCGGTGCCGTAGACGATGACTGGGCTGGTTTTTGTGCAGTTCGGTGCGCAAGTATTTGGGCTGTTGGCAATGTCGGTTTTAGAAAGTGTTCCGTCGCCACCGGCCTCTTCAGCGAGAATGGCTGCTGAGAGCGCATAGGCGGTGATGAAACGTACTAGGCCTCGTAGCTCACTTTGGGTCGGAATATTGTCGACTTCCCGGTAAGCCGTGTAGAGGCTTTGCCGCAGGCTTTGTCCTGAATTTCTTGAGAAATCTCCTGCAAGCGAGGTGAGGCCAGCACTTAGGTCGCCTGAGGCCATGGTAGTCATGAACTTACCCATTCCGATGCCATTTTGGTCGAGCACCGCAAAGGCTCGCTCGGCTGCGGCCACTTCACTGCTCGAACCACTCGATACCTTCGAGTAGTGTTCAAGCGCGCAAGCGATATCGCCTTTGTCGAAGCAAGCGCGGGCTGCGGAGAGGAGCTGGACGTCACCGTCTGGACTGTCCAAACTGCTGAAGACGTTGCAACCGGAAAGCGAGAGAGCGAGCGTGCTGGAAAGGGTGAGGGCCCAGGCCTTAGCGCGAGTGGGGATCATGAGAAAGGTCTCCGAGTCCAAAAGTGTGCGACAGCACCTTCAGGACCTCCAAGACCTTTTCTTCTAAGCACACGAGATCTTCATTATTGACGATTAAAGATGTAGCTGCGGCGCGTCGCGCCTCGTCCGTGGTTTGACTCTGCACGATGCGCTCGGCATCGGCGCGCGCGCATCCGTCGCGCTTCATCAATCGCTCGATGCGAGCTTCCCGCGGTGCTTCGACCACCACCAGCGCATCGAGCTCGCGCGCCCGGCCGGTCTCGACCAAAAGCGCAGCTTCGTACACGACGAGCGGCTCGCTGAACGCTCGGATGCGGCGTTCGCTCTCGGCCCGGATTGCCGGGTGCAAGAGGGCCTCAAGCGCCCGCCGCTCCTCAGGCCGGGCGAACACGCGCGCGCGAAGCTCGGCTCGGTCGGCGGTTCCAAAGCGCGCGATGACCGCTTCGCGCACGGGGCCTTCTGCGGCTAAGAGCTCATGCGAAACTTGATCCGCATCGACGACCGGAATTCCGTGAGATTTCAGAATGCGCGCAACTGCGCTTTTTCCCGAAGCCACGCCGCCGGTCAGCCCCACCACGCGTTTCATTTTTTCTCGCGCTCCAGCTTCTTCGCTTCATCCCACCAAACGTCCATCTGTTCGAGCTTACAATTTTCGAGCGGCAGATTCTCCTCGCGCGAGCGCTTTTCGACATGACGAAAGCGACTTTCGAAACGGTGAAGTTGTTCGCGAAGGGCGTCCTCCGGTTTGATCCCGCTCAGAAAAGCCACATTCGCGATGGTGAAAAGCACATCGCCTAGTTCGTTGCCGAGCTTCTTTCTTAAAGCTTCTTTTTCCGAGTCCGAGGCTTTCTCTAAGGCCAGGACTTCGGCTTTCAGTTCGCCCAGTTCTTCCTCGACCTTTGCGAGCGGCCCGTGAAGATCAGGCCATTGAAAACCTACGCGGGTTACTTTCTCGATCACGCGCTCGGCCCGCTGTAAGGAGGGAAGGCCCTTGGGAAGCCCATCCAGAACGGAAGCGTCCTTTTTTTCGGCTTTCTCTTTTTGTTTTTGGCGCTCCCAGTTGGCCACGGCAGCGTCGGCGCTCTCAGCCGGGACGTCGCCAAAGACATGGGGGTGGCGGCGAATCAGCTTTTCATTCAAGCCTTCGGCCACGTCGTAAAAATCGAAAGCGCCGGTCTCGGATGCCATTTCCGCGTGCAGCACCACTTGCATCAGAACATCGCCCAGTTCCTCTCGAAACGGCAGCCTCACTTCGTCGCGTTTCAAGTCCTCGGGTGACTGGACAGCGTCCAGCGCGTCGAGTGCCTCGTAGGCCTCTTCGATCAGGTAGGGGCGAAGGCTTTGGTGGGTTTGCTTTCGGTCCCACGGACAGCCTCCCGGAGCCCTCAGGCGGTGAACGGTCTGAATCAGTTCGGCAAGGCGCTGAAGCTTCGGGTCTTGGCTCATACCTCAGTCGCCTATCATGGTAAGCTTCAGGAACCGATGCCGAAAAAGAAGCCATTGGCCCGCAAAAAGGTAAAGAAAAGCCCTCTCCAGCAGTGGAATGACCGCGCTCAGAGGCGCGTAGCGAAGGTGCTGGAAGTCATGGCTTCCTTTGCGGAACTCAGGCGCCTCGGACCCCGCTGGATTTCGTCTCAAGCATTCAAAGCGCGGGGATTAAAAGCAGAAGGAAGTCAGGGGCGGGCTCGACTCTGGACGGTCGAAGTTCAGGTGTTGGGGGCTGCGCGGATGCAGAAATTCAACTCCCAGTACCGTAAAAAGGACGTTCCCACGGATGTGCTCAGTTTTCCGGCGCACCCGGTTTTTTCCGCTCAAGGGGTCTTGGGCGACCTTTTGATCTGCTTGCCCGTCTTGCAGCGCCAGGCGCGTGAAGTGGGGCATTCAGATCAGGATGAACTCGACCTGCTTTTGGTTCATGGGATCCTGCATTTGTTGGGTTTGGATCACGAGCTGGGCCAGGAAGAGGCGGCACGGATGCGGGGTTTCGAGCAAAAAGTGCTTCGAAAACTGGGTCGCCAAGCGGCACCTGCCGGGCTGATTGAGAGGGCTGAGGCCGGAGTTCAGGTCTCGGGTTGATTGCGATCTTGATCCTGACCCCCCAATCGCGTAAATCCGAGTCTATGACTTTGGCACTGCACGAGATTCGGAACCATTTTGAGGCCATGAAAACCCGCCTCGACTTCCTTCGGGGGTCTCTTTGACCTGGCGTTCAAACAACGCCGGATCTCAGAACTGACCGATTTTTCCACCCAGCCCGACTTCTGGAACGACAATAAGAAGGCCCGGGCGCTCTCGGCAGAGAAAAGCCGTTTGGAAGACGAAGTAAACGGCTTCCTGACGCTTGAACGCGGCTACAACGACGTCGTAACTTTGTTTGAGCTTGCTCAAGAGGAAAAAGACGAAGCGGCAATGGCCGAAGTGTCTTCGATGATCGGCGAGCTGGGAACGAAGTTCGAGCAAGCCGAATTCCGTAAAATGCTCTCGGAAGAGCAAGACCCCCTCAACGCTATCGTCACCATCAATGCGGGCGCAGGCGGCACTGAGTCGTGCGACTGGGCGCAGATGCTCCTTCGCATGTACCAGATGTGGGGCAAGGATCAGGGCTTCAAAGTCGAGGTTCTGGATGCGCTGCCTGGCGAAACAGCCGGCCTGAAAAGCGCGACGCTCACTTTCAGCGGTCCCTTTGCTTATGGCCGCATGAAGTCCGAGGCGGGCGTTCATCGTTTGGTGCGGATCAGTCCGTTTGACTCGAACGCGCGCCGGCAGACGTCGTTTTCTTCGGTCTATGTGACTCCAGAGATCGACGACAACTTTGAAGTGGTGATCAATCCGGCTGACCTCCGCGTGGACGTTTACCGCGCAGGCGGCAAAGGCGGTCAGGGCGTGAACACGACCGACTCGGCCGTTCGTTTGACCCACTTACCAACCGGGATCGTCGTTGCCTGCCAGGACGAGCGCTCGCAGATCAAAAACAAAGACAAAGCCATGAAGGTGCTTCGCTCACGCATTTACGAGCGCCACATGGAAGAGGAACGAAAAAAGCAGCAGGCCGTGGAAGATGCCAAAAAAGACATCGCCTGGGGCTCGCAGATTCGCTCCTATGTCCTTCACCCCTACAAAATGGTGAAAGACCACCGCACGGGCCACACGGTCTCGCAAGCCGACAAGGTCCTGGACGGCTCACTCGATGATTTCATGAAGGCTTACCTGACTTGCCGAATCACGGGCGAGTGGGCGCGTGGCGGAAGTGACGACGTCTGAGCAGGTTCATTCCTCGGGGACGATTTCAGGCCTTGATGGGACCGAGACCTTACCTGCAATTCGTTCCCAAAGTGAAGCCAGTATATCCGCCGCTGGATTCAACCACGAGTCCATAGGCATACTTGCCACTCGAGCACGTGTAGTCGAAGTTATAGGCTCCTGATTCAGTTCCGTACTGGCTACTGAGTCCTGAGGAATTATTTCCACTGACGTTCTTGCATTGGAACCGATACGTGGCTGTGGAATTCGGATAAGACGGGGCTCCGTTTGAGCCGCTGATTCGCTCGAGCGCCATGCCGCTAGGGCAGAAGTAATCGTAAGGCTGCCCGCCACCGCCGCCAGCGTAGGGACCTTCTACTGTACTTCCCAGGGTGCCGTTGCTGAGGCTTGCGCACCAGACTCCGACTCCGTCGATGATCGCTCCAGCTCGAACGTGAAGCCCGATGACGACCTGACCTGCGCTGCAATTCACCCCGGTGGCATTCGGCATGTAGTTACAGGAAGTTTCGGTTGCATCGATTAAGTAGCCGTTGTTGCAAGCCCAAGAGCAATTCGCGCTGGTGTCGTTGCTGCCCGAGTAAGAAGCGTTGGCAGGAGCATTCGAGCAACTTAAGCGGTTTCCATCACCGGTCGAGTAATAGCCAGTACCGACGCTTTGGCAAGAACCGTTATTCCAATACGTTCCTGCTGCGCACGATACGCAAGAAGTACCATTCGAGAAGGTACCGCCTCCGCAGCTCCAAGCGCAGTTCGATGAGGTGGCCTGTACGTCCGTATAACTTGCGGAGGCCGGAGCGTTTGTGCAGGTGCGTTTCACGCCATCGCCTGTGGCATAGAAGCCTGCACCGACGTTTTGGCAAGAGCTACCGTTCCAGAATGTTCCCGCCGCGCAAGAAAGGCAGCTCTGGCCGGATTGATAATAATTCGTATTGCAGCTCCAAGTGCAACTGGAAGAAGTGTTCTGGGTGCCCGAGTAAGCGGAGTTCGAAGGTTTATTGCTGCAAGCCTGTCGGATCCCGTTTCCAGTGGAGTAGTAACCCACTCCTACGTTCGAACACTTTCCTTCGGTCCAATACGTACCTGCCGCGCAGGTGGCAGCGGCCGTCGCTTGGAGCTCCACGAATTGCTCGACGGGCTCTCCCTTTAGCTGACACCGGATATCGGGTACGAATTCATCCACTGTTGCGGCAGTTTCGTTCGTTTCGATCTGACTGATCACATTCAACTGAAACTCCAAGTCGACACTCGGATTTGCGGAGAACAGGTCCGTCACAGTTCGTGTGAGTTCATAAGCACCAGGAACTGTGCTGGTATCGACGAGAGCGCTTCCCGAGGAGATTCTTCCGCACTCCACACCGCTATAGCCAACGAGCTGAATCACTCGCTCGCTCCCGAAAGGTACCTTCAGAGTAATGTAACCCCCCGTGCTGACTGAAACGGCGGTCGACACTTTTCCGGGATAACTACAACTATCACCGCTGAGAACTTCAGATGAGTAGGACTTCCAGGCGGCTGATCCCTCGCTCGGAATCGCGGATGAAATGTTTGCGCCCATCACGTTTAAGCCCACGCAAGAAACGGCAGGTGTGACGTCTGTTGAATGAGTCGCAGCAAGGATGCTGGGTGAAAAGGTGGGAAGAGTGACGGCGTTGGGAACTGTTTGTTGGAAAGAGAAAGGACTCGATCGGAGGGCGACCGATCGAAGCTGTCTTTGTTGTTGGTTTGAGAAAATACCTGGCTCAATCGCAAGTGAGATCGAGGCGCCTTCTTCTTGTTTCGCACAGGCTGAAAAAATGAATAGCGTGAGGAGGGCGAGAGAGCAGCTAAACTTGCCTCGAGTTCCTCCGGTAAAACGCATCCCTCTATTATAGAGGGTTGGGATGAGAGCTGTCATGAGCTGGTTCTCGTTACTGTGTCGGTGGTGACACGGACGATTTGTT
>JACCEB010732569.1_pt1 | contig 20870 bp, 19 predicted proteins | sample 7454761 | NCBI WGS metagenome assembly JACCEB01 (sample SAMN15323454, study PRJNA562643) | freshwater metagenome | isolation source: river surface water | place: USA:Blue River Watershed | collected 2017-08-18 | reverse complement strand
TTTTAAGCTCAGAATTTGTAACGTTTCGTTGCTTTTTTCGCTTTGCTCAAAGACAACTCACGCCAGGGTTTTTTATTCGCTTGCGCTCATAAAACCCGTTTTAAGCTCAGAATTTGTAACGTTTCGTTGCTTTTTTCGCTTTGCTCAAAGACAACTCACGCCAGGGTTTTTTATTCGCTTGCGCTCATAAAACCCGTTTTAAGCTAAAAATGTGCGTTAAGCACATTTTCTTAACGCTTAAAACCCAATTGCAACTCCTTCTCTTCTTGGATCAGCACCACCCTCTATAATTTCATTAGAGATTGAAATTGCATTGATACCACTCACAATTTCAATTTCTTTTGTTTTGTGACCCATTTTTTCTAAATCTGATTTTAATTTTGTAATATTGCGGTTTTTTTCCAACTCAATAACATCATTTAAAACCACGAATGAGGGTAGCGCAATTGCACTTTGGGTGTCAAGTTTAAAATCTAGATGATTGATTATTGTTTTGGCTAAGAATTGAATAATTCTTGGACCTCCAGGAGATCCAAGAACCATTACTAAGTTATTATTTTTATCAAAAACAAAAGTTGGCGCCATTGAACTTCTTGGTTGTTTATTTGGTTCAACGCGATTAGCAACTTTCTTACCATTTTTAACTGGTTCTAAAGAAAAATCTGTTAGTTGGTTATTTAATAAAAATCCATCAACAGAAAGCGCTGAGCCAAAGAAATACTCAATTGAATTAGTCATGGCAACGGCATTTCCTTCTGCATCAATAATTGATAAGTGAGTTGTTGAAGGAGGTTCAATTTTATTGTTATTAATAATTTTGTTATTTTTAGTAAAATTACCCGCTTTTACATCTGATATTGCTTGATTTGTATTAATCAAAGAGGCGCGTTCTTTTAAGTATTCTTGGTTTAATAATTTTTCCAAAGGTATTGAGGTACTATCAGCAATATATTCGTTACGATCAGCATAAGCTAATCTTGTGGCTTCAGAAATTAAATGAACAGTTTCTAATGAGTTTGGAGTCATTTTAGAAAGATCAAAATTTTCTAAAATTCCCATTATTTGTAACAAGGTTATGCCTCCAGATGGAAGTGGCATAGTGCATATATTGTAATCTTTGCGATAAGTTTTGCACAACAATTCTCCTGTTTTTATTTTATAATTTTTTAAATCATAAAGAGATAAGTATCCGGGATTTATAGGAGAATTTTGAACAGTGTTGACAATATCTTGCGCTATTTTTCCGCTGTAAAAAGATTTAATGCCATTATTGGCAATTTCCGTTAGTGTTGATGCCAATTCTGGGTTTTTGAATGTTTCGCCAACCTCGTAAGGTTTACCATTTTTTAGATAAATTTTAGAAGTTTCTTGAAAATCTTTTAAATAAGAAATTTGAACAGATAAGTTGTGAAATCTTTCACTTACAATAAAACCATTGCGGGCAATTTTGATTGCTGGTTGAAATAAATCTTTCCATGGTAGTTTGCCATATTTTTTGTGAGCCTCAAACATGTTTTTCAAAAGTCCAGGTGTGCCAACTGAAAGACCACCTTTGACTGCTTCAGAAAATTCTTTTGCTTTACCATCTTTATTTAAAAACATATCGCTTTTCGCTTTAGCGGGAGCTGTTTCTCTACCATTAAAATAAATGCTTTTTCCACTTTTCTTATCAAAGTAAAGTAAAAATCCACCACCACCAATTCCAGAAGAGTGAGGTTCAACAACGTTTAAAACCAAAGAAGTTGCAATTGCAGCATCAATTGCGTTACCACCTTTCTCTAGTATTTTGACACCAGCTTCGCTTGAAGCTTGGCTTGCTGAAGAAACCATGTATTTCTTTGCTTTTACTAATTCAACATTTCTGAAACCAGAATCAGGTTCGCCAATCCAAACGTCAGAGAGATTAATTTGAGCGTATGAGTTTTTGATAAAGCTTAAGAAAAAAATAAAGAAAAATAACGATGCTTTTTTCATAATTCTTAGTAAAGTTGCTTTTTTATAACTATTTTATCAGAGGATATTTTTTTATTATTTTTAATCAATTTAAAATTGTGCAAGATAGAGATTTAGAGAACATAGTAAAAGATTTAAAATTGCTGAATTATAGTGCATATTTATGTGCAACTTTTGCTTTACGAGAAGATTTCAAAAAAATTATGGCAATTTTTTTATTGCAGGAAGAATTAAAAAAAGTTGTTGATATTGCAACAGAAGATATGATTGGAATGATTAGAATTGCATGGTGGAGAGAAAATCTGGAAGATTTTTTGCATAATAAAACCAAAGATCATCACTTACTAAGAGCAATTACTTCTTTTAAAAACGAAATTGATTTTACAAAATTAGATCTTGCCTTTGATGGTTTTGAGCTTGATTTTGCTGAAGATAAAAATTTTTTAAGCAAAGAAGAATTGTATAAATACGTTGCCAAAACTTATGGGGTTTTTTTTGAAATTGCACTTAATTTTCTGCAAATTAATGATACAAAATTAGCACAAAATTTAGCTTTAATTTCCTTTTACTTTGACTTGCTTAAAAAAATTAAGAAAGAAGATGAAAAAATTGTGCGTTTTTTTTATCCAAATTTTTTTGCGGAATTAAAAATTGGAACAAAATTTTGGCAAAAAAATAACTCTGATAAAAATTACGACGCAAATTTATTAGTTATTGTAAAATATTTTGTGCAAGAGATTGAAATTTTATCTCAAGAAGTTGAGATAATGGCAAACAAACTTCCAAAAAAAGCGAAGAATATAATATTAAAAAAAGATCTTATTTTATTGATTTTACAAGAATTGAGAAAAAATAATTTTGATATTTTTAAAGTTAGTTTATCGGCGGAAAAATTCTCAATTAAAATTAAGTTATTGCTAAAATTTTTTAGTTTTTAAAGTAACTTTGGTAATTATGCCTTAATAACAATATGTCATCCTGAGCGAAGCGAAGGATCTTAGAGTCTAAACTCATGAGATCTTTCGCTTCGCTCAGAATAACAATTGCTTGTCAAAAAGGCATATTCCTTAACTTTTACTAATTGAACATATATTGATTTTTTTGTTGCCTTTATTCCAAGGCATTTTGCTTAATAGAATTGCCAATCCACACCAACCAGTAATTCCTGCAAAACAAAGTCCTGCGCCAAAAAATCCAGATAAAATGAAAAATTTTGGCGAAACAAAATAGCCTAAAAGTGATCCACTTAAAACTGCAATTCCAATTGTTAGCTGAGTTTGGCGGTCAATTGGTAAAAAGAATTTCTTTGAGGATAAAATTTTATTGCCGCTATTTATCCAAGACAAAATTCCGCCCTCAAGATTATAAATTTCTAAATTTGGGTCTTCAGATAAAAGCTTGTTGCAAGCCGCTTGGCTTCTTTTTCCTGAATGGCAATGAATTACAAGTTTTTTGTTCTCTAAATTTGGTAAGGATTTTCTTGTAACTTGAGCAAGTGGGACAAGGTGTGAACCTTCGATTTTTTGTGCTTCATTTTCTGCTGCTTCTCTTACATCAATTAAAACAGCTTCTTCCAAGCTAAGCCATTTTTTTAAAGTTTCACAATTTACGTTTTTTATGGTCATGGTTTGATTAAATTAAAAGTTGAAATAATTTATAAAAGCTACAAATTTTTTGACTTAACATCTTTAAAAGACTGAGTATCAATAGTTGATCTAGTTAAAATAATTTTATTTTCATAACAAATGACAAGAAATCAATATAATCAATTAAACGCATTGTCAGAAGCAGAATCGTCTGATATAAATACTTCTGAAATGTCAACTTCTGCTGTGGAAGTTGAGATGGAGTTAGGAAAAATAATGGAATCGCTGCTATGGATCCTGCAAGACTTGAACGCATTACCAACAAATTAACTCAGACTGCTGTTCGTGCAGGAGAGAATGCAAATCCAGATTATAGAATTGACAACATTGTGCGTAGTAGCAAAAATGTTATTGAAAATCTTTATTGCTTTGATGATAAGTCTGTGGAGCAGTTAATAGGCTTGGTTAATTTTATTTTTAAGGGTGATGATAGTGTTTTTGCTAATAATATTTTGCCAACTAGAGCAGATTATAACGTATTAGAAACGCATATAATTAACGGTAATATAGCTCATATTTTGGGAAGTGCCCGACCAGAGAGACGTGATATTATAGCTCTTGATTTAGAGGACAGAATTTATCTGTTTGCTAAGTCTTTAAAGGAATTGTTGAGTGATAATGAATGGCAACAAAGATCGGGAACCAATCTTACTGCAGAACAGCTTAATCAGGTTCAGAACTGTATTGATGAAGGTGTGGAATATGTATCTAATCCAACTGCCTACAGAATTTATTGCTTGTTTAAAATCTCCTCAAGTTCAAAATTTCCTTGCTCCTGCTTTAAATATAGTTAATTATGCTAGGGAAAACCTTAGAAGGGCGGCTGCCGATGCGCTAGCAATCGGCACCTCAATTGCATGGGGAGTTCAAGAGGGAGCTCCTGTTGATTATCAAGTACATCATAATGGCTTAGACGAGTTTATTGTTGCATTCACTAATGCTCTTATATTTGCAGGTTTGATAGGTTCAGGAACAGTTTTTACTGATGAAGTAAGAGAAGTCTTGTCTGGAAACAACCCTTTGGGAAGAAGAATGTTCCAATTAGGAGCAATAGCTTTGGGTGAATATTTAGTTAATCTTAATCAAAATAATGATGAATCTATCGGTGTTGCTGAAGAAGCTTTATCAATAATAGGGGCGACTATGGCTGGCATATCGGCAGTTGTTGCACTTGAGAATTTTTCAAATACAGCCAGATTTGTAGTTAATGTTGGAATTAGATATTTTTCTCAAAGAGTTATCAATTCTTGGGGTAATTTGTTCCCAGCTAATAATGTGCAAGGAGCTCAGGCTCAAGCAGTTGTGCAACAACAAAATGATATTGAAAGAAATTAAATTTGGATGGTTTACTCTTTGTAAGACATGGCTTGTGGTAATGTAAATACTGCAGGCTAAGTTGTGCTGTCAAAAACAGTAAAATTTTTTTTAAGATCTTGTAACTTTTGAAATTAAAATTCTAAAAATAACACCTGAAAAAATCATCGCGCAGCCCAGCCAAACTAGGTAAATAAAAGGTTTGCTATAAATTCTTAATGCATAAAAGTTATTTTCATCTTTTTGTCCCATTGCCAAATAAAGATCGCCAAAGAATCCATTTTTAATTGCAGCTTCGTTGGTGGTTTGATCAGAAATTGGATAATAGCGTAATTGTGGTTTTAATTTAGCAGAAAATTTATTATTTTTCTTCACTTCAAAAATTCCTTCACGAGCAATAAAATTTGAACCTTTTAAGTAACCAATTGCTTCAAATTTAATTTCGTAATTTTCAATCTTAACAGTTTCATTTTCTTTGATATTTACTTCTTTTGTCAGGCCAAAAGATGAAGTTAGAACAATGCCTATAATTACTAAAGCAAAACCAAAATGAGATGCTGTCATCGGAATATTGTTTAAAAAATCAGCTGCAGAAACTTTATTTAAAAATTTAATATTTTTTTTCTGAATAATAATTTTTGTTAAAAAAACCACACTGATGAGGGCGACTAAGATTGCTGAAAATAAGATAATTAATTGGATTATATTAGTTGATTTTTCATAATAAAATGTTGTGCAAGTTATTAGAATGGAAACGACGCAAATTGATAAATTAAGTTTGTTGCTAATTTTTCTTAACTTGGTTTGTTGCTGATAATTAAGATTGTAAGAAATTGCTAAAAATAATAAAAATGGAATTATCAAAATGCTAAATAGTTCGTTGTAATAGCTTGGTCCAATTGAAATAAATTGATTAAAAATACTCTGTGAAAAAAGTGGGTAGAGAGTTCCTAAAACAACTATAAAAAGAGATAAAATCAAAAAGTAGTTATTGAGCAAAATAGAACCAATTTTAGAAGTAGCGGCAAATTTTAATTCTTCATTCTTTAATTTTGGGAATTGATTGCAAAATATTAACATTCCTAAACCGCCAATCAAAGCTATTAAAGCAATTACAAAGAATCCACGTTGAGCATCAATTGCAAAAGAATGAACGGAAGTTAAAATTCCAGAGCGTACTAAGAAAATTCCAAGTAGACATAAGATAAAGCTTAAAATAGCCAAAAAAGACGTCCAAATTTTGAAATTTTCTTTTTTTTCTAAAGTTTTTAAACAATGTATTAATGCGGTTGCAGCAATCCATGGCATTAAAGAGATATTCTCAACTGGATCCCAAAACCAATATCCGCCCCAACCAAGTTCTCTATAAGCCCACCAAGAGCCAAGACCAATTCCTAAAGTTAAGAATGCATAGGAAAATGTTAGCCAGTTTTTCATTCTGGCAGCAAAATTTTTATCAATTTTTGTTGTGATTAATCCGGCGATAACAAAAGAAAATACCAAAGAAAATCCAATATATCCAGTGTAAAGCATTGGTGGGTGAAGAGCAAGACCAATATCTTGTAAAATTGGGTTTAATCCAAGACCAGTTTTCGGTTCTGGAAAAATACGTGCAAAAGGATTAGAAGAAAAAGCAGTAAAAGCCGCAAAAGACGAAATTATAAGAGCTTGAGAAGAAATTATAATCGTTTTTTCCTTGTCATCTATTTTACTTAAAATTGCAAAAGCAAAAGTATAGAGTGCTAAAATTGTAATTAGCAAAAGCATTGAACCTTCATGATTTCCCCAAGATCCTGAAATTTTATAAATTAGTGGCTTTAGTTCATGAGAGTTCTGATAAACATTTGATACTGAATAGTCAGAAATTACAAAAGAATAGATTAAAGAGAATTGCGATAAAAGAGCGCAAATCAATAAAACAGAAGATAGAGCAACTGAAATATTCTTTAATTCTTTAATTCTATTTGGTGACTTTCTTCTTAATTGAAAAAAGTTAAAGCAGGGCAGGAATATACCTACTGAAAATACCATTAATAGAAATGCAAAACCAAAAGTTGGAGCCATTTTTTAACAATTAACTATAAATTTTGAGAAATAAACTTTTTTACCTTATCAAGATTATTTTCAATAACGCTAAATTTCTCTTCAGCCTCGAATAAGTCTTTTAGGAAAAAAGGTAAATTTGGTTTTTGATTGCAAGATTCAATCACTGTTTCTGGGAACTTAGCTGGATGTGCGGTTGCAATGGTTACAACAGTTTCATTTTTATAATAATTTTCACTGATAAATTTATTGCTCGCAGCAACTCCAATTGCGCTGTGAGGGTCAAGAATTTCCCCGGTTTTAGCAAAAATTTCTGCTATTTTTTCTTTAGTCTCGAGGTCACTAAATCTATAAGAGTCGAAATCTTTTCTAATATGTTCTAAAATTTCTGGCTCAACTTTTAAATTACCAGTTTTTTCAAAATCTTTCATTATTTCAGGCATTTTCTTCTCTAACTTTTTTTCTTTATGAATATCAAAAAGTAATCTTTCAAAGTTGCTTGAAACCTGAATATTCATGCTTGGAGAAATTGTATCTTCTAATTTTAAACGACTATAGTTGTTATTTTGCATAAAACGATGCAAAATATCATTTGAATTGGTTGCGACAATTAATTTATTGATGTTAAGACCCATTTTTTTGGCTAAAAATCCAGCATATATATTGCCAAAGTTTCCGGTTGGGACAGAAAAAGAAATGGCATTTTCTTCACTCACCCCTAGTCTTAAAGCTGCATAAAAATAGTAAACAATTTGCGCCATAATTCGGGCAAAATTTATTGAATTTACAGCTACCATTCTTTTGCCATTTAAAAAACTTTGATTACCAAACATTTGTTTCACCATTGATTGACAATCATCAAAATTTCCTTCTAAAGCAATATTAAATACGTTTTCAGAAATTACAGAAGTCATTTGTTTCCTTTGCACTTCTGAAACTTTATTATATGGGTGCAGAATAAAAATTTGTGCATTTTTACAAGATTTACAACCCTGAATTGCTGCAGAGCCAGTATCGCCAGAAGTTGCTCCAATTATAACAATTTTTTCATTATTTTTATTTAAAAAGTAATCAAGAAGATTGCCTAAAAATTGAAGTGCAAAATCTTTAAAAGCTAAAGTTGGGCCATGGAAAAGCTCTAATAAAAACTCATTAGAACTTAGTTGTTTTAGTGGTGCAATTGATTGATGAGAGAAGTTTTTGTAGGATTTAGTAATAATTTTTTTATAAGTTTCTTCGTTTATTTCTTTGCCGATAAAATATTTAGTTACTTCAAAAAATAAATTTTCATAGCTTAGCTTTTTTAAATTTAAAAGTTGTGATGAATCGAATTTTGGCAAAAATTCTGGCACATAAAGTCCACCATCAGTTGCCAATCCTTGAATTACAACTTCTTCAAATGAAAGTTTTGGTGCGCTAAGTTTCGTTGAAATATATTTCATAAATTTTTATGACCTATTTTGAAGGTTTAAAGCTTTTAATTAATTAAAGGTTTGATTTTTTTAGTCTTTTAAAATTAAGTTATCTTTGAATAGAAATTAAGTCAAATCTTTGAGATAAAATATTAACCAAAAAAATGTTTAAATCAGTTATTAAACAACCAAAACAAAATCCTGACTATCTTTACCGCAGTGGTGTTGGAATTATGTTAATTAATAATGAAAAGAAAATTTTCGTTGGAAAAAGGATTGATAATAATTCTGATGCTTGGCAAATGCCACAAGGTGGAATAGATGCTGGAGAAGATGAAGATATTGCTGTTTTTAGAGAGTTAAGAGAAGAAACTGGTATTTCACAAGAAATAGTTTCAATAATTAAAAAAAGTAATTGTTATTACTATTACAACTTGCCATATAAATTGCAGAAAAAGTTCTGGGGCGGTAAGTATTTGGGACAAAAGCAAAGATGGTATTTATTGAAATTTAATGCTGATGAAAAATCAATTAACATTAATACGGAAGATCCCGAGTTTTCAGAATGGAAATGGGCTTCAATAAATGAGATAACTAGTGAAATAGTTTCATTTAAAAAGCAATTATACGAAGATGTTATTAAAGAATTTGAGGAGTTTTTGAAATAGAAATGGAAATTAATTTTTATCAATGTGATGAGCAAATTTCACGCTCAATTGCTCCGTTAATGTTAAAAGTAATTGAAGAAAAGAAAAAAGTTTTGATTTTGGTTTCAAACCAAGCGCAAATAAAAGAAATAGATGATGTTTTATGGAGTTATGGCAAAAATAAATTTATTCCTCATGTTACAGTTTACGACAAAGATTTTGATTTCAAAAGACAACCAATCGTAATTTCGGATAAAGAAGAAAATGTTAATAATGCTGAGTACTTAGTTTTAATAAAAGATGTCTCAGAAAATTTCTTGTCAAATTTTTCACGAATCTTTTATTTCTATGATCAACTAAATATTGATGAGACGAAAGTTTTGATGCAAAAATATAAAAAAATAGCTGCTAAATTTGAAGCTTTCAAAAAGCAAGAAGGCAAATGGATAAAAGGCATATAGTTTTATCCGTTACATAAAAACTTACTCACTTATAAAAACCATCTGAATTTTTTTCTCTGATAAGTTTGATTTATCTTTAACTTTTATATTCACAAAAATTCTATCTTCGTTGTTTTTCTCTAAGAAATTTTGTGGCACAATTACATAAATTTTAAAAGTTTTTAAAGAATCTGCATTAACTGGAAGGTTTTCTAAGTTCATATCTTCATAAGATTGCATTTTAATTGTAGCCTCTTTTGGAGACTCAATGCTTAAAGAAAATGTTTTGTTCTCATGAGTTTTATTCATGATTTTAATAGAATAGCCGTTTCTAATTGAGCCATCAGAAAGAGTTACAAAAATTGGGTTGCGATCAGGTATGGTATCAATTTCTAACAAAGATTTTGTTGATAGTTTAAATGCTAAAAGACCACAAGTTGTAATTATAATTAACGAATAATAAAAAGTTCTTAATCGGAAAGCTTTGAATTTATTTTGAGGAGTTGGTTGAGTCAGATGTTTTTCTGTATCATAGCGAATTAGGCCTTTAGGACGATTTATTTTTTCCATTATATTATCACAAGCATCAATACAAAGTCCGCAAGCAATACATTCCATTTGCAAACCTTTTCTGATGTCGATTCCAGTCGGGCAAACAACTACGCATTGTTTACAATCTATACAATCTCCACGATTCTCGAATGAGTCGCCTTGTTTGTGCTTTCCTCTTGGCTCCCCTCGCTTTTCATCATAAGAGATAATTAAAGTATTTTCATCAAACATTGCAGATTGAAAACGAGAATATGGACACATATAAGTGCATACATGTTCACGAGCAAAGCCAGCCATTATATATGTCATAGCTCCAACTCCTAGAATCCAGCCAAATACTGTTATGTTGGAATATAAATAAAAGAAATTTTTTGATAAAAGAATAGCGTCATTAAAGTAACATACAAAGCCAAAGCCAGTAGCTAAGCTTACTATAATCCAGCTTATATGAGTAAGTAATTTTTTGTAAATTTTTCTAAAAGAATTTTTTCGATCAAGTATAATGCGTTCATTACGATCACCTTGAAAAAATCTTTCCAAAGCAATAAAAATATCAGTCCATACTGTTTGGAAACAGGCATATCCACACCAAACTCTACCAAAAAGAGAGGTGATAAAAAATAGCATGATTGCGGCGATAATTAAAATTCCTGTTAAGTAAAAAACTTCTTGAGGCCAAATTTCAATTGTGAAGAAGTATGCTTTACTGTTGGGTAAATCGATTAATATTGCTTGATTTGGTGCTTCATCTCCTCTCTCAAAACGTATAAAAGGTGACAGAAAAAAAATTGTTAAAAATATAAAATTTAAAATAGATTTAATTTTCCTAATTTTGCCTTTAACCTTCTGAGGATATAATCTTTTTTTAGCTTCAAATAATTGCATGATTTTTGAAAAAAGTGTTGATGCCTAGAATGTTTCTTAATTTATTTTGAGTTTTTTAAAATTATATAAGTAAATTTACCTTATTCTTAACTTAAAAAATTCTTGGTTTTTTTTATTTATTCACTGAGAAAAAATTCATTAACTCATAAAAACTTTTAAAATAGATGAATAAAATTGCCATTAAGATGCTAATAGGTGATAAAGCTAAATATCTTGGCTTGATATTTGGTATCACTTTCGCCACGTTGTTAATGTCGCAACAGATGTCTTTATTCATAGGTATTATGGATCGCACCTTTGCAACAATAAGTGAAACTTCCGAAGCTGATATTTGGGTAATGGATAAAAAAGTGCAGTATATAGATGGAATAGAATCTTTGCCGGATATTTCATTATCTCAAGTTAGGGGAGTTGAAGGTGTAAAATGGGCTGTTCCTTTCTTAAAAAGTCAAGTCATGGTAAAAGTCGAAGGTAATCTTGAAACTGTTACTTTGCTTGGTGTGGATGATTCAACATTAATTGGTGCGCCACAAAAAATGTCGCTTGGCAAAATAGAAGACATAAATAGACCAAATGCTATTATTGTCGATAATTTAGGTTATGAGTATTTGTGGCCAAAACAAGAACAGAAAATTGAGATTGAATTTGAAGGTAATGACCGTCGAATGGTGCTGGTTGGAATTTGTGATTCCACTCCAAATTTTGCTTCTCCAGTTTTAATGTATACTCGTTATAGTGAGGCCGTAAAATATACAGGACAAGCTCGTAACAAAATGTCATTTGTTATTGCAAAAGCATCTGAAGGTTATGATGCAAAAGAAGTGGCTCGCAGAATTGAAAAAGAAACAAATTTAAAGGCTTTAACTTGGAAAGAATTTAGTGATGCAACTTATAACTACTACATTACACATACAGGAATTGCCATTAACTTTGGCGTAACAGTTTTACTGGGTTTTATAATTGGAGCAGTAATTTCTGGTCAAACTTTCTATATTTTTGTAGTGGAGAATTTAAAGCAATTTGCAGCTCTTAAAGCAATTGGTGTTACTAATAGAAAAATTATGCAAATGGTTTTAGTGCAAGCCGCAATAGTTGGCTCAATTGGTTACGCAATTGGAATTGGACTCACCTCGATTTTCTTTAAACAAGTTTCAACTTCTGGTGCATTTAAAGGATTCTTTTTGCCTTCAGAAGTAGTTTTAGGAACGGCAATATCAGTGGTTTTGATCATGATTATTGCAAGTGTAATTAGTATTAGAAAAGTTTTTGTGGTTGATCCAGCAATAGTTTTTAGAGGATAAATGAGAAAGAATATTTGTGTTGAAATAAAGAATATTTCTAAAGATTTTGCTGTAGGAGAGCAGAAAATAAGAGTTTTACACAATGTAAATTTACAAATTTATAGTGGTGAAATGACTATGATTGTTGGGCCTTCTGGTTGTGGTAAAACAACTTTACTCTCAATTCTTACTGGAATTCTAACTCCATCAGAAGGAGATGTTATAATAAATAATACTAATATTACAAAGCTTAAAGGTGATAAAAAAGTTGATCATAGAAGAAAAAATTTGGGTTTTATTTTTCAGCAATATAATTTGTTACCAGCTTTAAGTGCTGCTGAAAATTCAGCAATCCCTCTAATTGCTGACGGGGTAGCGCTTGATAAAGCAGTTAAAGAAGCATCTTTAGCTTTAAGTGAAATTGATATGTCTAATCACTTGGAAAAACTGCCATCGCAACTTTCAGGTGGTCAGCAGCAGCGTGTTGCAATTGCACGAGCTTTAGTTCACAAACCAAGTTTGGTAGTTTGTGACGAACCAACCGCAGCCTTGGATGCTTTTACAGGACAAAAAGTTATGGAAACTTTGCGTCAAAGTGCTATGCAAGAAAATAGGGCAGTTATTGTTGTAACACATGATAATCGTATTTTTGACTTTGCTGATCGTATCATTGAGATGGAAGATGGCAAAGTAATCACTGATAGGATTATAAGTAAAAATTTATCTCAATTATAGTTAGATAATATATTTTTGCTGTAAAAGACTAATTTTGAAGAATTTTTGTTTTTGTATATTTTTTATAACTCAATTTAACTCAATATAAATTTTAAGTGAAAAAGCATTTTTTTCTAAAAATAGCAATTCCAGCAATAGCAATAATAATGCTTGCAAATACTTTATTTGGTTTAACAAAAAATCCAAAAAGAAAAACTACTGAGCCAAAAAATCCAGTTGCACAGACAAGTTATAAATCTGAGGTTGCAGGAATTGGAGTTGTTGAGCCTCAAAGTGAGATAATAAAAATTGGCACCAATATTTCTGGTATTGTAACACAAATTTATGTTAATGTTGGAGATAAAATTTTTAAAAACGATAGTTTATTTACCGTTGATGACAGGGAGGCAAAGGCAAATTTACATTTGAAGAAAGCACAAATAGTATCAGCTAAAATTGATGCTGCACAAAAAAGATCAGAGTTTGAAATGTATCGCAGCATCCCTGACAAAAGAGCTTATAGCAAAGACGAATTTAATAAGAAGAAATCTGCATATGAGATTGCTGAACAAAAGGTTAAAGAAGCTCAAGCGGAAATTGCTTTAAGTGAAGTTATCATAGAAAAATCAACTACTAAATCTCCAATTGATGGAGAAATACTAAAATTAGATATCAGAACCGGTGAATATGCACAGAGTGGAGTGCTAGTAACTCCTTTAATGTTGATTGGTGACTTATCAAAGTTGCATTTGCGAGTTGAAATTGATGAATCTCAAATTAGCAAAATTTCTTCGCAAAATAAAGCGGTTGGATATTTGCGTGGCAATCCAAAAGTAAAAGTTCCGCTTACTTTCATTAGAATAGAACCAAATGTGGTACCAAAAGTTTCAATTTCTGGAACAAATGATCAAAAAATTGACTCAAGAGTTTTGCAGGTAATTTATAGTTTTGAAAACGATGAAAATAACAAGATATTTGTTGGTCAGCAAATGGATGTTTACATTGAAGCTGTTAATAAAAACGAAGAATTAGAATCTCAAAAGCAAGAGGTTAAATGAAGTTATTACGATTATCTGCAGTTTTCTTATCTTTTATCTTGATAGCTTCTTGTGGAATTTTTTCTGTTGGTGGTAATTATAAAAAGCCCAAGACTAAAATGCCTAAAAACTGGATAGAAGCAAAAAATTCCAATTCTTTAGAGAATAATGAAAAAAGTTTAAAAGAAATTGATGTTAAAGAAAACCAGTGGTGGAAAAATTTTGATGATCCAGTCCTAAATAAGATTATCAAAAAAGCGATTGCTAATAATTATGATTACAAAATTGCCCAAAGTAAGGTTATTGAGGCAAGAGCAAATTTAACTTCAGCAACTTCTGACTTATTTCCAAAATCAAACTTAAAAAGTTCTGCTCAAAGAGGTAATAATTATTTTAACTTTTTTAACGAAGGATCAAAAAATCAAATTGTTAATTTTTTCTCAGTTGGTTTTGATTCAAGTTGGGAAATTGACTTGTTCGGAGCAAATAAAAGTTCTCAAGAAGCAGCTAAAGCACTGTTTGAAGCTTCTGAAGAATCAAGAAATTATATTTTAACTTCAATAATTGCGGAAGTTGCAAAAAATTATGTGCAATTTCGTGAAGCACAAAATCAACTTTTTGTAAAGCAACAAATTAATAAAATTTACGAAGAAATACTAAAGCTAGATCAAGAAAAGCAAAAAGCTGGAATGATTAGTGAAGTTGATTCTAGTAAAGCTGAAATTATTTTGATAAATAACAAAAGTGAAATTTCTGCATTAGAAGCAAAAGTTGAGATTTTACGCTATAATTTGGAAAATTTACTTAACTGTAAAGCTGGATCAATGAAGAAAATACTACAAAAATCTAGCGAAGTTCCTTTAATTAAAAAGAATATTATAATTGATGCGCCAGTTTCTTTGCTTCAAAATCGTCCTGACATTAAACAATCTGAAAGAGAATTAGCAGCAACTTTTGCCTTAAAGAAATATGCTTTTGCACAAGTTTTTCCTAAAATTTCTTTAACTAATTTTTTAGGTTTTAATAATACTCAATCTGGCAATGTTTTTCAGTCTTCAAGCAAAGTATTTTCAGTAGGAGCTTCTGCTTCGATGCCTGTATTGAATTTTGGTGGAGTAATTGCTGGTTATAAAATTTCAAAAGAGCGAGAAAAAAGAGCTTTTTTAAGTTACAAAAATAAAGTAAATAATGCTATAGTCGAAGTTGAATCAGCTATGGTAGATTTTTTAAAAGAAGACGAAAATTTAGTTTTGAAGATTAGTCAGTTGCAACTAAGTCAAAAAGTCTTGGATCTGAACTTAGCAAAATATCAAAGTGGTATAATTTCTAACTCTGATTATTTAAAATCTCAGATTGATTTTTTAAATTCTGAAGAAAAATTAATTTTATCTTCCGCAAGCCTTAGTATCAAGACAATTGCTCTTTATAAATCTTTGGGTGGATCTTGGATATCTAATTAGTAAAGAAAACCTTGACAACAAGATTAAGCTTTGTAAATTACTGGCCCTTCCCTGTGACCATACTATATTTTAGATGCTCTTAGATAAAGCTCTTATAAGCTTTTATCAATTGGTTTTTTTGGTCAAGGTCTTTTAAGTTTAATTTATAGTTGATATGTTCGCAATTATTGAAACTGGTGGCAAGCAATATCGCGTTGCGCCAAATGAAAGAATTACAGTTGAAAAAATTGAAGGTGAAGTTGGTTCAAAAATCACCCTAAATGATGTATTGTTTTTTCAAAATGAAAAATCAGAAGCAACTTTTGGTAGCCCTTTGATTAAAGGTGCTCAAGTTGAAGCTGAAATCGTAAAGACCTATAAAGGTCAAAAAGTAATCATTTTCAAAAAAAGAAGAAGACAAAACTCAAGAAGAAAGCAAGGTCATCGCCAGTTCAGAACTGAGATCAGAATCTTGTCTATTAAAGCTTAGTTTTTTTAATTAATTTATAATGGTAACCTTTCAATTTTACGCAATTGGGTTATTTAATCAAATCACGGAGTGAAGAATGGCTACAAAGAAAGCCGGCGGTAGTTCCAGAAACGGTCGCGATTCGGCAGGTAGAAGATTAGGTGTTAAAAAGTACGGTGGTCAAGTTGTTGACGCTGGAAACATTATCGTGCGTCAAAGAGGCACTAAATGGCACCCAGGCAAAAATGTTGGCATTGGAAAAGATCATACAATTTTTGCGAAAATTGCAGGTGTTGTTACTTTTGTTAAGAGTGCCCGCAATAACAGAACTTATATTGATGTAAACCCTGTTGTTGCATAACAAGTTTTTTTGAATCATATCTGGAGTTTTTCTGGATATGATTTCTTTTGTTTTTATTTACAAAAAACAATAACTCCTCACTATGAGCGGATATGGCGAAATTGGCAGACGCACTAGACTTAGGATCTAGCGCCGCAAGGCATGTGGGTTCAAGTCCCTCTATCCGCACCACTTTACTAACAGATAAAAAGTAGAGTAAAAGCTGCGATATCTGAAAAACAAATCCTCTCCAAAAAAAGATCATTAAATAAAATTGTTATAAATTTGATGTAGGTGTCAAATTTTTTGGAAGCAAAAAAAAGGGTTTTTAATAGATCTTTAAATTATAAAAATAACTTAATAAAAAGTTGCTATTTTCAGCTTATTTGGTTTACAATTAGTAGGCTTAATTTTGGTGTAAGATTTAATCTATGACCCATGGGGCGCAGATACAAGTTGTGGCCTAGAGTATCTTGGCTCAATGATATTGCAAAAGCTTTTCTTGAAGGTGGTCTAAGAAATTTTTCCACTTCATAATTTAACTTAAAAATACAGGTTTTTCATGGAAGTAAAAATCAAAAATGTTTTTGATAAAAAACTAAAAAAAGATTATCAAATTACAGTTCCTTATCAAATGATTGAAGAAAAAATCAAAGATAATGTATCTAAAATCAAAGAAAATATAAAATTAGATGGATTCCGTAAAGGACAAGTTCCAGAAGACTTGATCAGACAAAAATATGGTCAATCAATAATGGCTGATGAATCAGACAAAATTATTTCCGATACTTTGAAAAAAATTGTTAAAGATAATAGTCTGAAGCCAGCTCTTCCTCCAAAAGTTGATGTAAAAACATTTGAAGCTAATAAAGATCTTGAAATCACTGTTTCTATGGAACTTTATCCTGAAGTTCCAGAAGTTGATGTAGCTAAATCAAAAGTTGTAAAAAGAGAAGTTGAAGTTACTTCTGTTGATGTTGATGAAGCTTTGTCTAAGCTCCTAAAATTCTATCGCTCTTGGGACATTCAAGATGCTTCATATAAAGCTAAAAAAGGTGATTCTGTAAATATTGATTACGTGGGCAGAATTGACAAAGTTGAATTTGAAGGTGGAAAAGCAGAGGGATATCAATTAGAGCTTGGAAGTAAAAGCTTTATAGATGATTTTGAAGACCAACTCGTTGGTAAGAAATCAGGAGAGCAAGTAAAAGTTAAAGTTAAATTTCCAAAAGAATATCACAGCGCTGAATTTGCTGGAAAAGCTGCAGAGTTTGATGTAAAAGTGAACTCGGTTTTAACTGCAAAAATGCCTGAGGTTACTGATAAATTTATTAAAGATACTTTTGGAATTGAAACTAAAACAAAACTTGAAGAAGAAGTAAAAAAGCAAGTTGAAAATAATTATCAATCAATAAGTCGCAACTTGTTCAAAAAAGAATTTTTTGATTTTGTTAATAAAAAACACGACTTTGAATTGCCAGAAGGTTTGGTTGAAGAGCAATTAAAAAATCTTTGGGCTGATGTCGAAGCTGAGTTAGAAAGAAACCCAAATAAGTTCAAAAACGAAAAAGAAAAAGAAAAAGCAAAAGAAAAGAAACGTGAAATGGCAATCCGCATGATTCGCTGTGGTATGGTTCTGAACGAATTAGCTCAAAAAAATAAAATTGAAGCTAGTAATGAGGATATTAACAAAGAAATTAGCAAAATTCTGGCTCGTTTTTCTAATCAAGAAAAAGCTGTTTTAGAATATTACCAAAAAAATCCAGGGGCAATTCAGCAGTTGAAAGGCTCTATTATTGAAGAGAAAACAATCGATTTTATTTTAGCCCAATCGTCAATTGAAAAGAAAAAAATCTCTATAAAAGATCTAGACAAAGCTTGGCAAAAAGCTAATGAAGAGTAATTTGTTTCACACAAAGTGTGAAAAGTTTTTTTTAGTTAAATGTCTTTTCACTTGTGTTGAAATTAAATTTCATTAACTACAAATTTTTTTATAAAAACTCTTTCTCATATTATAGTTAACATTCGTTATTAATTTTAAAAAATAAGAAATATGCAAAACTTTTTAGATGCTTTGAAACTAGTTACTTTCCCAATCCATAAAGAAGGTATTAAATTCATAATTATTTTCGCTGTTGCCACAATAATTTTAGCTTTGATGAGTAACACTCTGGGTCTGATAGGTTTGGTTCTAACTTTGTGGTGCATATTTTTCTTTCGTGATCCACAAAGAGTTATTTCTCAAGAAGTTGGAGCAATTATTAGCCCTGCAGATGGTGTAGTAACTTTCATTGATAAAGGTGTTGTTGCTCCTCAAGATTTGGGTTATGGTGAAAAGAAGTTCAATAAAATCAGTGTTTTTTTGAATGTGTTTAACGTGCATGTCAATCGTGTTCCTGTCTCTGGGGTTGTAACAAAAGTTAGTTACAAAGCTGGTAAGTTTCTGAGCGCTAACGTTGCCGAAGCAAGTTCTGAAAATGAAAGAAATTCAGTTGTTGTTAAAACTGAAAAAGGCGATGAGATTATCTTTGTTCAAGTAGCGGGTTTAGTTGCTCGTCGTATTGTTTCTGAAATTAAAGAAGGACAAAAAGTTCAAGCCGGTGACAGATATGGTATAATTCGTTTTGGCAGTCGTGCAGACATTTATTTACCAGAAAATGTAGAAATTAAAACCTTAATTGGTCAAACCATGATTGGTGGTGAAACAATTATTGCGAAATTCAATTAGTAAAGTTTTTGCCTACGGTTTTTCTGGAAGTAACTATTTATTATAATTTTTAGGTAAAAATATGCGTTCTCCAAATATTGCAAAATTGGCTTCGAAAAGAGAAGAAGCAAGAATGGGTGGTGGTCAAAAGAAAATTGACGTTCAACATTCTAAAGGAAAGTTAACAGCTAGAGAAAGAATTGAAGTTTTATTAGATCCAGATTCTTTTGAAGAATATGGTTTGTATGTAGAGCATCGTTGCTCTGACTTCGGAATGGAAGACAAGAAACATCCGGGAGATGGTGTAATTACAGGGCAAGGTACAATTAATGGTCGTCTTGTATTCGTATATAGCCAAGATTTTACAGTTATGGGAGGATCTTTAGGTGAAGCTCATGCAAAAAAAATCTGTATGCTTTTAGATAAAGCTATGCAAGTTGGAGCTCCTGTAGTTGGAATTAATGACTCTGGAGGAGCTAGAATTCAGGAAGGTGTCGATTCTTTAGGTGGTTATGGTGAAATTTTTCAGCGCAATGTTGATGCAAGTGGAGTAATACCACAAATCTCTCTAATTATGGGGCCTTGTGCGGGTGGTGCAGTTTATTCTCCAGCTTTAACAGACTTTACAATCATGGTTGAAAACTCTTCGTATATGTTTGTAACTGGTCCTGATGTTGTAAAAACAGTTACACATGAAACTGTTACTCAAGAAGAATTAGGTGGGGCCTCAGTGCATGGTGCAAAAAGTGGTGTAGCTCACTTAACCTTTAAAAGTGATATTGAAGCCTTGCTTCAAACTCGTCGTCTGATAAATTTCTTGCCTCTTTCAAACAAAGATACAGTCCCTCTTATTCCAACAGAAGATGCTGCTGACCGTGTAGATGTTTCACTTAATACTTTGGTTCCTGAAAATCCGAACCAGCCTTATGATATGGGTGAATTAGTTGAAAAAATTTTAGATGAAGGTGATTTTTTTGAAATTCAACCAAATTATGCTAAAAATATTATGGTTGGTTTTGGTCGTCTGGAAGGTGAAACAGTTGGAATTATTGCTAATCAACCAATGAATTTAGCTGGTTGTTTAGATATTAAAGCAAGTGAAAAAGCTGCCAGATTTATAAGATTTTGTGATGCTTTTAATATTCCATTATTAACTTTTGTTGATGTTCCAGGATTTTTGCCAGGAACTGATCAAGAGCATAGCGGAATTATTAGACATGGTGCAAAATTACTTTACGCTTATGCTGAAGCCACAGTTCCAAAAATTACTGTTGTTGCAAGAAAAGCCTATGGCGGTGCTTATATTGTAATGAACTCTAAGCATTTAAAAGGTGATGTAAACTACGCTTGGGCAAATGCTGAAATTGCAGTTATGGGTCCTGAAGGTGCAGTTGAAATTGTATTCCGTGAAGAAGCAAAAGATCCTGAAAGCAAAGCTAAAAAAGCCGCTGAATATCGTGAAAAGTTTGCTTCTCCTTTTGTTGCTGCTTCTCGTGGTTTTATTGATGAAGTTATTAGACCACAAAATACTAGAAAAAGAGTATGTAAGGCATTGCAAATTCTAAAAAATAAAGAAGTTCAAAAGCCTTGGAAAAAGCACGATAACCTGCCTTTATAAAATTACTCAGGATTTGTTTGGGAAACAAAGTTTGTAATTTACACCAAAGCTTTGTTTCTCAAATAAAATATTTGAAAAGTTTTCACTTTTTTTAATTATCTTTAAATAAGGCAGTTATACCAAACTAAAAATCTATTGATGGCATAAAACACTCTCCAAACACTCGTTAAAGTTTTAGAATTTGCCCCTGATTTTCTTTGCCAAATTTTTTACATGATCCCATTTCTGATGAAATGGGTTAAGGTCAGTGTTATGCTCCCCAAAAATCAATCCAAATTTAAGAGAATATTTGGGCTGAATTTTGTATAAATTCTGCCTCAAATTCCATTGGGCTTTTATAGTGTAATTTTGAGTGGAGATAATTTTGATTATAT
>JACCEB010575618.1_pt1 | contig 20877 bp, 13 predicted proteins | sample 7454761 | NCBI WGS metagenome assembly JACCEB01 (sample SAMN15323454, study PRJNA562643) | freshwater metagenome | isolation source: river surface water | place: USA:Blue River Watershed | collected 2017-08-18 | reverse complement strand
TTCTATAAATTTTGTAATAAATGCAATTCCTTCATTAACATTAACTAGATTAAGATTATCAATTAAACGTTTTTTCAAAGTATTAATGTCTGTTTTCATCTTATATATATCATCATATACTGTCTCTTTGTTAGGAGTACTTAATTCAATAGTTACGTCAATGCTATCTGTTGTTTCATCTAAATTTAATGCTGCTCTTAAATTTTGTATTTTAAAAAGAACGTCAGGGTCATTTCCAATTCCACCATCTAACTCTTGATGAATTGTATTCAAATACATAAATTCTAATCTATTAGTTAAATCTTCAAGAATACTTGTTAATAAATGCGATACAATAGATTCTAGTTGAAAATATCTATAAGAATTACCAGTTTCGATATTTAAAGCTAAATCAATATCACTAATTTTGAAATATTTTTTAATATTATCAAAGATACTGACATCAATACCTGTAGTTCTTAAATGATTAATAATATTATTATATAAATAATACATTGTTGAACCACCTTTAAAATTTAATAAAATATGTTCATTATCTTGTAATGGGTACATAAATTCCTTTTCTATTTTCTCACCGTTACGATTAGATGGTCCTTGTTGCATTAAACGATTATTTACTTCAAGCATAATGTTAAAATAAATGAAATGATATTGGTAATCAATTAACATATTTAGTTTTTCATAATTGTTAATAAAAAATACATTTACAAAAGAATCAGTAACATTGTCTTTAATAGCTCTGAATTTATTTTCATTCAAATTTTCAATGAAATCTTTTTTTTCGGATGTAATAAACTTTAAAAGTGAAGGGGTATTATTTAAAAAAGGTGTTTTTTCAAAATCTCTTGATTCTCTAATATATTCACTTAATGGATATGAAGTGTTCGGATCCGCTTGGTCGCGCTGTAACTTAAAACTATCTAATAAAATATGATATTTAGACATTTATGATTATGTTAGAAATAAAAAATTAAAATATTATCTTTCTTACAATTAATCAAAATCACATAAGTCACGATGCAATTCTTGTTGTCTTTTATAATCAACAAAAATTTCATCATGGGATTTGGGTTTTGATTTAAGAATTTGACTTATAATATCAGAAGTAATCATAAAATTACGGTCTTTTGATTGAAGTTTTTCAATTTCTTCGAGAATATAATTTGTATCAAAATTATAGATTTTCTTATTTTCAACTACGTCTGAAGATTTCTTAGAGTAAAATGGATTGTAGTTTAGATTTGATTTCACAAATGATGTATTTGTAGGGAAAACTACTTCTGTCACAATATTGGATACTTCTTTTTCAGGTTCTAATAGTGCTGATGGTGCAGAGTTTTTTCCTTCATTTTCAGGACCAGATTCATATGCTGAATTCGTTGAAACAAATGAATTTGCACGAACCAGTTGTACTCCACCCATCATTCTTCTTCTTCTTTGTTTAATTTTTAAAGAAGATCCTTTCTCTTGGTTTTGATTCTTAATTGTTTTCTTATGTGTATGAGGCATAATTATTAATTATAATGTATATTTTTATTTTAATAAAATCAATTTTATTATTTAAAAAATAATTTAAAAATATCAAATTTAATGCCCTAGACTGGAGTCGAACCAGCATCTTCCACGGTATAAACATGTAGCTCTACCATTAAGCTACTAGGGCTTTTAATTGAATGCCTCAGACTGGAGTCGAACCAGCATCTTCCACGGTATAAACATGTAGCTCTACCTTTAAGCTACTGAGGCTTCTTATAATTAAAATAATGAGTGATTTTCTTATATTAAATTTAGATAAAAAATAAATTATCTAAAAATATAATAAATGCCTAAAATAAATAAAATTAGTGTTAATTATAATAAAAAAACTAAAAAACTAAAAAAAAGACAAAAAGGAGGTAATCCATTTGCTACATTAGGACGTAGTGCTGTTACTACATTAGGACGTAGTCCTGCTATGGCTAGGACAGTATCTAAGGGAGTCGGTGAACATTTTGCACAAAATGTGGCACAAGCAACTTTAGGTCGTAAAACATTAAGTCGTAACGTTTTTAATACTTTTAAACAAAGACCTGGAGTCAGAGCATCGGTACAAAACTATTTCACTGGTTTTCTTTAATTTACTAAATAATCATCATCTAATCATCTTCAGATTCCTCTGGACGTAACCACTTTTTACACCATTTGACATATTTTCGATAAATTAAATTTATTTTTTGATTTGATTCTATAAAATTATCTGCAATCAGAAAAAAATTAAAGATTTCCAGATTCTCATACTTAAATCTCTTTAAATCCGTAATCATACCAGTTTTATTATGGAGTCTAATATCTTGTCGATATAATTGACCTATAAAACCACTATCATAAATGTAATTATCACATATTGGTGTATCATATGGACCCTTACTTTTATTAAACTCATCTATGATTTGAAGATTTAATTCACTATCCACCAAATCAGTCATAATCTTATCCAAAAATTCAGCATATCGGTCATCAATATGAAATCCTCTAGTCACACAAAATGTATAACACAACTTTATAATATACAAATGATATAAATCAATCTTTTTACTCGCTTCTTCAGATAAACAACTTGATACTAAAGCAATAAAAACACCCTTTGCTAGATGTTTGAATTCCTCATCAGATAGTTTTTTATTAAAGGGATATTTAGTTGTTACATGGTCATAATATTTATCATATAATTCAATCATTTGTTGTTCTAATTCATGATTATGAGATACACTGAATTTCTTTACATCATCATGGTTAATAATATCTTTAAGAAAATAAAACATTTTATAAATATTAAAACTATATTTAGTTATACTAAATTGTAAAAAATAAAAACCCATTAACTATTTCAAAATATAGAATTTGAAACTTAGAGAAAATCGTTATCAATAATATCAAACTCTTCTCGTAGTTTTTGATAATATTCTCCATAAAATATATTTTGAATAATACTTTTTATAGTTTCATTATTTTCATAATCGTAAATGATTTTATTTATCTCCTCCTTACATTTAACAATATCATTATAATCATAAATCCAAATAATAACCCATTTCATTACATATTTAGGGATTTCACCGAAATGTGTACCACCACGAATAATATTTTTAAATTGGATTCTAGCACATAATCGATGAATGTAATCTTCTTTATCCTTTATTTCTTCATATGGAATTATCGATTCTGGGTCAATTCGAAAATTTAAATCAATTATAGCACGAATTAAGGTCTTTTCAAAATCCTTTTCTTCGTCCTCTGAATTTTCTTCTTGGTTATCTGTATTATCATTATCTTCATCATCCTCATCAAAATCAATTGGTTCATCTGAATTACTGTCATCTTCGAATTCTTCGTTATCTTCGGGAAAGGTGTGTTTTTTCTTTTCACCAATTATCATTGTACCATTTTCAGTAATTTCATATTTATCATCTTCTTCATGAATCAATTCTTCGACACCGAATTCATCTCTTAGATTTTTACAACAATCTTGATAAAACATTAGTTCAACATTCTCATAGATTTGGGATTCGTCAATGGTATATAGTTTCCCATCAGTTAAACGTAAATAGTTAATTATATCTTCTTTGCTTTTTATTACATGCCGATACTTATTTACCCATCGGAATAAATTATATGATGAATCATGAAAACATTCTTCATGATTATTCCATTTACGAATTATTTTAATTAATTTTGCTTTTGCTTCACGAAATTTATAATTTTCATCCATTTGTGTTTTATTAATATTATATTTATATTCAATACATTCAATTTTTAAATTAGTTTTTATTAATTTTTAAATTTTATATAGATACTATGTCAGTAATTAGTTCTTCTTTGACAGGTTGATATTCATCATACATATCATCATAATATAACTGAATCACTTTCACAATAAACATATTGTAATCTTTAACCAATTCATCCTTAATAGTTTTAACAAGTAAATCAATTCTTTCAGAATTTGGAATATTTATTTTTTTGTTTTTGTTTTTTATCGTATCTGGATTATATCTTATAAAAATAACTGATTTACCTCCAATACCATTTACGATTTCATTAATTCTAGCACACTCACAACTATTATTATATGATTCATGTTGATGTTCATCAATTTCAACAATCAAACAAAACATATCTAATTCAAAGAAAATATCAGGTCTTTTTTTAGAACATCCTTGAAGCATTTTACTAGAATTATATTCAAAAGGAGTATCAATTGTCTTCCGTAAATATCTCACAATTGACCATTCTGTTTTATTTTGAACTTTTTTACAATCATTGCAAATATATTTTGATTCTTCTTTAATATCACAGTATTTACAAAGTCTTTTTACAACTATTGTGCTTTCTTCTGGAATATGTATATTACAATATTTGATATTGTTAACTAATTGGGTATATTCTTCATTGCAATCAGAAATTGAACATTTCTTATCTAAAAATAGATTAATCATGTTATCTTCTTTGTGAATATTGCAACGTGTAGCCTTTTTATTAATTAATCCAAAAATAGCTTCATTTTTACAATTTTTTTCTTGACATTTTTTTATTTTTACACTAATATGATTTGGTTCTTTATGTTCAAAACAATAAATAGGTGTAGTTTCACCTGATATATTGTATGATGGTAATTTATGACAACCTTCAAAAATACATTTCTTATCAATAACATTTATCATATCAGGCTCTTTATGAGAAAGACAATATATCCCCTTTTTTTCATTTGGAAAATTATAACGTGCTCTTGCTAAACAATCATGTATCCGACATGTCGGATGTTTTAAATCAACCATATCAGGTTCTTTATGTTTTCTGCAAAAAAGAACATTTTTTTCAGTTATAAAATTACATGCAGCAAGCATCATACATCCATCTGTTTTACAACGTTTGTCTCTTATATTTATCATACCATCTTTTTTATGAATATTACAATATAGTTTAATTTTATCATTTGGAAAATTATAATTTGATTGTTTTTGACATCCTTCTTCAATACATATTTTAGATTTAATATTAACCATCCCTTCTTTTTTGTGCATATTACAATATAATTTATTTTTATGATTTGGAAAATTATAGTTTGATTGTTTATTACATTCTTTTTCAATACAAACTTTTGATATAATATCAATCATATTTAGTTTTTTATGTTCTGCACAATATAATGGATTTGTTTGTCCTAAAAAATTAAAACTAGGGTGTTTAATACAATGCTCTTCTTGACATCTTTTTGTCATAACATTAATCATTCCTTCCATTTTATGCATATTACAATAAATACCGTATAATTCACTTGGAAAATTAAAAACAGGAGTTGTTTTACAATTTGATGTTATACATTCTTTTTTATAAAAACTAATCATTGTTTCATCTTTATGTAAGTGACAAAATTCAGGTTTACCATTAGGAAAACCATATTTTAATTTAAAATTTTTACATTGTAATCCATTTTTTAGAATACCTTTACAAGTAGTCATTTTAGTAAGTTTATTTATATATTATTAAATCAAATTGAATTTAAACTTGATTCAATTTTATGAAAAAATTAAAATAATAATTCTAGATTTTGAGTCTAGCATGCTCTCAGGAGATAATTACTATATGTCACCAGGAGGACTCGAACCTCCAAGCCCTTACAGGCGCTGCAGCTTAAGTGCAGTACGTTTACCATTCCGTCATGGTGACATATGACTTTTTTAAAGAAAGTCTAAACTTGATGCTTTATACGGGAATCAAACCCGTGTCTCTACTTTGGAAGAGTAGTATTCTAATCATTGAAATAATAAAGCAGTGCCCCTACTGGGAGCCGAACCCAGCCTTTGAGATTAGAAGTCACACGTGCTATCCGATACACTATAGGGGCTTTTTGCTAACAACATTAATAAAAAAGCCATATTTATTTATTTATTTTGCTGTATGTTGTTAAGATGTCTCCCCTACTTGGAATCGGACCAAGGTCTGCCGGTTAACAGCCGGTTGCTCTACCATTAAGCTATAGGGGATTGTAAGAAATACATTTTACTGCACTTCTTATAATTATGATAACGAGGGATTTTCTTATATCGATTTTTATTTAATTTATTTTTATTTTTTTATTTACCTTTTATTTTTTATTTTATTTAAGACAAATAAAATCTTTAAAACACATACACACACTAAATAAATAATAAATAATAAATACTACACTACTCTACTCCCACTCCCTCAAAACACTAAGACTTTTTTTTCTTCCCGTTATACTATTATAAAATATTATTTTTTTTTTAAACAAACGCATTCAAAAATAATATTTTATATAAATAAATAAATAAATGAGTAAAAGAAATATATTAACTAAAAAAAATAAAAAAAGTCCAAATATAAAATCAAAAAAAATCAAAAAAAATCAAAAAAAATCAAAAAAAATGAAAGGAGGTGTGGACCCTGCTCCTTTAAATATGATAGAATATCAAACTTTTCATAAATTTTTTGAAGAAAATAAAAGTAAAATTTTAATACCACAAGAAGAAATAAATACTCATAGTGTAAATTATCATACAATTGAAAATATTAAAGAAAAAATAAAAACTAATTATGAACATGAAATTGCTGAAATTAATAAAAATAATAATCAAAATAAAAGTAAAATTTCATCTATGATTGAAAATAAATCAATTAAAAGAGATGTAATTTTATTTTTTTTAGAATATTTAAAAAATAATATTAGATATATTAATTTCACAGAATATTTACAAAAAATAGAATCAATTTCTGATAATATCAAAACACAAATTATAAATTCTGATGCTTATGATACAATAATATTAGTTACTTCAATGCAAATTGAAAAATCTAATTTTTGGATTTTATTGTTATACCTACAATTTATAGATGCAGATTTAATGAACAAAATTAAAGAAAATCAAAAAAAAATATATGTAACTTCAAATATTGAATATATATATAAATATTATGAAACTCCTGAATTAAAATTAAGTAAAAAAGTAGCAGTAATATATTTTGATGACATGATATATTCAGGAATTCAATCAGCTTCTGCATTTAAGTTTAAAATATTAAGAAATGATATGGTTGATATATTTTTAGGAGTAGGATTTATATCAACTATTGGACTTGATGTATTCAAAAGGTTTTTCAAAGAAACAATTAAAATATTTGCGAATACAGAAATTATTCCAGTAATTGATATTCAATTTGACACATGGGTAAATGATCAATATAATAATTTAATGAAAGGTAATGAATCAATATTTAATAAATTATTTATAAAATTATTTACAGATGAAAATAAAGCAGACCATGAAAAAATAGGTGATTTATTTAAAAAAATTATGTTAGAAAAAATATGTACAGATAAACTTGTATCATTAGAATTTAATTCTAATGATGTGTTAAAAAATGATGTGTTAAAAAAAATATATTCAATGAAGAGTCTTGAACCAAAAAAAGGATTTTATTGTAGAAAAACACATACATTAACATATTTTGATCATAAATTAGCAGATGGATTGTCAACAATGAATATATTTTTACGTTTTGGAACATATCCAATTAATGAACAACAAGAATGTCTGATTGAATCTGTTATTAATAATTGTGGAGTATATCAATTAACACCAAATTTATGCGATTCATCTGAAACAATAACTGATGAAAATTCGTGTCCAAAAACTTTTTATAAAACTATTGAATATACATTTAATGGTCAAATATTAAATAAAATAAAAACTATTGATTCATATCTTAATACATTATTTAAAAATAAATCATAATCTATATCACAAACCATTAATTACTTTTTATACTAAACATTATAATTATAATTTTAATTTTTCTTAAATATAAATAAATGAATAGTATTTTCAAAGTAGTTGCTAATATTTTTTGGGAATATCAAAAAGAAAATCCAATCTATATTCTATTTAATATTATTTTTATTATTGTATCAATCGTTAATAATTTCTACATACCATCAATCTATGGTAATTTTTATGATATGTTCGCCAAAGATACTACCAAATTCATCAAATACTTCATTACTATCTTAATAATTAAAGGTATCGTCTATCTACTTTATCAATTTGAAGAATTTTACTATAATTTACAAAAACTTCAAGTCGAAGAAAAAACACAACTATATGTCATCTCCAAAATTAAAGAAAAATTCATCAGTCATCCAGAAGAAGTTATCATCGGAGAAAAACTCGCTTCAACCATTAAAATACAAAAAATAATACGTGGATGGTATGCTAAAATTTTTCAAAGTCTCGTACCATACATCTGTGTTCTAACCATGACAACCATCTATATGGCTAAAATAGATATCTATATGCCATTCCTTATCATCCTATTAATCATCGGTTCATATTACTCAATCTTCACCAATACCACTCGATGTGCCAATATTTGCTATGATTCCAATAAAAGTTACATCACACTATATCAAGAAATTGAAGACTACCTTAGTAACATTCTAACCATCCAATCATATAACCAATTCAAAAAAGAAGACCAAAATATTGCCAAACACAACGCAGATTATCAAAATTCAAATAAAAATATTGCTAGATGCTCACTATCCGGACATTTAATAGGTGTCATCCTAACCATTACCTTCTTATTCGGTACAATGTATCGTTCATATCAACTACTATCAAATGGTACCCTTACTAAATCTGTTTTTATGTCACTCTATTTCATTATTGCTTCCATGATTGGTACTCTCATCTATTTATCTGATGTCTTCCAAGATTTCGCCATTGAATATAACAACTTACTCGATATCGAAAAAATTACTAAACTTAAACTATTTGAAAATACAGTCATACCCAAACTACATATACAATACCCCAAAATTAAAACTGATAGTCTGATTAAAGTTGTTGACCTAGAATATAGATATCCTGGTTCTGATACATCAATTATTAATGGTTTTAATCTTGACGTCAAAAAAGGTGAAAGAATCGCATTAGTAGGTGATATCGGTGCTGGTAAATCAACACTTCTTAAAATCATCCTAGGGTTAATCCATCCTAGAAGTGGTGATTTATTCCTAAACGGTAAAAACTATAAAACACTACAACAAACTGATATCTTCCATAAATTCGGCTATATGACACAAACACCTATCCTATTTAACCGTTCCATTCTAGATAATATCCTATTTAGTAACCCTAATACAACTAGAAAACAAGTTGAAGAATTATTAAAAGAATTTGGATTAGATAAAGTCTTTGGTAAATTAGAAAAAGGTATTGATACACCTGTTGGGAAAAATGGCTGTAAATTAAGTGGCGGACAAAAACAAGTCGTTTGGTTCTTACGTATCTATTTACATGACCCTGAAATACTACTCTTCGATGAACCAACCGCATCACTCAGCACAAAATCAAAAGAAACACTGATGAAACTCATCAATAAAGGATTCGCCAAAAAAACAATCATCATGGCTTCACATGACGAATTCTTAATTAAAATGGCTACTAGAAAAGTAAGAATGTAATTTTTTGGTTTTGGTTTTATTTTTATTTCTTTTCCTTTAAGACCATATAGAAATGGTTTTCTAGGTATAGGTATAGTTGAATGATAAAAATAAATTTCTTGAATAATTATAAATATGTTATGGAAATTTACAGCCAAATTATTTTATGAATACAATAAACAAAACCCAACATTGGCTTTCTTTAATATTATATTTATAATCGCATCAGTAGTTAATAGTTATTATTTACCCAAATATTATGGTATCCTCTTTGATATTTTCAATAAAGATATTAACAAATTCCTTACCGCAATCTTATATATCTTAATACTTGATGGGTTAGTCTATTGTATTTCCGAATTTGAAGAATATTATTTAACAATTCAAGACAATAAAATAGAAGAACTGACAAACAAAATTATCATGGATAAAATCAAAGAACAGTTCCTAGAAAACCCCGAAGAAGTTATAATCGGAGAAAAAATAGCTGTTCTCAATCAATTCAAAGATTCGATGGGAACATGGTATCAATACTTAATCCATTATATTCTCCCATACGTAATTTCAATCGCTATATTTGTTTCATATCTAATTAAATACGATTACGGATTACCATTATTAGTTCTTGTATTTTTAACTGGTATTTTTCTCTTATTATCATTTAACGCCAAATTATGCAATACAAAATGCGTCAACTCAACTAATAGTTTCCTATTAAAATATCAAGAATTAGAAGACTACCTCAGTAATTTATTAACCATCCATACATATAATGAATTCAAAAACGAAGAAGACAAACTCCTTAAAAACAGTAAAAATTATATTACCAATAACTTTTATATTGAACAATGCACGCTTAAATGGTGTCTAATTGGTATCTGTACTATTATGGCATTCTTATTTTTACTTATGTATCGCTCATACACACTTTTAAACGCTTCAGTCTTAAATAAATCCACCTTTCTATCTATTTACTTCATTGTCATGAGTTTAGTACAAAGTCTTATTTATTTAAATGATATATTACAAAATACAAATAAAGAATACACTGCTCTCAATGTCATTGAACAAACTAGCAAACTTAATATCTTTACACCGAAGAAAAATGCACCTTCACCTTCACCAGCTTCATTATCAAAAATGAAAATCCAAACTGATAGTTTTATCAAACTAGATAATATTAACTTCAGATACAATTCTAGTAACACTAATATTATACAAAATTTAAGTATGGATGTCAAAAAAGGTGAAAGAATCGCATTGGTAGGTGATATCGGCACAGGTAAATCAACTATCCTTAAAATCATCCTAGGGTTAGTTAAACCAACCGGTGGTGATATTTACTTAAACGGTAAAAACTATAAATCAATAGACCAAAAAGACATCTTCAGAAACTTTGGTTATATGACACAAAACCCAATCCTCTTTAATCGTTCCATTCTAGATAACATATTATTTGGTAACGAACATGCTACTAGAGATGATGTCGTTAAATTATTAGAGAAATTTGGACTTAATGTTGTATTTAATAGACTAGAAAAAGGGATTGATACACATGTTGGGAAAAATGGTTCTAAATTAAGTGGTGGTCAAAGACAAGTTGTTTGGTTCTTACGTATTTATTTACATAACCCTGATATTCTTTTAATGGATGAACCCACAGCATCACTTAGTACAGAATCCAAAGAACAACTCTGGAAATTAATCAAAGAAGGATTCTCAGATAAAACAATCATTATGGCTTCACATGATGATTATTTAATTAAACTAGCAACTAGAAAAGTTAATATAAGTGGTTTCAAACAAAATGAACAATGAACAATCTTATTGTTTATTCAATAACATACAATACTTTTTAATAATTTCTCCTAAATGAAAAGACCCACCAATACCAATTTTATATTTTCCATTAATTAATAATTTCTTAAAAATCATGAATTGATTTTCATCTAATTCTAATGAATCCATTATCAGTTTATTTATATGAGGTAAATAATCAAATATATCGGGTATTTCAGCTAATAAAAGAACATACAAATCTATTACTAGTAATAAAATATCAAAGTCATAGATTGATAACTTCTGACATACTTTACTGAATTTAGATTCACATTCATATCTAACCCTATATATTAAACCCATATCTAATGCTTTTAGGATTTTTGTTTTCTTAGGTGAATTACTATAAGTTATTATTTTATAACCATTAATTTCAATGATTGATTTTTCTAAATCGGATAGTATCGGGTCAAAATCAACCAAAATACCCTTTCTAGTAAGTGGGTTTAACTTAGTATTTTTGCTTTTCACATATCTGATAAATACATTGTTCAATTTGGTATCGTTATTTATAAACTTTAAATGTTTTTGGAATACTTTAAGAGTCATGATATAACCCTTTAATTTATTCGCCATAAAACTATCATATAGTCTTATAGTATCAATGTCTTTTTCCAAATAAGATTGTTTCAAAATTGGTAGATGATTATTTACTAATAATTCTTTTAGATTGGTTAAATATTTGCCCTTTTTGGTTAATTGACTGACGTGATTAAAACCAATTAAAGGCATTGTGATGTAAAATGCTTTATCCGCGAAACCATAATCATCTATTTCTAGGGTATGTTTTTTTATTAATTCTTTCTCTGCTGAAGTAATATTCACCAAATCCTCAATGTTCTTAAAAATAACATTCATCAGAATTTCATTGAATTTATTATTCACTAGAATACATTTACCTACTTTACTTGGTTTGATTAATGTATTTTCAGTAAATTCATCCTTTTTTGTTATGTTCTGTTTCATTACCATATTAATTTTATTTGATAGGGACCCTAAGACTGCTCCACTTTTACCACCCATACCACTATAAGGAATAAAATTAGAAGCATATAATTCATATTTATCATTGTCAATTGATTTTAGATATAACTCACGCATTCTAGATACAACCTCATCTATGTTTTGGGATGTTGATAAAATAGTTTTTAACTCCCTTACCATACTTTGTTTATTGTTATTGTTGTTATTGTTGTTATTGTTATTATTGTTGTATGAGATGTGATTGGTGTTGTAGGTTATGAGGTTGTTTGTATTATTATTTTTTTTTGACTTTTGCAAGGATAATATTTTTGACCTTTTAGACCTTTTAGTATCCATTTTTAATTTATTGATAGAAAAATATATTAATTATTAGTAATAATGTTACTTAATCCATATAATTGTTTTCATATTGAAGGACATGGTATTTATGTTTATTTTCCTGAACTAAACAGATTATTCTTTTATGCACATAAAAAAGATAAGGACTTTGAATTTTCACCAGAAATAGAAAGCAAAGGTAATGAAATTATTTTTAAAAATAAGAAAGGCAACAACAAATTACACCTACAACCTTTTTTTCAATTAAAAGAATTTGAAAAATATTTTGAAAGACAAAAATCATCCAAAAAAATAGACTTTTTCATCATGAATAAATTTACAAAAAAACTATTAACAACCAGTAAAATAGAACCTAGAATAGTACGTATTGATTGGATGCATAACTTAATTAGATATTATGGACCCGATGAAAGAGGTATTACTGTTTATGATGTTATTGTACCTGACCCTACTCCAAAAGGCGTTTATATGATAGATGAATCGTCTTATAAAAAACTTTTAGAAGAACATCCATCTAATTATGAATTCAAAAAATTCTTATTCCAAATTTTCTATCCAAACGACAAAAATCCATTACAAAACCCATCTAATCCATCACAATCTAATCCAGAACTAGATGAATACTTACAAAAATTAGGGTTCTTAAATACTAACCAAACCACAATAGATTTATTAGATATTTTCAATTCAACCGAACTGAAAAAAGACTGGAAAAAATACATTACAGAAAAATTAGAAATGAAACCACTACTTTTTATGCACGATGACAGTACAACAACCGTTACATTAAATAACCATTATCAACAAATAGACCTAGCACGAAATAATTTATATTACAAATTACTTAATAATTCACAACATAAACACCCGCCTACCCTTACACATATTGATGTTAAAATCAATGACGAATTACACCGTATAAACATCACCAAGGAAGATTTATTTGGTGAATCCAAAAAATGTGGGGCTGATAATTGTTTCAAAATGACTAAAGTTAATGGAAAAAATTATGGTGTCAGATTCAGTAAAAATATATTGTTTGATGGTAGTGTTCTTTTATACGATACCATGATTGAAATGTTAATCAATTGTATATCATATTTTACATTACACAAATTAAAAGGACCTAATCAAGCTGCTATCCAAGAAATCAGTGGACTTGGGTTTTATAAAGTTAAAGTTGGAAATAAGAAAACTGGTGAAGACATCTTCGGGTATATTCCGTATACAGTCGTTGAAATGAACGAACCAACCATCACGTTATATGATTTACTTTTAAAAATCTTGAATGGCGACCCTTCCATATACACAATTGATAAAATTAAATCTATCCTAGGAACTGTCTGCTTACAAATATACAACTTTTATAACGTAATGTATCCATCAATCAAATTCGAACATAATGATTTTAAAATTGATAATATCGTTGTTAACCCTGAAACACTACAAGTTTATATTATCGATTTTGGTCTATCTAGAATCAATGCTATCTTTCAAGATAGAAATTATCAAATTTTTAAAAGAGAAGTCAAAGAACTTGAACGGACAAATGATGTTTCTGATTTTTACTTCTATATATCAGATATCTACAAAAAACTTTATCTCAACCGACAAGCTGATATTGAAAAACTAACAGTTTGGTTAAAAGATGTTTCTGTTTCTAAATCTTACATTAATCATGAAAACTACAAAACTGTTATAGAAACCTCACTAATACCCAATATTAAATTTCTAGGACATTTATCTCTTAAAAATATAGAAACATCAGACAAACTATCATATTATAAAGAACAAGAACTCAAATCAGAATCAGAATTCATCACATGTGAAGACCTATTCATATATACAATGGATGAATTCAAAAGAAGTATTGATTCATTATCTGATAAACCTCTTACAGAATCAGAAGCCTATTCTAGATGCAACCCTATTATTACTTCAAAATCACCTTCACCATCATCATCATCTTCACCTTCACTAGCTCAAAAAGCAGTTAATTTAGCTTTATCATCACAAGCTGGTGGTACTAGAAAGACTAGAAAAATTAAAAATCATAAAAAAGGTAAACAAACAAAATTGAAATTAAAAAACAGGAATATATAAATTATATATCCTGTTAATTTTAATCATGGAATCTAGTACTTACAATCAATTTATTGATATGGTTAAGCAACATCTAGAAATCGGCGACGATGCCCATATGGCTATTCATAAATTTAAAAAGTTAATTAAAGACCATCTTGACCCATCATGTGCTGATATGGACCTAGAAACAACACCTATTTATCTTAGTGAGATTGACCATCATCTTCATCCACAAATCCAAGAACATCTAACTGATTATTTTGCTCTTCGACAAAAACAACATCAAGTTTTTGGTCATATTACTGAATTGATTTTTAAACTTAGTTCTGAATTTTCTGAAATCACTCAAACACAATTTCAAAAACATCTGATTGACAATAAAATCCCTGTTTATATGGTCCCCGTTGTACCATCTCAAACAACTATCAACCTAGAACATGATGATATGCAAACTTATATTTGGGGTAATAAAGAACAAAAGTATAAAATGTCTATTGTATTAACACCTAATAAAAAATATCTAAATGAAACACTTCTTAAATATGGTTTTGATTCTCTTGAAGAAATTGAACCATATCTAGAAACAGCTGGATTTGTTACAATCTAGTTGATTGTTGTTTAATTTTGATTTTGATTATTTTTATTTTTTATTCTAAATAAAAGCATTAATAATTCTAGGTGATAATTTAGAAATCACACCCATATTCGCTTTTCCATTCGCGATTTTTAAATTTTGATAAATTAACAATGGTGGTGTTTCCCTCTTAAATGCAATTGTTGAATTATCTATTGTCGCATCTATCTTAGATAATTTAACCATATATTTATTATCATAGAAATTAGTCGCTAATCTCATATAAAACCCATAATATACACACGCCATGATATTCTCTTCTGGGTCCTCAAAGATTCTTAAAATTGGTAAAATACCACTTTCCGTTTTCAATGTTATGTCATCCAAAAACTCACCAAATCTAGCTCTCTCCTTTTCTAAAGCAACTAAATCAACTGGTGGTTTATTTACCTTTTCTTTTCCTTTAAATCCTTGCCCTTGTCCTTCTTTCTTACCTTGATATTCTTTCTTACCTTGATATGCTGGGTTAGGATTCTTTCCTTTATATGATGCACCACCACGTTTATGTGTTTGTGTTCGATTTATTCTAGAACGTCTTCTTTTCATTGTTTTGTTACTTAGTTTTTTTATTGATTCTTTAGCTGTTTTCTCAAAATCAGAAGAATCTAAATTATCAAGAGAATCATCAATCGCTTCTACACTTTCATATTCCATTAATAATTCATTTTCTGTCTTCTTAATTGGCATTAATTCATTTATATAAAAATGATCAATGATTTCGATGTCATCCGTATCATCATCAATATCATCAATATCACTTTTACTACTATAACTACTTTGTGCTTGGGCTTCTAACTCATATTGATACATATTATAATGTTTAGGGTCCATTGTTAATATCTTCTTTAAATCAGAATCAATATCCAAATCTTTAATATGTAATTCATGATACTCTTTCTTAATTATGTCATGTAATTTTTTATCTAAATGGACTGGATTTTTTGAACTTGAACTTGATTTACTTTTATAATATTCTTTAACACCAATTGAAATTACACTATCATCATCATCTAACTCACTTTTATATACATCTTCAACCTCATCAATATTATTAATTTTGTAATCATCAAAAACATCATCATCATCAGCAGCTCTAGATGAAAATGTATAAGATGGTAAAACATTCAATGAAATACCATCATGTTCTATTCTAGATGAAATAGTAGGATTAAGCACATATTCTTCTTTTAATTTTTTTAATTTATCATCCATTTTTTTAGGACGACCCCCACCATATTTAAACCCAAATCTAGGTTTTTCTTTAAAATCAAACAAACTATCCATGACTTTCTTATTATGTAGTTGAAAAAAATGGATAATATCCTTTGGTTGCTCCTCTGGTTTAGGTGGTGGAGGAAAATACATAAACATTTGCGGAAATTCCAATGTCTCTAACGCTTCACGAATTGATTGTAAATCAGGCTCAATCACTTTACTAAATGTATCATACTTGAAACCCAATCTATTACACCAACTCTCTCTATCATCCTTATGCATCATCATATATGTTTTCAAAATATTAATCAATGTCATATGGTCCCCTCTAGGATGTATAAATTTATCCGCTTTTTTCTTGAAAGCGGAATTCTCCTCGGGAGTTCCTCTATATCCAGGGTCTTTCAAAAACTCACCCAAACCCCTACTTTGAGTCGTCATCATCATCGCAGCCAATAAAATAATATCATCCATACAACCAAAATAATAACTAGCTAATACCATTCTAGCTATCTCAGGTCCCATCTTACCCAGCGTAATAATCGTATTACCAAGTGGAGTTAAAAGACCCTTGCTATTGATTAATGAATAATTATATAATAATCGAATACCTGCTTCAACATTCTCAACCGTTGGAGGTGTTAACATGTCAGACATGAAATTCAATGTTTTTGAAAGTGTTTTGTTTGAAGGTAAATTCATTATACCAAGAATATCATTCATAATATCACTCTTCAAAATTGAAGGGTCATTATATTCCTTCAAACTATCAAATAAATCTTTCGTATACATCATATAAGCCTGACCAGAACAAATACGACCTGTTCGACCTTGACGCTGAATAATTGATGATCTAGATACATAGACTGTATCCTCCACATATGAAAACTTAATTGGATCATACCATACTTCCTTAGCAAGACCCGAATCAATCACATAGACCATCTGACCAGGAGGTGTAAAAGAGGATTCTAATGCTGGAGTACCTATAATTACACATCTCGTGTATCCCTTTGTCATATATAATGGCTTATTTGTTTCTGGATCTTTCTTATCAGCTAAAGCCTTCATCTCAGCATCAGCACCACTAGAATATGCTATGAAAATAGGATTACCCTTATATTTTGAACGATTCTCTTCTAGAAAAGCAATAATCTTCATCGCTGGAGTCATTGTATGAGCAAAAGCAATAATATCACCCACATCAGTTACTTTTAAGATTTGGTCAATATATTGTTGTATATACGTATAAGCATCTTTCTTTTCAATTGGTGTTTTAAGAAAGATTTTGTCAATTGTATATTTGGGTGTTTCATCTGCTGTGGCAACATGATAATGTTTAAATGTTAAACCATTCTTCTCAAAATAATTCTTGAAAACATTAGTGTCAACTGTTGCACTCATAATAATCATTCTGAATTCAGGACGACGCTTACATAAATCCTTTAAAAGTGTAAAAAGAACATCAATGTTCACATTACGTTCATGTGCTTCGTCGATTATAATGGAATGATATTCAGATAGGTCAGGGTCAGTTGTTGTCATTTTGGCTTTGATAGTACCATCGGTTGTATATAATAACATTGTTTCTGGTGATGCTTTTGACTTATCAGAACCATGACGATAACCAACCTCTTTACCTAACTCACAATCTAATGCATTAGCACCAAAAATACCTGCACTTTCAGTAATATCCTTTCTAGGAATTGTAATTGCAACCTTCTTTTGATATGCATAATAATGCAACATTAGTTTAGGCATCATGACAGTTTTACCTGCACCAGTACCCATGGTAATTAAAGTAACTTGATGGTTTCTTACCACATTAAAAATGTTTTTGGCATCAGTGTAAGAAGCTAGTTTACGTAACATGTTTTTATGCAGATTTTTATATTCAGAATAGTTCGTCCCCCATGGTTGACCATTTAAAGGATTCATATGCTCAAATTCCTCATCGAAGATACCTTTTTTAACCTTTTCATCCCAATATTCAATATTTTCAGATTGTTTTGTTTGATTTTGATATGGATTATGATAATAATATTGATAATTAGCCATTTACTTTTACTTTTATAATACATATTACATAAAATTATAAACTTTTTACACATTCAAATATTTTTTATTAGAATTATTTTTTGTAATGCATACAACGTCCTTAAATAAACTAATATTAAGATTCAGGGTACAATTTTACTCCTGCTTAGATGCATGAAATTAAGAGTGCTATAAAAAAGTGTGAAATTTTTTCTTAAAAGAAATTTCGATTTTGGAATTTTCTCTCAAACATAAAAAAAAAGTTTGAGAGAAAATTCGGAAATCCATTTTAGAATTTCAAAAAAATACAGCAAAAAATACATTTTGGATGCAATATGGACTTTTAATGCATAGTGATTTTTTGAGGTGCTTCATTTTTTTCATTTTTTTTGATTTTTTTTGGAAAAAAAGTTTGCAAACAAGTTTTTTCCAACATTCCAATTCTGAAATGATATTACGCGTTGATGTATATTTAAAATGCTATCACCCTATAAATATTTTTATTGCATATAAAATAATATTTTCGCATTACAAATAGCAAATATACTAGTGTATTACATCATTCATGAAACCCTGCTATTTTTAGCACACTTTTTACCCAATAACAGCAAAAAATATGATAAATAATGATACTCAAATTTTACAGTGTAATGATATCTAAACATATAATCATTATATAAATGATTATTTAATAATTTTTATTTAAATAATATTTTTATTATAAGTATAACCGTAAATAATATTTATATATAATAAATATAAATTATAAAATGTACAAATGTGATATTTGTAATTATTTAACTTCGACTAATCATAGTTTAAAAATTCATTATAAAACAAAAAAGCACAATTATTTGCTTTCATTAGTTGATAAATTGAAAACTGCAAAAAAACTGTTTTGCTGTTCATTATGTAATAAAGAATATACTCATCAAAGTAGTTATTCTAGACATAAAAAGTCATGTAATAATTTAAATAAAGAAATACAAATAAAATATGACAATGAAATTGATAATTTAAAGAAAGACCATTATTATAGAATGGAATTAGAAATAGATAATTTAAAGAAAGAACACTATTATCAGATGGAAATCGAAAAACTTAAATACAAAAATCAATTAGAGAAAAAAGAATTAGAACAACAGCTAGAAAAGAAAGAATTAGAACAAAAACTGGAAAAGAAAGAACTTGAAAAACAATTAGAAATTAAGGAGATTGAAAACAAAAATCTACAATTAATCAATAATAGTAAAAACAAGAAGGTAACAAATAAAATCAATGTTGAGATTAACAACATCAATATTTGTAAACTAAAATATCTCAATAGCAATTTTAATAACGTAATTGATATCAATACTTTCATTGAAAATTATAAAACTAAATTTGGTCTAACTAATGAACAATCTTTAATTCTCCTAGAAAACAGTCAAGAAGGTGGTATCAATAGTTGCATTTCATCACTTGTTTATTATCTTAAAGAAAGTGCTATCAAACAATACAAAGAAATCAAAGGGCAAGAAATTGAAAGAAATGATGTTGTATTACCTTTTTTACTAAGTGATAAATCTCTAAGAGACCATTTTGAAAAATCAATAAATGGTAAATGGGATAAAACAACAATGAATGACAATATAAAGAAAATAGTGACTATTACTAATGACCATGTTTTTAAACATCATAAACAATTCATTAACATTTCAGGTCATCAAAACAAACGTTTAATGAATGGTATTCTTAAAGCATCATGTTATTCCCTTTTATCAAATATTACTAAACCAGAATTATATAAAATAAATAATCAATCTGAATTTAATTCACAAGATAACAATATCCTAGAAGGAAATAATGAAGATATTAATAATGAGAATAATGAGAATGATAATAATAATGATAGTGATACTGATAGTGAAAGTGATGATGATGAATATAATAGCGATGAAGAATACACAAGCGATGATGATGATATGTAAAATTGAATATAAAAAAATATTATTTTCAATTATATAAAACAAACACCAACAATAGATTAATTAACATGTATTTATGTGAAATTTGTAATTATTTAACATCTACTAACCATAGTTTAAAAATTCATTGTAAAACAAAAAAACACATTGCATTATTAAAATTAAGTAATACTATTCAACAACCTAATAAATTATTTAATTGTTCAATATGTAATAAAGAATATACTCATCAAAGTAGTTTTTCAAGACATAAAAAATCTTGTAATGAGACATTG